>Ga0163111_10000025_pt1 | contig 106083 bp, 93 predicted proteins | sample CRUFie1St18metaG_FD_109645 | JGI IMG/M metagenome (GOLD analysis project Ga0163111, IMG submission 109645) | Marine microbial communities from the Costa Rica Dome - CRUD Field 142mm St18 metaG | ecosystem: Environmental > Aquatic > Marine > Oceanic > Photic zone | place: Costa Rica: the...
AGAGCAGGAAGAAAAACTTCGTCTAGAAGAGCAGAAGCGCCGAGAGCAGGAAGAAAAACTTCGTCTAGAAGAGCAGAAGCGCCGAGAGCAGGAAGAAAAACTTCGTCTAGAAGAGCAGAAGCGTCGAGAGCAGGAAGAAAAGCTGCGTCTAAAAGAGCAAAAGCGTCGAGAGCAGGAAGAAAAGCTTCGTTTAGAAGCGCAAAAGCGTCAAGAACAAGAAGAACAAAAAAGAAAAGAAACTGAATCGAAGCTTCGAAAATCGGTCATTGGCTTTTATGAATTAGCTCTTTCTCCTCAAAAGATTGCAGACTTAACAGGGGGCGAACTTGATTGGGTACACCAAATAATAGAGACATATCAAAAAAATAAGGATTAATAGCTACTAAGATGTTTAAGCTAGGGGCTCCTGAAATAGATTATATCAATTTCCTTGTAGAAACTTGTGAGGGAGAATCTTTGGAGGATATCAAAAAGAAGGTGAAGGACTTCCAAGAAGAAATAAATGTTTTGAAGGAAAAATACGATGAAGAGACTCAGCTTCGTCTGGAAGCGCAAAAGCGTCGAGAACAAGAAGAACAAAAAGGAAAAGAAGCTGAATCGAAGCTTCGAAAATCGGTCATTGGCTTTTATGAATTTGCCCTTTCTCCTCAAAAGATTGCCGAGTTAGTAGGAGGGGAACTTGATTGGGTGTATCAAATAATAGAGACGCACAAAAAGAAAAACAACCTATAGGCTAAATGTAATGAAGCTTACTTCTGTTCTTTGGCTTTTCGTGCTGAAACAACTCTGATATTGAGCCTGAGGCCATCCTATTCTTAGAACATCCCTTCATAAACCAACACATCCTTGTCCTTTTCTCAGAACAGGTTCTATAAACAATGTTTGCCCTTGTCCTCTTTACAGGATATGGATAAAAAACATTGTGACTCCCTATCCTATACACAGGACAAGCCCCCTAAACTTAATGATGCTTCATCCTATTTACAGGATTTATATCCACAAATAGTTTCAGCCTTATCCTACAAATAGGACAACTCAATACAAGCTTTTTTATCCATATCCTATGATGGGCAAGCAGTAAAGCTGGCTTTTGTATTATATTATTAGAAGAATGAATTGGAGCAATGCGATTAAAGAATACGACTTATTCCTGAAGATAGAGAAAGGGGGATCTAATCATACCTATATGGCATACATGCGAGATATAGGGCGATACCGTATATACATGGAAGAGATAACGGAAATTGATAGCCCTTTGAAGGTTACCTTGGAAGATTTGCGGGTGTTTACTGAAGCCTTAATTCGAGATTACTTCCTAAGCGAGCGGTCGTTGGCGCGAAACCTTTCGGCTTTGCGTTCGTTTCATGGATTCCTTATTATAGAAGGATTGACCGAGGATGACCCAACTGATTTATTAGAGAATCCCAAATTTGCCCATAAACTTCCTGTTGTATTATCAATTGAAGAAATCGAGCGAATGTTGGAGTCCTTGGAATTAACAAAAGCACATGAGATTCGAAATTATGCCATTATAGAATTGCTGTATTCGTCGGGTTTAAGGGTTAGTGAACTCATTGGGTTGGAGATGAATCGGATTTATTTGGAGGAGGGATTTATTCAGGTGATGGGGAAAGGGTATAAGGAGCGTCTTGTTCCATTGGGGGAAATGGCAAAGGAGGCTTTCTTAACATATGTTAAGGAGGTAAGAAGCCAACAAAAAATTGCGGTTGGGCATGAAGGCTATGCATTCCTCAATAGAAGAGGGAAGAAACTAACCCGCATTATGATTTTTCATATTGTCAAAGACCTTTGTGTGCGAGCCGAAATTACCAAGAATGTGAGCCCACATACTTTTCGGCACTCTTTCGCAACTCATATGATTGAAGGAGGGGCTGACCTAAGAGCCGTACAAGAAATGATGGGACATGAGAGCATTACCACTACGGAAATCTATCTACATGTTGATCGGTCTTATTTACAAGAGGTACATGCCCTGTATCATCCCAGAAAGTAACAATCTTTAAGGCTTTTGTCCCTTACAAAAGCGATCCTTTTGATAAATGTCTTGTTGGAGCTCGACTCCTTCAAAACCCATATCCTCTAACAGGGCTTTGGTCGCAGACCCCATCTGCTCATTGATTTCAAAGAACAATTGACCTTTTGGCTTTAACCAGTGTAAGGCACGTTGAGCAATGACTTTATAAAACAGTAGAGGATTTTGGTCGGGCACAAATAACGCAAGGTGGGGCTCATGCTCGAGTACATTCGGCTTCATTTCTCGTTTTTCTGATTCTAGGACATAAGGAGGATTACTTACTATAAGATCAATTGCTTGAAAATCATTGTTTGAAGCCTGAAGGATATCCAACTGTTTATATACTATAGGCGCATTAAGTTGCTTGGCATTTTGTTGAGCAATAGTTAAGGCTTCGTTAGATACATCAAGACCGTAAATTTTTGGAGAAGGGACATAGGGATATCTTCGTGTCCATTCAAGATATAGCCCAATTGGGATACATCCACTACCCGTTCCAATATCCATGATTTGTATAGGGTAGGGGCGGGGAGGGTTAGTATCCAAAATCCATTGAACCAATTCTTCCGTTTCGGGTCGGGGAATGAGTACATAGGGATTAACCATAAAAGTATATCCCATAAACCAGGCTTGGCCTAATATATATTGTATTGGTTCTTGGGCAATGAGCCGATTGAGAGCTTGGTTTGCTGCAATTGAGGCCTCTTGAGTGAATGTGGCTTGTGGAGAGAGAGAGAGTTGCCAAATGGGCAATTGTGCAAAGTGCTCTATGAGAATACGAATAAGCGCATTGGCTTCTTGTTCGTCATATATCGGAAGGAGAACTTTTTTGGCTTTTTGCTTAAAAAATTGAATCGATACATCCATTGGACAAAAAAATAAAAAAAACTGAAAAAAAACTGTATCCTTTTGTTCCCTTCTGCATTATGCGTTTGAGAAAGAGAAATTAGAAAATTCATGATAGAGGTTTAATTACGCAATTTAACCATACACAAAAGGTAAAGTAATAAGTTCGCTTCAATATAGAGTTGGGTAGAGGGCCCAACTCTATTTTTTTATTTTGCCTATTATGAAATACCTTTCATTGAGTGTAAAAAATTCGGGATGAAGTAATAAGTGTGCTAAGAGAGGCGTTTGCTTATTATACACAATTTTAAAAACCACCTATCCCATATGTAGCAATCCTTTACGTTACGACCCTATTTACAATATCAATATACTAATTCGACCATCCTTCAACCACTTAACGTAAAGGTATGAAAACTCTCATCTATGTCTTGCTCATGGGATGTACCCTTTCGACTTTCGCACAGCACAATATTCCAGTAGAAGATCATTTCTGGCGACGTAGAGTCGTGCGGAGAATCGATATGAAAGAAAAGGTGAACGCACCAATGGTTGCACATGCGGATCATGTCGGTTTTGATCCACATTATAGCGAACACAATGGAATTGTTGTAGCATTGCTTAATGGTCTAAAGAAAGGCCGCTACCTCGCCTATCATCCTGATAGATTGGATAAGACCATGACATATCAACAAGTGCTTGAACGTATGCATAAGCTTGAAGCGATGTCTGATGAAGAACTACCAGGTGAGGGAGGGATTGCCTTGAGAGAGGAAACAGTACAAGAATCACTCGACGAATTTGCATTGGCAGATGATGCAAACAAACGATTGGCCTCTGTTTTGGGAGAAACTGCGGAAGACTTTAGCGATGTTGATATGAGCGCGTATGAAGAGGTTTTTCATTTTATAGAAGATATCATTTTTGACAAAAATAGTAGCCGTTTGGTCTATGATATTGACTTCTTTCAAATTGTATGGTCTGATCCTCGGGGGGTATTACCCGAACGTGTATTGGCACATTTTAAGTATGATGATGTTGAAGAAGTGCTCCGTCAAACACGTTGGGAAAACCGATTTAATGATGCAAAAGCTCGATCAATGAAAGAAATATTCGACCTGCGCCTGTTTCATGCTATTATTATTGATGTCTCTGGCCAGCCAGTGTATTCGCTCCTTGAAGCAGAAGATCGACGCCAAGAAATCATTGAGTTCGAAAGCAACTTATGGAGTTACTAACCTTAATGAATAGAAAAGCAGGTCTTTAGTAAGCAAAATATTAGGGTGAATATTACATAATATTACCCTTACATTATATAAGAGGTACAATTGAGCAAATTGCTTGATTGTACCTCTTTCATTCTATCTAGGTGGAATCTAGGTGAGAGACAAGAGCAGAAAAAAGGTGCTTGATTTCCAATACCTTACAAAAAAAAAACGACGAAACGCTCCTGAAATTGGCCAAAAAGCTAAGAAAGATTCGCGCTTACCATTTCATAATCACTAAATAAATATGTACCTTTGCAGCCCAAGCATATAAAAATATGGCTTTAGTTGACAAAAGTAGTTGAAATCTCTACTTTTGCACCGCAAAAAATCGGTATTGAACAAGATATGCCTACCATACAACAGTTAGTAAGAAAAGGTCGGGTGACCCAAAAATCCAAAAGTAAGTCACCAGCGTTAGACTCCTGTCCACAGAGACGAGGGGTTTGTTTGCGTGTATACACAACCACGCCCAAGAAGCCAAATTCTGCTCTTCGTAAAGTTGCTCGTGTCCGTTTAACAAACGGTAAAGAAGTAAACGCTTACATTGGCGGAGAAGGACATAACTTGCAGGAACACTCCATTGTACTTGTACGTGGAGGACGGGTAAAAGACTTACCTGGTGTACGTTATCACATTGTTCGCGGAGCTTTGGACACCGCAGGAGTAGAAGACCGTAAGCAAGGTCGTTCTAAATACGGTACAAAACGAGCGAAGAAAAAGAAAAAGTAATCCCCATTTATTAAGGAAGAATTATGAGAAAGAGTAGAGCGAAAAAAAGAGTATTGCTCGCAGATCCTAAGTACGGAAGTACACTCGTTACCCGCTTTGTAAATAGCTTAATGAGAGACGGGAAGAAAAGCGTCGCTTTTGGTGTTTTTTATGGAGCTTTGAGTATCGTAGAAGATAAGACTGGGAAGTCTGGATTGGAAGTATTCCAAGCCGCGTTGAACAACGCCATGCCTGCTGTGGAGGTAAAAAGCCGCCGCGTAGGGGGATCTACATTTCAAGTACCGACAGAAGTAAAGCCAGCAAGACGAATGGCATTGGGCATATCTTGGCTGATTCGTTATTCACGTTCCCGAAATGGGAAATCTATGAGCCAGAAGCTTGCTAATGAGCTAATGGCGGCAGCACGTGGAGAAGGCTCAACTGTTAAAAAGAAAGAAGATACACATAGAATGGCCGAAGCAAATAAGGCATTCTCTCACTTTAGGTTTTAAACACTAAAAATAAATCATACATAGCCCCCTCACCAAGGGCATCTAAGAGTTCACCATGAAAAGGGTACCATTAAAACATACCAGAAATATTGGAATCTCTGCTCACATTGATGCAGGTAAAACGACAACAACAGAGCGAATCTTGTTCTATACAGGGATTGTTCACCGTATTGGAGAAGTACATGACGGTGCAGCAACAATGGACTGGATGGAGCAGGAGCAAGAGAGAGGAATCACGATTACATCGGCAGCAACTACAACTAGCTGGATTTACAAAGACCAACCCCATACGGTTAATATCATTGATACACCAGGTCACGTAGATTTCACAGTAGAAGTAGAGCGGTCTTTGCGTGTATTGGATGGGGCGATTGTTCTATTCTGCTCCGTTGGTGGCGTGGAGCCACAAAGTGAAACGGTTTGGCGACAAGCTGATAAGTACCATGTTCCACGTATCGGTTTCGTAAATAAAATGGATCGATCTGGCGCAAACTTCTTTGAAGTTGTTCGACAAGTTAAGGAAATGTTGGGTGCGAATCCTGTACCTATTCAAATTCCTATTGGAAACGAAGCACTATTCCGTGGGGTAGTTGATTTATTGGATGGCAAAGCAATCATATGGAATGAGCACGATTTCGGAATGACATATGAAGAAATCGATATTCCTGAAGAGTTGGAAGATGAGGTAGAAGAGTGGCGCGAAAAACTCTTTGAAGCTGTAGCCGAGTATGATGATGATATTCTAGAGAAGTTCTTTGATGATCCTGATTCTATCACACGTGAAGAAGTGATTGAAGCAATCAGAAAAGGTACTCTCGAAATGAAGTTGATCCCTATGATGTGTGGATCTGCTTTCAAAAATAAAGGTGTACAAGCATTGCTTGATGCAGTATGTATGTTCTTGCCTTCTCCATTGGAAGTGCCTGCTATCACAGGTATTAACCCAGATACAGGAGAAGAAGAAACACGTAAGGCTGATCCTAATGAGCCTTTCTCTGCTTTGGCATTTAAGATTATGACTGACCCTTATGTAGGGCGTTTGACTTTCTTCCGTGTGTATTCGGGTACGTTGAATGCAGGTAGCCCTGTATTGAATAACCGAACAGGAAAGAAGGAACGCGTTAGTCGTATCCTACAAATGCATGCAAACAAGCAAAACCAAATCTCAAAAGTTGAGTGTGGAGATATTGCAGCTGGTATCGGATTCAAGAATATTCGTACAGGAGATACCCTCACAGACATCAACCACCCATTGGTGCTAGAGTCTATGACATTCCCAGATCCTGTAATTCAAATCGCAGTAGAGCCTAAGTCTCAATCTGATGAAGACAAATTGTCTAATGGATTGGCTAAGCTTGCTGAGGAGGATCCGACATTCCAAGTGAGAACAAACGAAGATACAGGCCAAACCCTTATCGCAGGTATGGGTGAGCTTCACCTTGAAATCTTGATTGATCGATTGAAGCGAGAGTTCAAAGTAGAAGTAAATGAAGGTCGCCCACAAGTATCTTATCGTGAGCGTATCTCTGAAACAGTTCGACACCGAGAAGTATATAAGAAGCAAACAGGTGGACGTGGTAAATTCGCCGATATCCAAATCGAATTCTCTCCATTGCCAATTGACTCTGAAGTAGACTTCGAATTTGTGAATGAAATTCGTGGAGGATCCATTCCTCGTGAATACATCCCTTCTGTTGAAAAAGGAGTAAAAGAAGCTATGCAAAATGGTGTACTTGCTGGGTTCCCATTGAACCGTTTACGTGCACGCCTCTTTGATGGTAGCTTCCACGCAGTAGACTCCGACCAACTCTCATTTGAATTGGCTGGCCGCATGGCATTCCGACACGCTTGCCAAAACGCTAGACCTAAACTTCTGGAGCCAATCATGTCTGTGGAAGTCGTAACACCAGAGGAATATATGGGAGGGATTATTGGTGACTTGAACCGCCGCCGAGGTATTATAGAAGGTACCACTGTGCGAGGTAACTCTCAGGTGATCAAATGTAAAGTGCCTCTATCCGAGATGTTTGGGTATGTAACTACTCTCCGAACCATCTCTTCTGGACGAGCAGCATCTTCTATGCAATTCTCTCATTATGAAGATACTAGCCCGAATATCCAAAAGAAGATCTTGGAGGATCTTAAAGGAGTAGTTAAAGTATAAATGAAGAAATAATGTGAACCTGGAGAAGGTATTAGGCGAAAAACTCAAGAAATTGCCTAATACCTTTTTTCCTCCAATTTAGAATCGTAATGACTCAAAAAATTCGGATTAAGCTAAAGTCGTATGACCACAATCTTGTTGATAAGTCGGCAGCAAAGATTGTCCGAACAGTAAAGACGACTGGCGCGATAGTAAGTGGGCCTATCCCTCTACCGACAGAACGCCACGTGATTACGGTAAACCGGTCTCCACACGTAAACAAGAAATCACGTGAGCAATTCGAAATTAGCTCCTACAAGAGATTGATCGATATATTCAGTTCTAGCTCTAAAACAGTCGATGTTTTGATGAAGTTGGAACTACCTAGTGGGGTTGATGTAGAGATTAAAGTTTAGTTTTTAGAAAAAGGCAGATAATTACGTGCAAAACGAAGAAAAATGGCAGGGTTAATTGGAAAAAAGATTGGGATGACGAGCATCTTCTCTGAAGATCGCAAAAATATTGCCTGTACGTTAATCGAAATTAAGCCTAATGTGGTAACTCAGGTGAAAACCGTCGAGAATGACGGCTACGCAGCGGTACAAGTCGCAGGAATTGATAAGAAAGAGAAAAACACCACGAAACCACTATTAGGACATTTCAAGCAAGCTGGTGCTACACCAAAACGAAAAGTCGTAGAATTCATTTTTGAAGGCGCGTCTTACAACCTAGGGGATGTAATCGATGTAACGCTATTCGAAGAAGGAGACTTCGTTGATGTTGTGGGTACCTCAAAAGGTAAAGGTTTTCAAGGAGTTGTAAAACGTCATGGATTTAGGGGAGTAGGTGGCCGTACCCATGGTCAGCACAACCGAGAGCGTGCTCCAGGATCTTTGGGTCCAGGGTCTACCCCATCTCGTGTATTTAAAGGTATGAAAATGGCAGGCCGTATGGGTGGTGCGCGTGTAAAGGCACAAAACCTACGAGTCTTAAAGGTCATACCAAAAAAGAATTTATTAGTAGTTTCCGGGTCAGTACCAGGGCATAATGGTTCAATAGTTATTGTTGAGAAATAAGATGGAACTAGCGGTATACAACACACAAGGAACGGATACAGGTCGCAGAGTAGAAGGTGCTGACAATGTATTCCAAGTAGAAAGCCCAAGTGACCACGCGATTTATTTGGACATTCGATTGATTTTGGCGAACCAACGCCAAGGTACACATAAGTCAAAAGAGCGTGGCGAGGTGAGTGGAAGTAATAAGAAGCCTTATCGTCAAAAGGGAACGGGTAACGCTCGTTCTGGACATAAGCGTTCTCCACTATGGCGACATGGAGGTCGGGTGTTTGGGCCACGTCCTCGGAACTACGGATTCAAACTGAACAAGAAGGTGAAATCATTGGCTCGTCGTAGTGCATTGACCTACAAAGCAAATGAAGAGAACTTAACAGTAGTTGAGAATTTCTCTTTTGACGCGCCAAAAACAAAGCAATTCAAAGCTTTATTGAACTCCTTCAGCCTATCTGATAAAAAAGTCTTACTCGTTTTGTCAGAGCTAGATTACAACGTATATCTTTCTGGACGTAATCTTTCTAATGCGCATGTATGTCAAGTATCAGATTTGAATACATATGACATCCTGAATGCAGATGCATTGTTGGTTACTGAAGACGCATTAGGAACTATTAACGAAAAATTGGGGTAAAGAAATGAGTGTACTAAAACGACCAATTCTTTCAGAGAAGAGTGTAGCAATGGGAGAGAAAGAGCCACCTCAATACACATTTGAAGTGAGTTTGAATGCTACAAAAGAGAAGATTAAGAACGAGGTTGAGCGCGTATACGAGGTAGAAGTAGAAAAAGTACGTACCCTAATCGTTCGAGGAAAGTCCCGAGCGCGATATACTAAGCGCGGAGTAATTAGAGGGAAATCCTCTAACTACAAGAAAGCAATCGTTACAGTGAGAGAGGGAGAAATTGATTTTTACGAACACATATAAGCGAGAAGATAATAGCTGATGGGCACTAGAAAATTAAATCCAATCACACCAGGGCAAAGATTCAGTTCTGTATCTGACTTTAGCGAGGTTACTAAGAGTAGACCAGAGAAGTCCCTTACCCGAAAGCTAAGCAAGAGTGGTGGCCGTAATAGTCAAGGAAGAATGACCGTTCGATACAGAGGGGGAGGACACAAGCGTCGATACCGTATCATTGATTTCAAACGCGAGAAGTTTGGAGTTCCTGCAACGGTAAAGAGTATCGAGTACGATCCGAACCGTTCTGCACGCATCGCTTTGCTTTTCTATGCTGATGGTGAAAAAAGATATATCATTGCACCTGCAAAACTAGAAGTTGGCCAGAAGGTCGTTTCAGGAGAAAAGGTAGAACCTGTAGTAGGAAATGCAATGTACCTCAGAAATATTCCATTGGGTACAGTGGTTCATAATATTGAACTTCAGCCAGGAAAAGGAGGAGTTATGGCACGTAGTGCGGGTACTTACGCACAGTTAGTTGCAAAAGATGGAAAGTATGCTATTTTGCGTCTCCCTTCAGGAGAAAGTCGAATGGTATTAGGACTATGTATGGCAACAGTAGGAAGTGTCGGTAACTCTGAGCATGGTAACATTGTATTAGGTAAAGCTGGCCGTAAGCGTTGGGCTGGTCGCCGTCCTCGAACAAGAGGGGTTGCGATGAACCCAGTGGATCACCCAATGGGTGGTGGTGAAGGTCGTTCTTCTGGAGGACACCCGAGAAGCCGCACAGGAGTTTTGGCAAAAGGATTCAAGACTCGTAATAAGAAGAAAGCATCGAATCGCTTCATTATAGGTAAGAAAAAGAAATAATATTAGAGATGGCTAGATCGCTGAAGAAAGGGCCTTTTGTAGACCCTAAATTAGATAAGAAGGTTCAGAAGATGACGGCATCTGGGAGAAAGCGTCCTATCAAAACATGGGCGCGCCGTTCTATGATTTCGCCAGATTTTGTAGGGCATACAATCGCAGTTCATAATGGGAATAAATTTATTCCTGTCTATATAAGTGAGAATATGGTAGGGCATAGACTTGGAGAGTTTGCTCCTACGCGTACTTTCAGAGGACATGCAGGTAGTAAAAAGGATAAAAGAAAGTAATTAGGTATGGCTAAGATGACGCGAAAAGAGAAAATAGCTGCAGGTCTTCCTAAGATGCCAAAACGCAAAAAGCAAATGGCATTGGATCTTCGTGACGCCCGAGAAGACCGTATTCAAGTGAAGTTACGTAATCACCGTATTGCGCCCCGGAAAATGCGCTTAGTAGCAGACTTAATTCGTGGACAAGAGGTTTTTCAAGCATTGAATATCTTAAAGTTCACACCTAATTCTGGAGCGAAACCCCTCTCTAAATTGATCAAGGCTGCGATAGCCTCGTATGAAGAGAAGACTGGAGAACGAGTAGATGTAAATACGCACTATGTAAGTGAAGTTATGGTAGGAGAGTCTGGTACCTTGAAGCGTATCCAGCCTGCACCACAAGGCCGCGCTCATATAGTTCGTAAACGTTCTTGCCATACAACTCTTATGATTGAAACATATGTGGAAGAGGAAGAGTATTATGGCGACGACGATCAAGTAGAGAGCGATACACAAATTAATGAAGACGATTCAACCGAAGCTTAAACATAAATGGGACAAAAGACACATCCAATCGGGCTTAGACTAGGTATCATTAAAGGATGGGAATCCAATTGGTACGGAGGGAAAGACTTCTCAAATCAATTAGTCGAAGACGAGCAAATACGTTCCTACTTAAAGGTACGTGTTCCAAAAGGCGGGATCTCAAAAATCATTATTGAAAGAACGCTAAAGCGCATTACCATTACGATTCATACATCTCGACCAGGAATTGTTATTGGTAAAGGAGGGAAAGAAGTAGATAAGTTGAGAGAAGAGATTAAGAAAATCACCAAGAAAGGTGTTCAGATTAATATCTTCGAGATTAAGCGCCCTGAGTTAGATGCAAGACTTGTTGGGGAGCAAATTGCTCAGCAGCTTCGTGCACGTATTTCTTTCCGTAGAGCAATGAAAACTTCCTTAGCTTCTACTATGAGAGCAGGAGCGGCAGGTTGTAAAATTATGTGCTCAGGACGTTTGGGCGGAGCGGAAATGGCTCGTACAGAGCAATACAAAGAAGGGCGAATTCCTCTTCAAACGCTTCGTGCAGATATTGATTATGCTTTGGTTGAAGCACATACGATTTATGGAGTAATTGGTGTAAAAGTCTGGATTTTTAAGAAAGAAATCTTTGGTAAAGTAGACTTGGCTCCAGCTCCTCCTCCAAAATCTGGCAACAAACGTAAGAGAAAAAGAAGATAAGTATATTTTACCTATAGGTTCACACTCTTTAATCCATAGAGATTCGTAAGAACCTGATAAAAGAATAAGTGATGCTTTTACCTAAAAAAGTTAAATATAGAAGACCGCAGAAAGGCAAAGGTAGCTTAAAAGGCAATGCTCATCGAGGAACTGATGTCGTGTTTGGCTCCTATGGCCTAAAGGCTCTAGAAACAGAATGGATTAATTCTCGCCAGATAGAGGCTTGTCGTATTGCGATCACTCGTAGAATGAAGCGTGAAGGAAAACTCTGGATCCGTATTTTTCCTGCTAAACCTATTACAAAGAAACCTGCAGAGGTTCGGATGGGTAAAGGAAAAGGATCTCCTGAGTATTGGGCGGCAGTTGTGAAACCAGGCCGCATTTTATTTGAGATAGAAGGTGTGCCAATTGATGTGGCAAAAGAGGCATTGCGCCTTGCTGCAAATAAGCTACCGATTAAGACCAAGTTTGTTGTACGAAGAGATATATAAAAAGAAGAGAGCAGAAGATGAAAGCACAAGAAATCAGAGAGCTAACGACCAAAGAGATTTTGGCTCGGTTGCAGGAAGAAAAAGATAGTCTCCTTCGTATGAAGTTGAACCATTCAGTATCTTCGATTGAAAACCCATCAAAGATACGTGAGACCCGTAAGGTAATCGCACGCCTTAAAACAATTTTGAAAGAACGACAAAGTGAGTAAAGCAAAAAATATACGAGATATGAGTGAGACAGTTACGAGAGGATTGCGGAAGGTTCGAGTGGGGAAAGTCGTGAGTAATAAAATGGATAAATCCATTGTCGTTGCCGTAGAACGTAAAGAGAAGCACCCTATTTATGGGAAGTTCGTAAAGAAGACATCAAAGTTTGTTTCTCATGACGAGAAGAATGAGTGTGGTATCGGAGATACTGTTAAAATCATGGAGACTCGTCCTTTGAGTAAGCGAAAAAGATGGCGATTAGTTGAAATCATTGAGAAAGCTAAATAATCATGGTACAACAAGAGAGTAGACTTTCAGTGGCAGATAATAGCGGTGCTCGTGAATTGCTTTGTATTCGAGTACTCGGAGGAACTAAACGTCGGTATGCACGTGTAGGAGATCGAATCGTTTGTAGTGTTAAGTCGGCAGAACCTAGTTCCAATGTAAAAAAGGGAGATGTCGTTCAAGCAGTAGTTGTACGTACACGAAAAGAGCTTCGTCGTAAAGATGGTTCTTACATTCGTTTTGATGACAATGCTGCGGTGCTAATTAGTAAAGAAGGAGAACCAAGAGGGACCCGTATATTCGGGCCTGTTGCACGGGAATTACGCGATAAAGGATATATGCGTATCGTATCACTAGCACCAGAGGTTCTTTAAGGAGCATATTATATTTATCTTTTAAGAGAGAAGTATCATGAAAAAGAAGCTTCATATCAAAAGAGGAGATACGGTACGAATTCTTTCAGGAGCAGGTAGAGGAAATGAAGGAAGAGTTTTACGCGTGTTCCCTGACAAACAAAAGGCTATTGTAGAAGGGCAAAAGTTGATTTATAAGCATGTCAAGCCCTCTCAGAAGAATCCAGATGGAGGAATTATTGAGCAAGAAGCCGCAATTCATATTTCGAATTTAATGGTAATTGATCCTCAAACCAAAGAACCTACTCGGGTTGGGCGTAGTAAAGTGACGAATGGTAAAGGTTGGGTGAGAGTTTCAAAAACAACAGGAGAAATTATTCCATAGCTATGTCTTACGTACCAAGATTATATACTGACTATAAAGATCGGATCATTGCTGAGTTGAAGAATAAATTCAACTACAGAAATATCATGCAGGTTCCTACTTTAGACAAAATCGTTTTGTCTCGAGGTGTTGGAGCTGCGATTAGTGATAAGAGATTGATTGAGGCATCGGCTCGGGAGTTTTCACTTATTTCTGGACAAAAACCGATTATTACAAAAGCGAAGAAAAGTGTCTCTAACTTTAAGCTTCGTGAAGGCATGCCGATTGGATGTAAAGTGACCCTTCGTCGTGCACGCATGTACGAATTCCTTGATCGTCTAATCAATGTTGCATTGCCGCGTGTTCGTGACTTTAGAGGATTGCCTGTAAAAGGTTTCGATGGTCGCGGTAACTACAATATGGGGATTAAGGAGCAAATCATATTCCCAGAGATTGATGTAGATAAGATTGTTAGAATATCAGGATTAGATATAACCTTTGTGACATCGGCTTCAACAGATGAAGAAGCACTAGCATTGTTGCGTTCGTTTGGTATGCCATTTCAGAAGGATAAAAAATAAGAGAACTTATGGCAAGTAAATCAATTGTAGCAAGACAGAAGAAGCGCGAAAAACTAGTAGCGCGTTACGCTGAGAAGCGTAAGAGTCTCAAAGAGGCTGGAGATTATACTGCTTTGGCTCTTTTGCCAAGAAACTCTTCTCCAGTGCGTTTACGCAACCGATGCAAGTTTACAGGAAGAGGCCGTGGTTACTTGCGCCGATTCGGTATTTCTCGCATTAAGTTTAGAGAATTTGCATTGCAAGGAAAGATTCCAGGGGTGAAAAAAACAAGTTGGTAAGAAGATGTATACAGATCCAATAGCAGATTATTTGACCCGCATTAGAAATGCGGTGAGTGCACGTCACAAGGTAGTGGAGATTCCTGCCTCAAACTTGAAGAAAGCGATCACGCAGGTACTTCATGATTCTGGTTATATTGCTCGTTACAAGTTTGTAGACGAAGGCCCTCAAGGAAAGATTAAAATTGCCTTGAAATACGATAAAGTATCCAAGGAGCCTGCGATTCGTCATATTGAGCGAGTAAGCAAGCCTGGTCTTCGTCGATATGCAGGTATTCGCACAATGCCTCGTGTATTGAATGGATTAGGAGTCGCGATTGTCTCAACTCCTAAAGGAGTCATGACAGGGAAGCAAGCGAAGAAATTGAATGTAGGTGGTGAAGTTTTGTGTTACGTTCATTAAAATAGAGAGACGATGTCACGAATAGGAAAGAAATCTATAGAACTACCAAAGGGAGTAAGCGTTACCATCAGTAATTCAAATGTAGTTACCGTTAAAGGACCAAATGGAGAATTGAGTGAAGCAATTAGTCAAGACATGAAGATTTCAGTAGAAAATGGATCTTTAACAATTGCTCGCCCTACCGAACAAAAGCGCCATCGTTCTCTTCATGGACTTTACCGTACACTTATAAACAATATGGTTGTTGGGGTATCTCAAGGATACAAGAAGGAGTTGGAATTGATTGGAGTTGGATATAAAGCTGAATCTTCTGGCAGAGAATTAAAATTGAGTTTAGGATACTCACATCCAATCTTAATGATTCTCCCAAAAGAAGTTAAGGTAGAAGCCGAAAGTCCAAGAGGAAAAAATCCTAGCATCAAGTTGTCTTCTATTGATAAACAACTATTAGGACAAGTTGCTGCGAAGATTCGTTCTCTCAGACCACCAGAGCCCTATAAAGGAAAGGGAATTAAGTACAAAGGAGAGGTAATATTGAGAAAGGCAGGAAAAGCTGCAGGTAAAAAATAAATAAGTCATGCCTAAGACAAAAGCAGAACGTAGAGCAAAAATCAAGAGAGGTATAAGAGGGAAAATATCCGGAACATCTGCTCGGCCTCGCCTCTCAGTATTTCGCAGTAATCGAGACATTTACGCGCAATTGATAGATGATGAGAAGGGAATTACCATAGTTGGTTGCTCTTCTCGTGTAAAAGATATAAATTTGCAGGCCGCTACGAAGACCGAGAAAAGCAAACTGGTAGGAAAGCGAATAGCTGAGATAGCTACTGCTAAGGGCGTATCAAGAGTGATTTTCGATCGAAGTGGATATAAATACCATGGTAGAGTGAAAGCTCTAGCGGAAGGTGCACGAGAAGGAGGCTTAATATTTTAGAAGATTATGAAATTACCTAATGATATAAGAGTAAAAAGCAGCGACGTTGAACTCCAAGAGCGGGTGGTGAAAATCCAACGTGTAGCTAAGGTAGTAAAAGGAGGTCGTCGTTTTAGCTTTAGTGCTTTAGTAGTTGTAGGGAATTCCGATGGGATTGTTGGATATGGTCTAGGTAAGGCTAATGAGGTTACCAATGCAATTGCCAAAGGGATTGATGATGCCAAAAAGAATTTGATCAAGGTTTCTCTTTTGAATGGAACTATTCCTCATGAGATTCGCTATCGTTTTGGAGGTGCTAGCATCTTGTTGAAGCCAGCTGCTGAAGGTACGGGAGTACTTGCTGGTGGTGCGATGCGTGCTGTATTGGAAAGTGCAGGAGTGAAGAACGTCGTTGGGAAGTCCTTAGGATCATCTAACCCACATAACGTTATTAAAGCAACAATACTTTCTTTGGCGAATATGCGCGATCCTCGTGCTATAGCTAAGCAAAGAGGTATTTCTCTTTCTAAGGTTTTTAACGGATAAGAAAATGAAAGTACGAGTAACTCAAGTTCGGAGTACGATAAATCGTGATAAGAAGCAGAAGGCTACTATCAAAGCACTAGGATTGGGGAAGATCAATCGTTCTGTAGAACATAATGTAACTCCTCAGATATTAGGAATGATAAAGAAGGTTAGTCATTTAGTTAAAATTGAGGAGGTTTAATTGTTATGAAATTACATACATTAAAACCTGCAAAAGGTTCTACTAAAACACGTAAGCGTGTTGGGCGTGGTCAAGGATCTGGTTACGGAGGAACATGTGGAAAAGGAGATAAGGGACAAAAGTCTCGAAGTGGATATAAGTACCGTCCTTGGTTTGAAGGGGGGCAAATGCCTCTCCAACGTCGTGTCCCAAAATTTGGTTTTAAAAATCCTTTTAGAGTAGAATACAATGTAGTGAATCTTGATTCTTTGCAAAATTTCGCTACAAAGTATCCTGGAGAAGAGATTAACCACCAGTTCCTTGTTGATCATGGAATCATATCAAATACAAAGAAGCTGGTAAAAGTGCTAGGGCGCGGTGAATTAAATTCAGCCGTCACTGTCCGAGTCAATAAGTTCAGTAAGTCTGCGAAAGCAGCAATTGAAAATGCTGGAGGATCCGCTATCGAGATTTGATTAAATGAGAGAGTTAATACAAACATTACGTAATATATACAAGATACCTGAGCTACGAGACAGGATCTTGTATACTTTATTGCTCCTTGCAGTATATCGACTGGGGACTTATATCATTCTCCCTGGAATTGATTCTACCGAGTTACAAAACTCGTTCAATTCTGGTAATGGAGGAGGAGGTCTCCTTGGTTTGTTTGATATATTCCTTGGAGGAGCATTTTCCAGAGGGTCAATCTTGGCTCTGGGTATCATGCCTTACATTTCTGCTTCTATCGTGGTTCAGTTATTGGGAGCTGTTGTGCCTTCCATTCAGAAGCTACGAAACGAAGGAGATAGCGGTATCAAGAAGTTAAATCAAATAACTCGTTACTTGACTGTTGCCATTACTTTGGGGCAGTCTGCTAGTTATGTTGTTTATTTGAACTCTCAATATGCTAGTGCAACCAGTCAAGGGACTTTCTTCTGGATCACGAGTGTTTGTATTCTTACTGCAGGAACCATGTTCCTTGTATGGCTCGGAGAGCGTATTACTGATAATGGGATTGGTAATGGGGTGTCTCTCTTAATCATGATTGGAATTATTTCCGTTTTCCCAGCAGCATTGATTAATGAATTTAGAGTATCTCTTCCTATGGTATTCTTCATTGAAGTATTAGCCTTAGGAGTTGTTACCTTGGCAGTTGTTGCCTTGACCCAAGCAGTTCGGAAGGTTCCTGTTAATTATGCACGCCATATGATGGGTAGCCGAATGGGGCAGATTGGTCGAGGGCCATCAGCACGTCAGTATATCCCTTTGAGAGTAAATTCAGCGGGTGTAATGCCTATCATCTTTGCTCAAGCGATTATGTTCTTGCCTACTACTGTTCTTGGGCTATTGAACCCTGATTGGATCGCTTCTGCAAACTTTTTGGTTGATTACACAAGCGTTGGGTATAATATCATATTTGGTATTCTTGTGATTCTCTTCACATACTTTTATACTGCGATTACTGTGAACTCAACAGAAATTGCAGACCAGTTGAAGAGAAATGGAGGTTTTGTTCCTGGGGTGAAGCCAGGACGAAAGACTGCTGAGTTTATTGATACGATTTTGACACGTATCACTCTACCTGGTTCTATCTTCCTCGCAATTGTTGCGATTTTCCCAGCAATAGCGATTCGTTTGGGAGTATCTGGGTCATTTGCTCAGTTCTTTGGAGGAACTTCGCTTTTGATCATGATTGGTGTTGTATTGGATACACTACAGCAAGTAGAGAGTTATCTGCTTATGCGCCATTATGATGGATTGATGAAATCAGGACGAGTTAAAGGACGCAAACAACGCAGTAGAGCTACGATTTAATGGGGTCTGTAGGAATCACATATAAGACGAATGAGGAGATTGAGCTAATTCGTATTAGTGCTACACTAGTAGGAAAGACGCTTGGAGAAGTTAAGAAGCATATCCGTCCAGGAGTTTCTACACTGGAATTGGATAGAATTGCGGAGGAGTTCATTCGGGATCATGGGGCAATTCCTGCATTCAAAAATTATCAATCTCCTAAAACAGATACGATTCCCTTTCCTGGAACACTTTGTACATCTGTAAATGAGGAAGTGGTTCATGGGATGCCTTCTGCGAAGAAGATTCTTAAGGGAGGGGATATCATCTCTGTTGATTGTGGTGTTTTACTAAATGGGTACTTTGGAGATTCAGCTTATACTTTTCCTGTAGGGGAGATTTCTTCGAAGAAACGCAGACTATTGGAAGTGACGAAAGCGAGTTTGTATAAAGGAATTCGTAAAGCCGTTGCTGGTAACACAATAGGGGATATTTCCAACGCGATACAAACCCACGCAGAGCTTTATGGGTATAGCATTGTTCGGGAGATGGTTGGACATGGGGTTGGTAAGAACTTACATGAAGAACCTGAAGTACCGAATTATGGTCGTAAAAGATCTGGGTTGCGTTTACGAGAAGGGTTGGTTATTGCGATTGAGCCAATGATTAATATGGGGCGTAGATATATTGCGACATCATCTGATGGATGGACAATTTTTGCGACGGATCGTTTGCCTTCTGCCCATTTTGAGCATTGCATTGTTGTTCGGCGAGGAAAAGCTGAGATTTTATCGACATTTGAATATATAGAAAATTAAGGAGGTCATTTTGGCAAAACAGAAACCAATTGTAGTTGATGGCGAAGTAATAGAGGCTCTTCCTAACGCCACATTCAAAGTAAAGTTGAAGAATGGGCATGTATTGACTGCTCATATTGCAGGGAAGATGCGTATGTATTACATTAAGATCCTTCCTGGGGATCGCGTTAAGCTAGAAATTCCTCCATATGACCTGACGAAAGGACGTATTGTCTATCGTTATAAGTAGTTTTAAGCTACGTTAATTATAAATCTTATTTGAGATGAAAGTTAGAGCATCAGTAAAAAAGCGCACTTCCGACTGTAAAATAGTTCGTAGAAAGGGGCGAGTTTACGTAATCAACAAGAAGAATCCTAGATTCAAACAAAGACAAGGATAAATTATGGCACGTATATCAGGAGTAGATTTACCTAAGAATAAGCGAGGTATTATAGGCCTGACCTACATATTTGGTATAGGTAAGACGACCGCGGAAGAGATTCTTGATTTGGCTGGCGTTGATCTAGACAAGAAGATCCGCGATTGGTCTGATGATGAAGTCGTACGTATACGAGGAATCATCAGTGAGGACTATAAAGTAGAGGGGGTTTTACGTGGGGAGGTACAAATGAACATCAAGCGATTGATGGATATTGGTTGTTACCGAGGTCTCCGTCACCGTAGAGGGCTTCCCGTAAGAGGGCAACGAACACGCACGAATGCACGTACTCGTAAGGGTCGTAAGAAGACAGTTGCAGGAAAGAAGAAGGCAAGCGCTAAGAAGTAATTGATAGTTATTCATCTTGAATTATAGATTTTGAAATGGCAAAGAGTTCGAGAAAAAAGAAAAGAATAGATCCTGTAGGTCAGGTACACATCACTTCTTCCTTTAATAACATCATTATTTCCATCACTGATGTATCTGGGAATGTTGTTTCTTGGTCATCAGCAGGGAAGATGGGTTTCCGAGGATCAAAGAAGAATACGCCTTATGCTGCACAGGTTGCGGCTACAAACTGTGGGAAGTCAGCCTATGATATGGGGTTGCGCAAGGTAGTAGTATTTGTTCGAGGCACAGGAGCTGGACGAGAAGCGGCCATTCGAGCGATCAGTAATTGTGGTATTGAGGTGAATTTGATTAAGGATATCACTCCTATTCCACACAATGGTTGTCGTCCTCCAAAACGACGAAGAGTCTAATAGTTACAAAAGCGTTAAAAACAAGATAAAAATAGAATGGCAAGATATAGAGGTCCGAAGGCAAAAATTGCACGAAGATTCCGCGAGCCGATATTTGGCCCTAGCAAGGCGCTAGATAAGAAGAAGTATCCTCCAGGGCAACATGGTCGTAATCGACGAAGAAAAATATCGGACTATGGAGTTCAGTTGATGGAGAAGCAAAAAGCGAAGCATATCTACGGCATGCTGGAGAAGCAATTCCGTAACACCTTTGATAAGGCGGTAAGAAAGAAGGGGGTAACAGGTGAAGTCTTTTTGCAGTTATTGGAGTCTCGTTTGGACAATACGGTATTTCGTTTGGGTTTCGCTCCTACTCGTCGTGCTGCCCGTCAGTTGGTTTTACATAAGCACTTTAAAGTTAATGGAGTTGTGACCAATATTCCTTCAGTCCTTCTTCGTCCAGGAGATGTTATTGAGGTACGAGAGAAGAGCCAAGGATTAGAGCTTATAAATAGAAAAAGAGGTTCTGGGAAGCGTTTTTCATGGTTGAACGTTGAGTCTGAGAGTTATAAGGGAGTTTTCCTAAACTATCCAGATCGTTCAGAGATTCCCGAAACAATAAAAGAGAACCTTATAGTAGAGTTGTACTCTAAGTAGAGAGGTTTCCCATCTAATTCTTTTCTCTTATTTTGGGAGGGTATTGGATGGGTTATCCTTATCGTTATAAAGATAGAAATTTGATTTATTCACTGAATAAATAGCATAAAAAGACCAGATGGCGATACTAAACTTCCAAATGCCTGAAAAGGTTGTTTTAGATAAGGATACTGATTTTTATGGAAAATTCCAACTTCGTCCATTAGAGCGTGGGTATGGAGTAACAGTGGGCAATGCTCTTCGTCGTGTATTGCTTTCATCCTTGGAGGGATATGCAATTACCTCCATCAAAGTTCCTTCTGTAGATCATGAGTTTTCTATAGTTCATGGAGTTGTTGAGGATGTTACTGAAATCATTCTCAATTTGAAGAAGGTACGTTTCAAGAAAGTTGCGGAGGGAGACACAAAGATATTTGTGTCTATTCGAGGGAAGGATAAGTTTCTTGCGGGTGACATCAGCAACCATACGGCGGCTTTTGAGATTACCAATCCTGATTTGGTAATTGCTCACTTAGATCCTAAGACCCAATTTGACATTGAGCTTACTATTGGGAAGGGGCGTGGTTATGTTCCAGCTGAGGAGAATAAGATTCCTAATGCGAATATTGGGGAGATTGCGATTGATGCGATTTTCACTCCTATCCAGAATGTTCGGTATGCGATTGATGACTATCGTGTAGAGCAGAAGACGGATTATGAGCAATTGGAGATTGAGTTGCGTACTGATGGTACGATTGATGCGGAAGGTGCATTGAAAGAAGCTGCGAATATCTTGATTCGTCACTTCATGTTATTCTCTGATGATACGATTAAGTTGAAGTCAGAAGAGCCAGAAAAGAAAGAAGAGGTAGATGAGACCTTCCTACAAATGCGTAAGGTATTGAAGACGCCTCTATCTGAATTAGACTTATCTGTTCGAGCCTATAATTGTTTGAAGGCTGCGGATATTAAGACACTAGGGGATCTTGTGGCTTATAATATTGCAGACCTCTTGAAGTTCCGAAACTTTGGTAAGAAGTCTTTATCAGAGCTAGAAGAATTGGTTGCTGAGAAAGGGTTGAGTTTCGGCATGGACACTTCGAAGTATAAATTGGATGAAGATTGATAAGGGTCGAACCCTTGATACGATTTAAATGGAGTAAAAATGAGACACGGAAAGAAAATAAATCACTTAGGGAGAAAGTCGGCTCATAGAAAGGCTATGCTTGCGAATATGGCTTGCTCTCTTATCGAACACAAGCGGATCAAGACGACTGTGGCTAAGGCAAAGGCATTGCGTAAGTATGTAGAGCCTTTGATCACGAAGTCGAAGTTGGATACTACTCATTCTCGTCGTGTAGTTTTCTCTTATCTACAGAATAAAGAAGCAGTTAAAGAGTTGTTTTCTACTGTTTCAGAGAAGGTTGCGGCTCGTCCGGGAGGATACACACGCATCCTAAAGATTGGGAACCGATTAGGCGATAATGCCGAGATGGCATTGATCGAGATGGTTGACTTTAGCGAATACGCTCCAGGAAAAGTGAGCAAAGGAACTGGTAAGAGAAGAAGAAGAAGAAGAAAGAAGAGTTCTGGAGGCGATAGCCAAGAGAGCTAGACATTATATTTATCTTGTAGAAAGCCCGATAATACATGTGTATTATCGGGCTTTTCTGATTTGTGGGTGTCAGGGTAAGATTTGTTTTATCGAACAGAGAACTTCTTACATATAATGCCTTGAGAAGTTTCAATTTTTGCGATGTATATACCTGTTGGGAGTTCCGAGGTTTCCAAGGTTGCTTCTATGGTATTGGGTGTATAGGATTGAATGAGTTGCCCTTGTTGGTTGGATATGTTGATATGTTTAATGATGCCTGATTGGAGGGATATGTTTAGGATGGAAGTAGTGGGATTCGGGTATATATTGATAGACTCTGGGGGAAGTTGATCCTCTAGGTCTGTGGTCCAATCGACGAACGTATTGACGGTGTTTGTGGGTTCGTATCTATTTTTGTATTTGATTTCGGCTTGGTTGGATATTTGGGTTCCAATCCATACTGAGCTTTTAGGGGCTATTGCGAACTTGAGGAATCCATAGCTGCCTAGTAGGTCGTCTGTATCGGGGGGGAGATCAATGGAGAATAGTTCGAATGCGACTTCTTGGCCATTGGCTGAAGAGATTGAGACGCTAGCTGTATTGTTTGAGGCAAGGACTTCGAGGGTTGAGACGTCTAAATCGCTGTCAAAGATATCATCTATTGACACTTTGGGAACTACTGTGCCTTCTTGGTTTTGGAAGTTGAGGGTATATACGATTTTCCCATTGTTATCGAATATGTATCCAGGGCTGATAGATCCCTTTGGGTATACGGTTTTGTTGTTTTTATTGACAATGGAGACGACTTCGTGTATGATTTCATCTTGGTTATCTGATAGATCGATGTCGCCAGGGATTGTACTTGTGATGGAAGAGTTTAGGTCAATACCTGGAGATAGGGTGCTAATCAGTTCGAGATTAACGAGTATATGTTTGTGTTCTCCTGGGAGGAGGTTTTCGAAGTTCCAGATGTGTTTGTTGCTTCCGATTTGGGTGCCTACTGGCTCGCTGCTATTGTATACGATGAGCGGGTCTCGTTCGAATGTAATGGAACCATCTATGGTGTCTGTACCGATGTTTGAGTAGGTAATTTGGTATATCATTTCCTCTCCTGGCTTGGCGGGTGTTCGGCTGGCGAGTACTACCCTTCCATCTTTGAAGCTAGGGGAGGGCTGAAGGCCGAAATCGCCTCCTGGCACTACAGGATCACAGTTGAGGCCGTTTACTTCGTGGTAGTTGGGGCTTGATGGGGTCACTTGGGTCCATCTATCTGGGGGATTGATGGATACTTGGAAGTCACCTGCTCCTACTTGGACATTGTATGTTCCTTCAAGGGTTGTGATGGTGTATATTGAGCCAGGATTTATTTCGACTACGATATTTGGTACACCTAGTTCGGCAGAGTCTTGTACTCCATTTCCATTTTTATCTTCAAAGACTTTTCCAAACAGAATGGTAGAGCTAGCAGTTTCGGATGTTTCGTGTATGGTTGGAGGCGTTGGGGAGAAGTGGCCTTTTTTTGCATGCGCGTGAATGTAGAGGCATGCGGCAAGGCATACACCAAGGGTAAAGAATAGGAATGATTTTTTTTGTTTTATCATGATAAGCATTTCTTCATATGTTGGAGAATGGATTACGCAGCATGGGTTTTGCTGATGATACACAATAATACTATTTTCCTTTAATTTTTTATAGGATAAGTCTTATGGGCTTTTTTATGGTTTTGGATGTGATCTAGGCATTATTATCGTTAGTATGATGTATATTACTCATATAAAGGAATTTTTATGATGAATCGATTGTTAAGATTAAATATTCTGTTTCTTCTACTATTGTTAGGGGGAAGTTTTATGTTAGAAGCTTATGCGCCTGTTTCAGGAGGAGGGATAGAGAGGGAACCAGTAGTTGTGAGTCCAAAGGATGTTTATTCGCCTAATGATTTTGGTTTGGCCTTACTTAGGCAATTGGGTGATGATCGGATTTGCGTTTCTCCTTATAGCGTGAGTGCTGGAATGGCGATGGCTTATGGGGGAGCGGGTGGAGAAACAAAATCAGAAATAGAAAAGGTTTTTGGTTTTGAGGGAGAGGATATTCATTCTTATTTCCAGGTGATGGAGTCTCGTTTGGAGTCTGAGAATCAGGCTTCGAAGATTGTACTGGCTAATGCTATGTGGGGGGATATTAATCAGAAGTTTGATGATACTTATGTGAATAAGATAGGGATGTATTATGGGGCTGAGCCTAGTTTGTTGAAATTTAAGAAAACAGGTAAAGCTATTAAGTCGATTAATAAGTGGCTTTCTAAGCAAACTGAGGGTGAGATTTCGGGAATGATTAAGAAGGGGGGACTTAGTAAGACGACTCGTTTGGTATTGACGAATGCTGTTTACTTTAAGGGCAGTTGGGAGAAGCCTTTTTCGGAGGATGAGACAAAGGAGGGGAGTTTTGTGGTAAGTGAGGGGGCAGGTGTACCTACTACGGTTACCGTTCCCTTTATGCATCAGACTGGGAAGTTCCCTTTTTATATGGATGATGACGTTGCATTGTTGGAATTGCCATATGAAGGGGGGGAGCAGTCAATGGTCATTTTGATGCCTAAGGAAGTTGGGACGTTGGGCGAATATGAGGCTTCGTTGAAGTGGGAGGATATCAAAGGATTGATGAAGAAGTCTGCAAAAGCCTTTTTGCATATTGAGGTTCCTAAATTTGATATGGGGCAAGGGATGGATATGGCTGAAGTTTTGGGTAAGATGGGAGTGAATCAGGCATTTTCGTCTCATGATGCGGACTTTTCGGGTATGACAGGCAAGGCGGAGTTGTATATTGATCGAATGATGCATCAAGCTAATATATCTGTGGACGAGAAGGGGACAGTTGCTTCGGCGGCTACTTCAGTGGAGCTTGCTCCTAAGGGGATTGTTCAGAAGTTTAAGGTTGATCAAGCCTTTTTGTTCTTTATTTTGGATAAGGAGAGCGATAGTATTTTGTTTTTGGGAAGAGAAACGAACCCTTCTTTGTAAGTAGGTTTTTTATAAGAAAAGGCTGCGCAGGAACTGATGTGTTCTTGCGCAGCCTTTTTGGTATTTCCCTTATCTGAAGGATGAGTTTATCGGCGGAATAGGCCACCTTTTCGTTTTTTGCGTTTGAACCATCGTCTTTTGTCCTTTATGATTACGTATCGGATGGAGAATCCTACTTGTGTTTGGAACCATTTATTTGTGGCGAGGTTTACGATGGTTGGTTTGAAGTCGGCGGAGAGGTTTAGGCCGAGGAGGGTGAATTCGATTCCAATGATTGCATCGATACCTGCCGACTTTGTTGGGTCTTCCTCTCGGTGCCATAGTTGGCGGTACCCTACGCCGTAATAGATGTTTAGTCGGCGGAGTCCTTGGTGTCTTTCGAGGAGGACAGACATAGAGGCATTTTTGAAGGAGAAGTTGCTATTGAATATTCCTTCGACTGATATTTTTTTTGCGAGTCTTTGTTTGACAGTTAGGCCTAGCTGTTGGTTTCCTATGCGTACACCTGCAGCAGTGATGTACTTTTGGGCGTTTAGTTGGGGGGATATTAGGAATAGGGCTATTGAAAGCCATGTAAAGAGGACGTTCTTTTGGATTGTTTTCATGTCTTACGTGCGTTAGGGGTAAGGAAGATAGTTTGTGTGTATGAGAACAACAACCGTACCGTGGTTTATTGGTTTACAGTTACTTACGGTTTGGGGGTTGTTGTGTGTAAGATAGCTAATTGTGGGTAAGGATCAAGTATGTGTCGGAGTTATTGAATGAGGAGTAAGAGTTTTTCATGGATTTGGTTGATGTCTGTGGGGAGTTGGGCTAATTGGTGTGGCGGACATTCGGATAGGTATAGGTGCTTATGTGGAAAGGTGATGGTTTGGTTGATGATGGATTTCGTTTGCTTTTTGGTTAGGTCTTTCTTGTGAAACTTCTTTATGGCTTGAATTATTGTTTCGCGGAGGTTATTTGTAAGTTTTGCGTGCTTTTTTTGTGTGAGGGCGTGTAGGATGAATGGGATTGGGGCGTTTGGTGTGGGGATGGGTTGGAGGATGGTGTAGGAGAAGGGAGGGGAGGAGATGGTTTGGATGTGTTGGAAGTTGGTGAAGGGGAAGGTTTGAGGGATGCTTAGGGGCGGGTGGTTGGATGGGGTGGTTAGGATGAGGGTTTGGGCGTGTGAGGCGAGGAGGACGTATGGGAGATAGTGGTATAGGTTAGGAGGAAGATGGACGATGAGGGTTCCTTGGTGGTATTTTTTAAATGGGATGGTATTGGTTTTCTCGTGGTATACTTCGTGGAAGAATTGGGGGATTGAGATCGAGCGTTTGTTTGTGGACTTCCATTTCACTTGGTCGAAGCCGACGAAGAGGAGGGGGGATTCGGAGATGAGGGATTCAGGAATGGGAGTTTGTTGTGGGAAGATCGTTTGTGCTTTGTGCGCCTCCTCTGACTGCTTGCCGTGGGTGTATATGTGGGATAAGCTTGTGGGTTTCTTGGGGATTCGTTCGTAGGATTTTTTTGTTGGGCGGCAGATGTATAGGGAACTGGCTGATCCGATGGCTTCGGCTTTGAGGTAGTGGTTGAATTGGGGGAGAATGGCTTCAAAGGCGAGGTCTAGGTTGGTGTATGCCTGTTGGACTTTGATGCCGAGGCCAGGGTGTAATTCGCTGAAGCTATAGCTGACGAGTATGCGTGCAAAGTGGGATTGGTTGGAAGCTTGGAGGGCTCTTTTGAGGAATAGATCCATTCCTGGGGCTGTATATGGAGGATCTGTGAAGATGAGGTCGAATTGTTTTTGGAGGGATCGGGGGAATTCGATGCGGAAATCTGCGAAGTGCGTATGTATGTTCCAGTTGTGTTCTTGGGCGGTTTGGCCGATGAATTGGAGGATTCGTTGGTCTACGTCTACGACGGTTAGTTCGAGGTCGGGTCGGAGGAGAGCAAGGGCGATAGATGATAGGTCGTGGTCGCCGAGGAATAAGATTCGGCGATTGGTGAGGTGATATTGGGTGTTGAGGTAGATTGCTCGTTTGATTGCTGTTAGGGCTGTGGCTCCTACATGGTCGAATTGTTGATTAGGAACTATATATTGATCCTTTATTGATTGGATGAACTCTATTTGCTCTTGGTATTGGCTGAGGGCTATTTGTTCATAGGAGTCGATGGGGAAAGGGGCTTTTGGGGCGAATATTTGTTGGAATTGGGGTAGGTATTTGGGATTTATCTGTATGGTTCTTTTCTTAGGAGAATCGATATATGGGTTGTAGGCTTTGAGGATGGCGATGATGATTCGGTGTGGGATATGGAAACGTTGGATGATATGGTCGAATGAAGTGGGGTTTCCATGGAGGAGTTCGCCTATTATTTGTTGGATTCGGGAGAAGGCTATACCGAATTGTTGTGTAAGTTCTTTTGTTTTGCTTTGGATGATATTGTTTGGATTATCCATATTGTTTCTATATTGATTTCCCCATTGATTCTGGTTTAAAAATAGTATCTTTTTAAGAAAAGCTTGGGGAATTCTCTAAATTGGTCATATAAATAGATGTTTTGTGTATGGCGACACTTAGTTTATCTGCTATATATGTATATCCAGTGAAGTCCTTGTCGGGGATTCGTTTGGAGCGGTCGAAAGTTGAGAAGAAGGGATTGGCATTGGATAGACGTTGGGCAATTGTTTCTCCTGATGGGCGTTGTATCACTCAGCGAACCCATCCCCACCTAGCTTTGGTTTCCGTTGAAATAGAAAAGAACTGTTTGGTTTTGTGGCATCGGGAAGATCCTGAAGATGCTTTGGAAGTTCCTTTTGAGAGCGAGACGACAGACTTTATGCCTGTGAATGTATGGGGCGATGTCTGCTTGGGGCATATGGTAGGAGCTTATGCAGATGAGTGGTTGGCGGATTTATTGGGGATAGAGGGGCATTTGGTTCATATGCCTAAGCGTATTGAGCGGGTAGTTGATTCGCGGTATACAGAGGAGCGGGAGTTGGTGAGCTTTGCGGATGGGTTTCCTTTTATGGTGATGGGAGAAGCTTCTTTAGAGGAGTTGAATAGTCAGTTGGATGATGAAGTGGATGCGTTGCAGTTTCGGCCGAACTTGGTCTTTCGGGGGGGCGTAGCTCATGTCGAGGATTCATGGAAGCGATTTCGGGTGGGGGATTTGGTTTTTCGAGGGGTTAAGCCTTGTGTTCGGGATGGGGTATTGGAGGTCGATCAACAAACGGGGGAGAAAGTATTGGAACCGATGGAAACCTTAGGCGATTATCGTCGATTTGGAGAACATGTATTGTTTGGCCAGAACTTATTGGTTGAATCTGAGGGGGAGATTCGGGTAGGCGATATGATTACCGTATTAGAGACAGGTGATTTGAATGGATTGGTATTATAAATCAAAGGATTATGAAAAGACTATTTACTTTATTGGGGCAAGTTTGTGTGATATGGGTATTGTTGGGTATGGGAGATTTTGTATATGGTCAGGCTACGGTTGTGCGGGGGCCTTATTTGCAGATGCCTCGTTCTGATGGGATGATGTTGTGCTGGCGTACGGATGTGGCGACGGATAGTGAGGTTCGGTTTGGGACTGATTTGGCGAATTTGGATCAGGTGGTTGTAGATACGGTGCAGACGACTGAGCATCGGGTGGATGTGAGTGGTTTGCAGCCCTTTACGAAGTACTATTATTCGGTGGGGACGAGTACAGAGGTCTTGGAAGGGGGGAATGAGGCGCATTATTTTGTTAGTTCGCCGACGATTGGGACTGATCAGCCGATTCGGGCGTGGGTGACTGGGGACTTTGGGAAGGGGAATCAGGGGCAGATTGATGTGAAGCAGTCCTTTTTAGACTATACGGGGGATGATCATACCGATTTGTGGTTGTGGTTGGGGGATAATGTGTATGATTCGGGGACAGATGAAGAATTTCAGCAAAAGGTATTTGATTCTATATATGGGTATCATCATATTTTCAAGTATTTGCCCTTTATGCCCATTCCTGGGAACCATGACTATTTGAGTATAAACCTATTGGATGATCCAGAAGACCATGTCGGGCCTTATTATGATATCGTTGAGGTGCCGACGAATGGAGAAATTGGTGGGGTTCCTTCAGGTTATGAGTTGTATTACTCCTATGATTATGGGTCTGTACACTTCATTGCCTTGAACTCAGAGATTATTGCTTGGACGGGAGCCGTTCCGTTTCCTCCTTTTGTTTCATCGCCGATGAGTGAGTGGTTGGAGCAGGATTTACAGGCGAATGATAAAGATTGGGTGGTTGTGTATTTCCATCAGCCTCCTTATTCTAAGGGATCTCATGATTCGGATGATATATGGGAGTTGCTTATGGAAGCCATGCGGGAGAACTTTTTGCCGATATTGGAGCAGTATGGAGTTGATTTGGTGTTGAGTGGGCATAGCCATGCGTATGAGCGGTCTTATTTGATTAAGGGGCATTATGGGAATTCGGGGAGTTGGAATGCTTCCACTATGTTGGTGGATGGTTCGAGTGGGAATGATGCTGTAGGGGAAGCTTATGTAAAGTATAAGTCGGGACCGAATGCAAATGAGGGAACTGTCTATGCAGTGGTTGGAAATAGTGGGAGTAAGACAGATGATGCGGCGGGGAGTCAGCACCCTGCTATGTTTAAATTTGACTATGGCAACGACGTATATGGTTCGTTGATATTGGATATTGATGGGAATCGATTGGATGGGAAGTATTTGCGCTCTACGGGCGTGATTGAAGACTCCTTTACGATTTTGAAGATGGAAGGGGCGGCATCTTTGGATGGATTTGATGCTTTTGGGGAGTTGGATATTTATCCGAATCCCTTTAAAGATCAGGTTCAGGTGAATTATACGTTGGATGTTTCGGCAGATATTGGCTTTGCCTTGTATGATTTATATGGGAAGTTGGTACATAAGGTTGATAATAAGGTTTTGGGGGTTGGTTCGTATAAGGAGGTGTTGAATTTGGGAGATTTGTCGAGTGGGACTTATGTATTAGAGGTATTGGTGGATGATGTAAAGGTACAGTCGAAGGTTGTGAAGTATTAGAGGACGGTTTGTATAAATATTTGTATTGCGTTATAAATTTGTTGATTGCTTATGTTAGAACAATTTCAGTTATCGGGCAAGGTTGCAGTGATTAGTGGGGCGAGTAAGGGTATTGGGAAGGCGATTGCGTATGCCTTCGGTAAAAGTGGGGCAAAGGTTGTGGTTTCGAGTCGGAAGCTTGCAGCTGTAGAGGCTGTTGCAGAGGAGTTTCGGGCAGATGGGATTGATGCGCATGCTGTAGCTGCCAATATGGGAGAGTTGATTCAAGTGGAGGAGTTGGTGGCGGAGACTATGGCGAAGTATGGGGGGATTGATATTGTGGTGAACAATGCCGCTACGAATCCTGTTTTTGGGCCTGTGGTTGAGACGAAGGAATGGGCTTTTGATAAGATTATGAATGTGAATGTTAAAGGGCCTTTTGAGCTTTGTAAGTTGGCCTATCCGAGTATGAAGGAACGTGGAGGCGGGGTGATCATCAATATTAGTAGTATTGGGGGTGTTTCGGCGGAGGAAGGATTGGGGATTTATAGTGTGAGTAAGGCGGCGTTGATTTCTTTGACTCAGGTGATGGCTAAGGAATGGGGGCGATTGAACATTCGGTCGAATGTGATTTGTCCTGGTTTGATTAAGACGAAATTTAGTAAGGCGCTTTGGGGAGATGATAAGATGTTGAAGCGGTTTTTGCGGGTGCTTCCTTTGGGTCGGGTTGGTTCTCCTGAAGAGATAGCGGGTTTGGCGGTGTTTTTGGCTTCGGATGCTGGGGCTTATTGTACAGGAGGCGTGTTTATGGCTGATGGGGGGTATACGATTTAAGGTTTTTTATACGCCTTGGGCTGAAGCCGCAAGGCTACATTAACTCTTGTCGCTTTCAGCGACTGCCTTTGGGTGTTGTTGGTTTATTGGGGAGGTTTTTATACTCGCCATTCAGTACCTTACCCACCCCCGCCCCCTCCCGAGGAGGGGAGACTGCCCGCTGGCCTCTCCCTTTGTGTGTGTTTTGGGAGGGTTCATCAGTACCTCCCGAGGAGGGGAGGCTTCGTGTTGACTTCTCCTTTTGAGGTGTTTGGGAAGGTTCATCAGTACCTTACCCACCCTCCCGAGGAGGGGAGACTGCCCGCTGGCCTCTCCCTTTGTGTGTGTTTTGGGAAGGTTCATCAGTACCTTCCGAGGAAGGGAGGCTTCGTGTTGGTTTCTCCTTTTGAGGTGTTTGGGAGGTTTTTAGATGTGAAATAGTCGAAGGGATATATAAGATTTTTGTACTTGATTGAAAAGCAGATAGTTATGGATTCATTGATAGATAAGGCTCGTAAGGTTAGAGAAGGTGAGGGGTTGGATTTGGGTGTTTTGGGGGGATATTTGTCGGAGCATGCTCCTGAGGTTGGAGAGATTGTGGAGGTATTGCAGTTTCCTGGGGGGTATTCTAATCTGACCTATTTGTTGAAGGGGAAAGATGGAGGGGAGTATGTCCTTCGTCGGCCTCCTTTTGGGGCGAAGATTAAGTCGGCTCATGATATGGGGCGAGAGTTTCGGGTGTTGAGTGCCTTGAAGCCGATTTATGCGAAGGTTCCTAAGCCGATTGTGCATTGTGAAGATGAGGAGGTATTGGGGGCTCCTTTCTATGTGATGGAACGTGTGAAGGGGGTGATTTTGCGTCAGCGTGTACCTAAGGGCATTGAGATGACGACGGAGTTGATGCGGAGTATCTCGGAGGCGGTGATTGATAATTTGGTGGACTTACATGCTTTGGATGTGTATAAGCATGATTTGGTGGGGATGGGTAAGCCTGAAGGATATGTTGAGCGTCAAGTTGAGGGGTGGATTCGGCGGTATTATAAGGCGCAAACAGATGATATTAAGGCGATGGATATGCTTGCGGAGTGGATGCGGGCGAATCGTCCTGCGGATATTCAGCCTTCGATGATTCATAATGATTATAAGTATGACAATGTAGTGCTGAACCCTTCGAATTTGGGGGAGATTATGGCCGTGTTAGATTGGGAGATGGCTACTGTGGGAGATCCTTTGATGGATTTTGGGACTACCTTGGCTTATTGGGCAGAAGAGAAAGATCATCCCTTCTTGAAGGGCTTTAGTTTGGCTTCTTTTAAGGGGAATTTGACGCGCGAGGAAGTGGTTGTTCGGTATGCGGAGCGTAGTGGTCGGGATGTCTCGAATATATTGTTCTATTTTGCGTATGCTTGTTTTAAGATTGGGGTGATTGGTCAGCAGATTTATGCGCGTTATAAGAAGGGTTATTCGAAGGATCCTCGCTTTGGAGGGCTGATTCATTTGGTGAAGGCTTGTGCGCAGACGGGGAGTTTGGCTGTTAAGAAGGGGCGTATTAGTCGGGTTTTTGAGTAGGTTGGTATGGTTTTGTGCTTGTTGCAAGGATTTTGTTCTGTATCCAGTACCTTACCCACCCGCCCCCTCCCGAGGAGGGGAGACTGCCCGCTGGCCTCTTCCATTGCGGAGTTTTGCTAATTTTGTGGGGATCGAATGAATATTGGTTCGGTTTGTCGTAGTATTTTTGATTAGTACCTATCTGTGGATGGGTTTCGCTGGCGATTGATTCAATTGTTCGTAGTATTTTTGGCTCGACCCTTAATCGGAATGCCCACTATTCAATTGTGAATGTCTAGTCTGGGGATTGTATTGGGAACTTTTGGACTTTGAATCCCAATTTTGCCTATCGGAATGCTTTGTATGGTACTGTGAATGGGAATTTTGATGCTGTGAATGCCTACTATGGTGCTTTTTGTGCTAATTTTTTTATTATTGGTCTGAATTTTTCATTTGTGGATGCCTCATAGGTAGTTGTGGATGGGTTGTATATAGCTGTGGATGGGTTTCGCTGGCGATTGGTTCGATTTATCGTAGTGTTTTTGGGATTGGGGTAGCTGTGAATGGGTTTCGCTGGCGATTGGTTCGATTTATCGTAGTGTTTTTGGGATTGAGGTAGCTGTGAATGGGTTGTATATAGCTGTGAATGGGTTGTATATAGCTGTGAATGGGTTGTATATAGCTGTGGATGGGTTTCGCTGGCGATTGATTCGATTTATCGTAGTGTTTTTGAGATTGAGGTAGCTGTGAATGGGTTGTGTATAGCTGTGGATGGATTTCGCTGGCGATTGATTCGATTTGTCGTAGTGTTTTTGGGATTGGGGTAGCTGTGAATGGGTAATGATGAACTGTGAATGGGAATTGGGGTGTTTGGGATGGGGTATGTACAATTGTGGGGCTACTAAATCCTTTTGGGATTCAGGAATTTGGGATGTTTGGCGGAGATTGTGGAGAGTGGGATTATTCGCGGCGGGTTAGGAGCCAGATGAGGGCTGATGTGAGGATGAATTGGAAGGGGATTGCTTTGAGGTATGGCCATAGGTATATGCCCGCTTTCATTTTGAGTTCGGTGAAGTGCTGTACGGACCACCACATTGGGTCTTTGTTTATGATACCTGCATACCAAGCTGGGAGGAATAAGAGAAGTGCTACGAAGGCATGGGTTATCCATTTGGGGCCTGAGGTAGCGAATAGCTTGTGGCCTCTCATGAATATGAATCCGAAGATTAGGCTTACGATGGTTGATATTGCGACGATGCCATTGTAAATCCAATTGTAGTTCATCCCTTTGAGCTTAAGGTCGTTGAATACGGCCATGTCCATGGGATTTTTTTGGACTGCGACAAGGCTGAGAACGGCTGTACAGAGGAATAGGATGAGGGAGTATACCATTGCATCGAGTAGGATGGGGTTTTTTATGAGCGTTCTTCCTCCAAGGAAACCTCCTATCTCTGTGTATTTGGGGATTCTTTTTATTTTGTTTTTTTCTCGTTCGTTGATTGCATCGTGAAATACCTTGAAATGGGCGTTTCTCTTGAGGGAGGTTGCCCATACGTATTTGGCATTGGTTGATGCGGCATATGAGAATCCTTGGTCAATTGAGCCTTTGAATACCCGTTCGGACACCCCTTGTTTTTTGCATTCGACTATGATAAAAGGCGTTTTGGCATCGTCATCTTTAAATACAACTACGTCTGCTTCCTTTGTGGCTGATCCCATTTTGACGGGTACACATACTCGTACTCTTTTCGCTGGATATTTGTATTCGTATATGAGTCGGAGGAAGGTATCGAGTTGAACCTTCTCTTCGGGATTTTTGAGGGATCGTGTTTTTCCTTGGGGAAGGTATGTGACCTTATTGGCCTTTTTATCGATGATGATATTGCCGTTTTTTAAGCCTTTTTTGATTAAATCCATAGTTTTTTTAAGGGGATTCTTTGGTTTAATTGTTTAGGTAGTGGTTTATCAAAGGTCGTTAATTTTCTTGATAGGTTCAATTGTTTGGGGGATTATTGGTATTTGGAGGTTGTAATGTTTATTTTGAGGGATAGAGAGCTGTTTTAAATTGATAATTTGATGAATGAGAACAAGCGGATTCGTATTCGTTGGCTTTTTATATTGTTGTTTCCTTTTCTGTTTGGGCAGTTTTTGTTTGTACTTTTTGTAGAGGAGCCTTACCCTGCGTTTGTGTTGCCTTTGTTTGGGACAATACATGGGGAAGATGGGGTTTACTCTTATAATCGAGAGCGGATTGAGGTTGTTTGTGCAGGCGGGGATCGATTAGAGGTGAGTAAAGGGACACTTTTTAGGGATTTGCCTGAACCCCATCATATTTATGCCTTATATCGATTTTTTGATGTGTATGGGGATTCGGTTTATAGGGAGGATGTTGATTTTCGGAGATGGTTTTGGAGTCAAGTTGAGGAGTTGGAGTTGTGTGATTCCGTTAGAGGGGTTGAGGTTATATGGCGGCGCGTAGCGTATGACACCAAGGAGGCAGTTGTTGCTCGATCGGAGGAAGGATTAGGAAGTGTTTGGTATTTAAGAGAGCAAGGAGGCAAGGGTGGAAATTAGTCGTCGGTTAGATCATTGGATATTCGATAGCTATTATGTTAGTCCTTTGTTTCTAGGGCTTTGTCGGATGCTATATGCGGGTCATATTTTGTTTTTGGCATTGGAACCTTCTCATTGGATGGGGCGTTTCCCCTCTGCATTTTATGAGCCCCCTTTAAGTTTTGCTCGATTAATGGGGGGATTTCCTCCTGAAGCTTTCTTTCATGTATTGAATGTGTTGATGGTTGTGGGGTTGGTGTTTTTATTTTTAGGAGTTTATACGCGTTATAGCTCGATAGGAGTTTTTGTTGTGTCTTTGGTGTATACGACTTTTGCGGGTTGTTTTGGGAATATTTTGCATAGCACATTGATTATTATTATTCCTTTGGTGATGGCCTTTTCGAATTGGGGAGCTGGTTTATCTTGGGATGCTATTCGAGGGAAAGGAGGGGAGGTAGAAGGTTGGCCTATTAGCTTGTTGAGTGTATTGATTGGGTTTTGTATGTTTACGGCAGGGGTTTGGAAATGGGAGTGGTTGGATTTAGAGACTTCGGGTATTCAGAGTAATCTATTGGTGAATTATTATGCACGAGAACGAGGGGATTTGCTCTCTACTTTTTTTGTAGGGATTGAAGTTCGTTGGTTTTGGGAGGTGTTGGATTGGGTGATTGTGATATTTGAGTGCTTATTTTTGGTTGTTGTTTTCTGGCCCTCTTGGTTCAGGTTTTGGGTTTCCTTAGCTGTATTGTTTCATTTTGCCAATGTGCTGATGTTGAATGTAGATTTCAATAGCTTTTTATTGCTCTATATGTTTTTTATTCCTTGGGAGTTGGTGGAGCGTTTGGGGAGCAATACGTTGAAGGCAGTGGAGAGGTATGGAGAGCATTTTTATGGAGTGCTAAAGGTTTGGCATATTGCTTTATTGATATTTGGGATATTGGGAGTGCTTTATACGCATGGTTCCTTCTATATGTTATTGATGGACTTATTGGGGATTGAGTCACGTTATGTGCTGCCTTTGTCATTATTTAGTATTTCGAGTGTTATTGTATTTTTCTTTTGGGTATATAGGATTCGGTTATGGTTTTTGGGAATAACAAAATAGGGGAGTGGGGGAAGGGATGGCTTCTATTTGCCTTAGCTCTATTGAGTTATTGTTTGTTGTATATGCTTTGGGGATTTTATTATGAAGAAGGCACTGATAGTATTTGGAATGCTACGGTTTCGCCTTTGTTTAAGGATCAAGCTGAGCATATTTTGAATACATTTGGGTTTCATTATGGGACTTCTCATATATTGAAGTGGCTTTATGGATTGGATGCAGATATAAACTGGTATGGTTGGATGATTGTGGGGCTACAGTTTTTGGCGTTTTGGAATTTGTGGGTGTGGTATGTAGGTGTTAGAGATAGGGGGAGTGTTCATTGGGGCATTTGGGGGTTAGGTGGGGTTGTTTGTGGCTTATTATTGCTCAATCATTTTGTATTGGTTCAGATTAGTCGGACTGCTTTTTTGTTGTCTGCGAGTTCATTGTTGGTTCTGATTGATTTGTATAGAGATAGTGAGAGGAGATTATCGGGGGCGCAGGTTGTGTGGCAGCATTTTTTGTTTTTGATGGGGATATTGGCTCGTCCTGAGCCTGTTTATTTGGTTGTAGGAATCATTGGGGGGTATTATGTATTGTTAGGAGAGTGGCAGAGGTGGAAGGGAGTTGTGGGTATTTGGATTCCTGTTTTGGGGGCATGTATACTGATGGGGCTATTGCTGAATGTTCCCTTTGACCAACAGGATCGAGATTATTTGGCTTTTCGTCCGTATCAATTTACCCTTTGGGACTTTGAGCAGGAAGGGATGGATTTAGCCTTGGAGAATAGGCAAGATAGTGTGATTTATAAGGCAGCTAAGTTGTCTTTCTTGTCTGATAAGAAGCATATTAATCTGGGGTTTTTTGAACGTATTGGGTTACGGCCTTTGGATAAATCGCCAGCTTATTTGTTGAATTATGTGCAAGATTGGCGGTATAGTTTGGGGAAATTACGAAGGGTTTTGGGGCATTATGGAACTCGTTATCAATGGTTGGTAATAGGAATGTGCTTGTTGGGATTATTAAGTATTGTTTGGGGAGGTGTTTTTTGGGGGAGAATGCTTTTATTCCAATTGTTCTTTTGGGGCACTATAATGGTGTTAGCTGCTTTTATGAAATTGGAAGACCGTGCTTTTGTGCCTTTACTTTCTATTTATGGGATGCTGAATTTGGGGGTTCTGATGCGGGCTAAGGGAAGCTATCGCCTTGGTAGAGGGATTGTTTTGGGGATTGTGCTTGTTCTATTATTGATTGATATTCAATTCTTCCATCAGCGATGGTCATATAAGGTTAATCGAGCGTATTATTTTTCGCTATTGAAAGAAGAGTTGCGGTCTATGCCTGCTCGTAAGCTCGTGATGGATTTGCGGATGCTTGAGGGGATGTTTATTGGTTTGCCTGATAGAGATGGGTTGGGGAAACAGCATTCGTATTATTCGGTTGATAATGGGATTATGTACTTTTATGCTTCTTATGATCGATATATGAAGTCGGCATTTGGAGGAGATGATTTGGGGGAGATTTATTTAGGGATGAAAGCGACTAAGGAATCGCTTTTGTTTGTGAGTCATCCGTCTCGTATGGCATTGTTTGCAGCATATATGGAGGCTGTTTATGGGGAGACAGTTATTTATAAGGAACTTCCTGCTCAATTTCATGCGGTTTATGAGGCGGATTTCCCGCGGCCTCCTTATGAGATGCGTTTTTATGAATTGGAATAAATTAGGGCGCTTATGTGTGGTATTTTTGGTATTAATCGGCGGATAGCAGAGGAGGATATGCGGTATGTGCTGGATTTGATGGCGCATAGGGGGCCTGATGGGGTTGGGATTTGGCAAGATGATAAGTGGGAGATGAGTTTGGGGCATAGAAGGTTGGCTATCTTGGATTTATCGGAGGGAGGATATCAGCCTTGTCATCATTTATTGAATTGGTATAGCCTTACGTATAATGGGGAGTTGTATAATTATGTGGAGCTGCGGGAGGAGTTGAAGGAGTTGGGACACATTTTCAAGACGAAATGTGATACTGAGGTTGTGTTGGCGGCTTATGCCGAATGGGGAGGAGAGGCTTTTGCGCGGTTTAATGGGATGTGGGCACTCGCGATTTGGGATCGTGTGGAGCGAAAGTTGATTTTGTCGCGGGATCGTTTTGGACAAAAGCCATTGTATTATATTCATTCGGGGGATTTGTTTGTGTTTGCATCCGAGATGAAGGCGTTGGTTCCCTTTATTAAGCGGGTAGAACGCTCAAAGAAGTTTGCTTGGATGCAATCGAATTTGTTTGATTATGAGCCCACGGAGCATTGTCTGATAGAGGGGATTCGTCGATTTCCTTTTGGGCATTGGGGGGTGTATGATGGGGAATCCTTGAAGGTAATTCGGTATTGGGACACCTTGGCGTATGTTCGTCGGCCTGCAAGGCGTTACCGAGATCAGGTGGAGGAGTTTCGGGAGTTGTTTTTGGATGCTTGTCGGATTCGAATGCGTTCGGATGTGCCGATTGGTACGGCTTTAAGTGGGGGCGTTGATTCGAGTGCAACTTTGGGGTGTATGGCTCATATTGCCCAAACAGAAACGAGCGGTCGGTTTAGGAGGGATTGGCAGCATGCGTTTGTGGCCTCTTTGCCTGGGACTGCATTGGACGAAACCTATTATGCGAAATCGGTGACGGATCATTTGGGGATTGATGCGACCTTTGTGAAGATTGATCCCGTGAAAGGTTTGGAACGGTTTGAGGAATATCTGTATTTGTTTGAAGAACTTTATATTACGAGTCCGATTCCTATGGTTGAGACCTATCGGGCGGCTCGGGAGAATGGGGTGTATGTGACATTGGATGGGCATGGGGCGGATGAGCTTTTTGCGGGCTATGATACGTTTTTGTTTCATGCGTTTATGGATTGTGGATTGAATCCATTGGCTATTCGGAATATTCTTCGGACGTATCGGGATTTGGTTCCTCCCTTCGAGGCTTTTCGTCGGCCTGCTGTAGGGTTTGAGAATTATTTGCGTTGGACGACAGGTTGGGGACATGTGGGGGCGTTGAAGAAGGTATGGAAGAAGGAGATTCGGAAGGTGTTTGATCGTAAGCCTCATTTTGGGAATTCGGATAGGATTGAGTCTTTGGATGATTTGGGTGAGTTGAATAAGGCACTTTATCTGTTGTTTCATGAGCGGAATCTGCCAACCTTGTTGCGTAATTATGACCGTTATTCAATGATGCATGGGGTGGAGGTTCGAATGCCTTTTTTGGATCATCGCATTGTGAGTTATTGTTTTTCTATTCCTTGGACGAGTAAACTAAGACGGGGATATACGAAGACATTGGTTCGAGATGCTATGGCTCCTTTTGTCCCGAAGGAGGTGATGTATCGTAAGTGGAAGATGGGTTTTCAAACGCCGATTGTGGATTGGATGAAGGGGGCGTGGAAGGAATATTTTTTGGATATTGTTGGTAGTCAAGGCTTTCGAGAGAGTGATCTTGTTGATGGAGATGCTCTTGGACAAGAACTTATGCGGGTTATTCACTCAGAGAATACTACGTATCGAGAAGGGGAATTGGCTTATTCTGCTTTACAACCTTATCTTTGGGATAAGGTGGTGTTGGGGAGGTTGAGGGGATTACGGAAGATTGAGGTTTAGGGTTTTGAAATTGATTGTCTGATGGCGAATTTTTTAGAGAAGTTTCGGGCATTTTTTCAACAGGAGTTGAATGATGATTTTGTAAAGGGCAGTAAGGCTTTTTGCATATTGCCTTGGGTGCATCTTCATATTACACAGTATGGGACGGTTACGCCTTGCTGTCAGGCTCCTTGGGAGGAATCGGAGGCTTTTGGGAATATTAATCGTACGTCTATAGAGGAGATTTGGAATGGGGAGGCGATTCGGGCTTTTCGTAAGAAGATGATGCGGGATGAGGGGGATAAGCGTTGTAAAAGGTGCTATGCGAAGGAGGCTGCGGGCTTGATGAGTCTTCGAGAGGTGATGAATCGGACGTATAAGCATAAATTGGATTGGGTGCGAAAGACGAAACGGAATGGGTATTCGAAGGAGTCTCAGCCCATTTATTGGGATATTCGGTTTTCTAATTTGTGCAATTTTCGATGCCGAATTTGTGGCCCTTGGTCGAGTTCGAATTGGGCTTCTGATGCTAAGGCGTTGGGCTATATGTCTAAAGATCAACCTGCCCTTACGCGGGCTTTGGAGGATTTTGATTCGGTCTTATCCCAATTGGAGGGATATGTGGGGGAAGTAGAAGAGGTATACTTTGCAGGTGGGGAGCCTCTATTGATGGAGGAGCATTATCGTTTGCTGGATTTCCTGATTGCCCATAAGCGTTTTGATGTATTGCTCCGATATAATACGAATTTTTCTGTGATGGAGTATAAGGGACGATCTATCTTTGACCTCTGGAATCGTTTTGATCGGGTAATGGTGTGTGCAAGTTTAGACGATCAAGGGAAGAAAGGGGAGTATCAACGAAAGGGGCAGGTTTGGGAGGAGGTATTGGCGAATCGCCAGGCTTTGGCTGAACGTTGTCCGAATGTGCATTTTATGGTATCGCCTACGGTTAGTGTGCTGAATGTGCTTTCTTTGCCTGCTTTTCATCGGGAATGGGTAGAGAGGGGATTTATTGATGTGAAGGATTTTTGGCCTAATATTTTGGAACAACCTGAGTATTATAATGTCCGAATTTTGTCGATGGAGGTTAAGGAACGGGTTCGTGCGCTTTATGAGAGACATGTGGAGTGGATTGAGGGTCAGGAGAGTCTGGATGGGTATGTGAAGGGTTTGGTGGCGAAGGAGTTTGGGAGTGTGGTGGAGTATATGATGCAGGAGGATTGGAGGGAGCGTTGGTGGGAGGAGTTTGTGCGGAGGCAGGGGGAGTTAGATGGGTTGAGAGGGGAGGAGTAGAACCCGCCAATACCTTTGGCGGGTTTGGTTATGGGGATTGATTCTTAGCCTTTGATTAATAAGAAAATAAGTAGCGCTAGGCCTATACTTGCAAGTCCTCCTAGGATTAGCCCTGAGATTGCTAGGCTTCTTCCTTTAGGTTCTGAAGTCAATCCAATAGCCCCAAAACATAGGGTTAATAAGGCTAGGACGAATATGAGAGCGACGATTAATAGCATGGATAATGGATTTCCTAGGATGAATGGGATAGCTATTAGTGAAAGGAATGCAAATGCTCCAAAGACTACTGATAGTAGGGACACCATTTTATCGTCTATTGGGTCTTGTTGAGTCTTTTTCTGGAGCTTACGTTGGAGTATTCTGTGGAATATGCTTTTGGGTTTGGGTTTCTTAGAAGGGTTATTAACAATATTCTTATCTGTTGATGTGCTTAACCTTGTTGGATTTTGGCCTAATGAAGTTCCTCTTTGATTGGATAAAGAGAACTGCGAAGCTAGAATGAGGAGGATCAGTATTATGGTGTGCTTCATGTTTTTGTTGAGTAAAAGAGAGATGAATATTGGGCGTGATTCTTAAACTTCGTTATTATTGAGTGATGTATCTCTTTTGCTTAATCGCTCAATAGTATTGGTTTCTTTAGAAAGATGATGTTGATTGAGTATTTTGGTTTACTATGGGAACCTTTCTATCTAAGTACTCTAGATATGATAAGACCTAACCCTATCACTGAAATTATCGCTAATGATAGGCCAATAATAGATGCCTTTTTCCCTTTGGGTTCTGTAGCTAAAGCGGATAGCCCGAAAATTGATGCTAGCAGGGAGAACAGTAATGTGAGTCCAATGACAATAAGTATTCCGCCCAAAAGTCCTCCAGATATGGGAAAACCAATGAGTGCTAGGCATGATAATATTCCAAAACTTAGGCTTAGGAATGAGAAAGCTCTTGACTCTTTTGGGGTTTTACTATTTCTTTTATGTATTCTTCGTTCGAATATTTTGAGGAATAAGCTTCGACTCTTCGGGGACTTTTTTCGTACAGATGTTTGAGATGACTTTGTACAGACTGTTGCCTGAGCGGAGTTATGGGGAGCTTGCCCAATTGCCTTTCCTCTTCCGCTAGAGAATGAAGGATAGGTAATTATGAGTAGGCAGGTAAATAAAATGATGTGTCGCATATTGATGGTAGTAAGGATTGAAATCACATTGCAAGTTAATCTTGTATATAGTGTGAAGAAATTGATTGTGTAAAGTGCAATGTTGAATTCTTTCATGGTATTCAATGATAAAGCTCTTTTTACATATTCCTCCCTAGTCTTTGCTTTAGTAATAGAATATGTAAAAAGAGTAGGCATCATGAATCTTATACCTCATCACAAAGATTTTTGTATATTTAGGGGGTAAAAATTAAACAAAAGAGTATGAAAAAGATCGTTACATTGTTTTTTGTTGTGTGTTTGTGTGGGATGACTGGATATGGACAGGTGAAGACCCCTGTGCCGAGTCCGAAGAGTGTGGTGACACAAGAGGTTGGATTGTCGGAAGTTAAGGTGGAGTATAGTCGGCCAGGAGTTAAGGGGCGAACGATATTCGGGGATTTGGTTCCTTATGGGGAGAAGTGGCGTACAGGTGCCAATGCTTCGACTAAGGTGACCTTCGGCGATGATGTTCGGGTGAATGGGAATGAGTTGAAGAAGGGGACTTATGCGTTGTTTACGGTTCCTGGGAAAAGCTCTTGGGATATCATTTTCTATTCTGATCTAACTTCATGGGGTGTTCCTTCAAGTAAAGAGTATGATGCAGAGAAAGAAGTTGCTAAGTTCTCTGTAGAGCCTAGTTCGACCAAAGACATGGTAGAGACATTTACTATTGACGTTCACAGTTTGAAGGATGGAGAAGCTACTCTAGCATTGATGTGGGAGCAAACGAAGGTATCAATGACTATTGAACTGGAGACAGATAAGCAGGTGATGGCGTCGATTGATAAAGTGATGGCAGGGCCTGGCTATCGGGATTATTTGAACGCTGCTCGTTACTATCATTCGTCTGGTAAAGACATGAAGCAAGCATTGGAGTGGATTAATAAGGCGGATGAATTGAATCCTGGGAAATTCTGGGTGTTGCGTACGAAGTCTCAGATTTTGGGTGAGTTAGGTGAGTATAAGCAAGCGATTTCGGCTGCAGAGGAGTCTATGAAGTTGGCTGAGGAAGCGGGGAATGCGAATTATGTGAAGTTCAACAAAGAAGCTATTGCAGATTGGAAGAAAAAGAAATAGTTATGAATGCTATTCTGAGCAAATACGTACTCCGAATAGCCAGAAATCTTATGAATTAATTTTGTAGCCCGATGACGAGTCGGGCTTTTCTTGTTTGGGGTTGAGAGGGGGCGTGTCAAGCGATTGAATGGGAGGGGGATTGTCATATATTGTTTCATTATTATTCGAAAGTATAGGCTTTATGTATCGGAATATTTATTGGTTGATTGTTTGTTTGATTCCTTTTGGACTTATGGGGCAGGGGGGCAATCAAATGAGTAGTGTTGAGGTTTATGAAGGGCTTTGTAAACTAGGGAATACGGGTACTGCATTGTATGTAGCTGCACACCCTGATGACGAAAATACACGCTTAATTTCGTGGTTGAGCAATGCCCAGAAGGTCAATACAGTTTATCTATCTTTGACAAGGGGAGATGGGGGGCAAAACCTTATTGGGACAGAGAAAGGGCCTTTATTGGGGTTGTTGCGTACGCAGGAATTGTTGGAGGCGCGAAAAATTGATGGGGGAAGCCAGCAATTTAGTCGGGCGAATGACTTTGGGTATTCGAAAACGGCTACCGAAACGCTTGAGTTTTGGGAGAAAGAGAAGGTTCTGGCGGATGTAGTATGGGCAATACGCAAAATACAACCCGATATTCTCATCAATCGTTTCTCCCATGATTCGGATCGGAAAACACATGGACATCATACTGCCTCTGCGATGCTCTCTATGGAGGCTTTTGACCTAGCGGGAAATCCCGAAGCGTATCCCGAACAACTAAAATATGTAGATGTTTGGCAGCCTAGCCGAATATTCTTCAATACTTCATGGTGGTTCTATGGCAGCCGTGAAGCTTTTGCGGAAGCTGATAAAAGCAATATGTTGTCTGTGGATGTGGGCGAATACTATTCTCGTATGGGTATTTCGAACAATGAGATTGCTTCTTTGAGTCGGAGTTCGCATAAGTGCCAAGGATTTGGTTCGCGTTTGGTACGGGGGACACAGGAGGAGTATCTCGAATTTTTAAAGGGCGATCGCCCTGCGAATATGAAAGGATTGTTTGAGGGGATTGATATTAGTTGGAATAGAATTGAAGGAGGCAAAGTGATTGGGAAGAAGGTGCAGAAATTGATTGATGGATATGACTTTAAGCAACCAGAAACTTCCTTGTCAGGTTTATTGGAGGTTTATGCCTTGGTCAATAAATTGGAGGATAGCCCTTTGAAAGCCCGTAAATTGGGTGAAATTAGGGAGCTAATTAAGGGATGTGCAGGCCTATATTTTGAGGTTGTGACCAAGGAAGCCTTTGTGACACGAGGGGAAACATTGCCCTTGCAGATTGAAATTGTGGCGAGAAATACAGATAAAGCCAAACTATTGGCCTATCAGGGAGAGGCATTAGACAGAGCCTTGGCATTGGACAAAAATCAAAAGGAGGAGATGGAAAAGGAGTGGGTTGTGCCTAATAATCAAGCCTATACAACTCCTTATTGGTTGAATAAGCCATCTTCGAATAAGAATATGTATCATGTAGATAAAGCCGAATGGATAGGATTGCCCGAAACGCCTTCGGATTTAATGGTGGCATTTGTGTTTGAGATTGGGGGGATAACCATCACTTTCGAAGAACCTATCCAATATAAATATGTCGATCCTGCTATAGGCGAAATCTACGAACCTTTGGCTGTATTGCCAGAAGCCGCAGTGAATTTGGCAGAACCCGTTTATTTGTTTAAGAATGGGGCTTCAGGGACGATATCTGTAGAGGTGAAGGGGATGCGGGATGATTTGGAGGGGGAAGTATGGTTGGAGGCAAAGGGTTGGACGATATCTGAGAAGCAATCATTTGCGATTAAGAAGAAGGGAGGTTCGGCGAATATAGCATTCGAATTGCAAGCCCCTAAGGAGGAGGTTGTGACGAGTTTGAAGGCGAAAGTGAAGGTTGGAGGGGTAGAATATGGAGCATCATTACAGAAGGTCGAATATGACCATATTGCCAATCAGACAGTCTTAGTGCCTGCGGAAGCTGTAATTGAAAACATCAATATTAAGGTTCCTGAATTGAAAGTCGCTTATATTCAGGGTTCGGGGGATGTGGTTCCTGCGGCATTGGAACAAATGGATATTTCGGTTACAGAATTGGCAGAGGCCGATTGGAAGTATGAAACCTTAAAGTCGTATGATGCAGTGGTATTTGGGATTCGAGCGTTCAATGTGCATAAGCAATTGAAGTTTGTGGAGGAAGATTTATGGAAGTATGTAGAGGAGGGGGGGACTTTGATTGTGCAATACAATACCAATCGACGATTGGGTATGGACATCGCACCTTTACCTTTGAAATTGTCGCGAGATCGAATTACAGAAGAGGATGCAAACCTTAAGATGCTTGATCCGAAACATGCGGTTTTTGCTTCGCCCAATGCCATTTCTGAGAAGGATTTTGAAGGATGGGTGCAAGAACGAGGGTTGTACTTTGCCAATGAGTGGGATGAGGTTTTTACGCCTCTACTGGAAGGGCATGATAAGGGAGAAGATAATAAAAGAGGGGCGTTATTGGTGGCTCCCTATGGAAAAGGAGCGTATGTGTATACAGGAATTTCCTTCTTCCGCCAATTGCCTGCAGGAGTGCCAGGTGCGTATCGATTATTTGTCAATTTATTGTCGCTAAAAATGTAATCCTGATCATTATGTCTGAAAAATATCTAGATGAAAAGCCGCCTATCTTGAGGCGATGGAGTTGGGTGTATACTGTATTGCTCCTATGCAATTTGCTGTATTTGGGTTTATTTTATTGGTTCATGGTAAACTATCAATGATATGCATGCAATAGATTGGCTAGTTTTATTTGGGGTGCTATTCTCGATAGTTGCCTATGGAGTGTATAAGACGCGCAATATCAAGACGGCTGAAGGCTTCTTGGCGGGCAAGCGCCAAACGCCTTGGTGGGTTGTAGGACTTTCGATTATGGCCACACAAGCGAGTGCCATTACTTTCCTTTCGACTCCTGGGCAAGCCTATAATGATGGGATGGGTTTCGTGCAATTCTATATGGGATTGCCGATTGCAATGGTGCTATTGGCGGTATTTGTATTGCCCTTATACTTTCGATTGAAGGTGTATACGGCTTATGAGTTTCTCGAAGATCGGTTTGGGCTACCTACTCGAACGCTCACGGCTATCCTATTTCTCATTCAACGGGGATTGGCGGCAGGAATCACCATTTACGCGCCTGCAATTATTCTTTCATCTATTCTTGGGTGGGATCTGACATTGATGAATGTGCTTATTGGGGGATTGGTGATTGTGTATACCTTGGCAGGAGGAACGGATGCGGTTTCGCAGACCCAAAAGCAACAGATGTTTGTGATTATGGCGGGGATGTGCATTACCTATGTTATTCTGATTCGGTCTTTGCCTGGAGGGATGGGATTTGGGGAAGCTATGCAATTGGCTGGTAAGATGGGCAAATTGGATGTATTGGACTTTGAGTTTGATCTGTCTAATCGATACAATGTATGGTCGGGTCTATTGGGCGGAACCTTCTTGTTTCTATCGTATTTTGGCACGGATCAATCGCAGGTACAACGCTATTTGTCGGGGCGATCCTTAACCGAGAGTCGGATGGGATTGATGTTCAATGGATTGTTCAAAGTCCCTATGCAATTCTTTATCCTTCTAACAGGGGTATTGACCTTTGTCTTTTTCCAATTTCATCAAACCCCTTTGCACTTCAATCCCGAAGCTCAATCGGCTTTAGTAGAAGGAGCCCAACAAGCATCCTTTAAGGAGAAACAGGGCGAATATATCGCGTTATTTGAAGAGAAAAAATCGGCCGTTTCAGGTTGGCTGGATGCGACGAGGTCGGGTAATGAAACGGAGGCCGCCCAACATATGGGGAGAATCAATGCCTTACATGGGCAGGAATTGACGATTCGAGAGGAGGTGAAGACCATGGTAAAGGCGGTTCCTGAGCGGATTGAGGCGAATGATAAGGACTATGTATTCTTATATTTTGTGTTGAATCATTTGCCTATCGGAATTGTCGGGTTGTTACTGGCGGTGATTTTTTCGGCAGCCATGTCCTCAACGGCCTCCGAATTGAATGCCTTGGCCACCACAACGGTCGTCGATATTTATAAGCGGTCGATTCGGCCAGAGATTACGGATAAGCAGTATTTGGGAGCCTCTCGTTGGTTTACACTGCTTTGGGGGATACTCGCGATATTGTTTGCCATTAGTGCTTCTTTGTTCGAGAACCTGATTCAGGCGGTTAATATCCTCGGATCTTTGTTCTATGGGACAATCCTTGGGGTATTTGTGGTAGCCTTCTTCATGAAGTTTGTGAAGGGACGGGTTATCTTCTGGACAGCCATCTTGGTGGAACTTGGCATTATTGCGATTTTCTATTTGGATAGCATAGGGGTTGTATCCATTGCATATTTATGGCTGAATGCCATCGGATGTTTAGGAGTGATGCTGGTGAGTGCTGTGGGTTCGCTTTTGTTTGGGGAGCGGGAGTAGGATTGGTATACTATAGGATGTTTTACGGATAATGGGCAATATATGAGAGCTTTTATTCAAGAAGTTTGGATTAAGAAGGTCAGGCATTTAGAAGATAAAAGAATCTTCCTGTCGGATAAGGAGCGAAAGCACCTGATTCTGACGGGAAAGAATGGAAGTGGAAAGACTTCTGTATTAGAGGCAATACGGGATTTTCTGAAGGTGTTTGGGGTGCTTACTTTGGCTCAACTAAATGAGAGTAAGGACAGAATTGTATTTTGGAAGAAACATATTCAAGCTTTAACAGATAAGTATAAAAAGGGATCAATGCCAGAATTAGAAAAGATTAACTTGAACAAGTTTCAAGAGGCATTGAAGAAAGATATAAGGAATACCCATCGGTATAGTGGGGCTGTCGAATCTGTTTTTACTTCTCTTGCTGATACTGATGCCCTTTATGCTTCCAATACCCTTCTTCTTGCATATTTTTCTGCCTCTCGTTTAGATCGACTAAAAGCCCCTAAAACCTTAAACCCTGTCAAGATTCCTGATAAAATCAAACTAGAAGATAAGCTTCATACACAATTTATCGCTTACCTTATTCGAGAAGATTTCAAACGCTTACAAGCTGCTCGTAAGGGAGATAAACAGGTTGAGGAAGCAATCGATGCTTGGTTTGAAAATTTTCGGAGGATTGTCGGATTAATCTATGAAGATGATGCCTTAAAAATTGAAGCGGATATAGACAATTTTAACTATTGGGTGTACACCAAAGGCCGTAACCCCTTCTATATCAATGAGATGTCGGATGGATATACCGCCTTGTTTCATATTGTTTTTGAATTGTTGATTCGGATAGAGGGAAAGGGGAGATCTGTGAAAGAAATGGAAGGAGTGGTATTGGTTGATGAAATTGATACCCATTTACATCCTTCTTTACAAAAGCAGGTTTTGCCTTTCCTCACTACTCTTTTCCCTCGCTTACAATTTATTGTTACGACCCATTCGCCCTTTATCCTCAATTCTATTGATAATGCGGTTGTATATGACCTTCAAAACGATATACGGCTTGATGAGAATTTAATGGGAGTGAGCTATTCAGGGATTATGGAAGGGTACTTTGAGGTGACAGCGCATAGCCAAGAGGTGTATCGTAAGTTAGATCGTTATAAGGAGTTATTAACAAAAGAACTCGAATTAGGGGAAAGGCAAGAACTAGAAGTATTGCGTGGGTATTTCAAGGAGTTAAATACGATAGAATTCAATGGACACCCTACTTTTTCTGCCCAAATTAGGCTTGAACTTCGGAAGCTAGAACGTATGTATCAACGCTTGAAGAAATCATGAACTTTGATGAAATTCAGCTTGTATTAAACTTAGAAACTAGCCAAATACCACCGTCCATTCTCTCTCCTCAAATTCATCGTCTCATACTTCTTCCCATCGGGGCCGAACCAAAAATCTACCTCTGCGCGATCGCCAGAGATACGCGGTTTCCCGTCGATTTTACTTTTTACAAAATGCTCAATAAACTCCTTTTGGAAGTCTTTATCGGCGGATGCTACTCCGCATACGTCGCGAACATCCCCATCGCCCTTTTCCTTATCGGGGTGACAGAGGGTTGATAGTTGGGAGAAATTCTTTGATTTGGCGGCATAGAATATGGCCTCAACTACCGAAACGGGGCTATTGTAGTCGATTTTACCTACTTGGGATTTTAAGAGTCGATGCGTTTGGGTACAAGAAGTTGTAAAGAGTGTTAGAGCAAGCAAGAAGAATAGGGCAATGCGCATAATGAGTTTCGTTACTGAAAGGCGATTATTCGACCAACAGCTTTTCAAGCTACTGCTGTTCAACTACTTGCAAGATTACATAATGTAATCCCTTTTGCCAATTTTCAATCGATAAATCTTTTGTGCCGTATATAGAGTATGAGACATTGGGCTAATACTTCTCTCGTTGGAAGCCCCACGCCCGCGCAATGTCCCGATGCTCATCAGGATAATTGGCTCTGATGAGGTAGAAAATAGCTTGTAGGGTTCGTTTTGTTTGTTGGGTGAGCTCCTTTTTCGAGAGGGTACGGTTGGCATTCTCCGAATCATGTTGTTCGGCTTCCGTCTTTAGTTGCTTAAAATTGTCATATGCCTTTTGCCAATAGGCCAATCCATAGGTTTTTTGTTGGAACCCATGCTTTTGGATGCCCTCCAACATGGTTTGTAGGGAGCGAAGCCTTTCATCTCGATCTTTAGGAAAACTAAAACGTTTGTATGTGGTAAGATATTCAATGCCAAAAGTGGGGTATAGGCTCACAGCTTTTGCGTAAGGATACTTCTCTCGTAGGTATGCCTTAATATGCGATAGGTTCCTTTCAAGGCTTTTGTCCAATTGCCGCAACTCATGAGAAATCCTTTTGCGTATTGCTTTTGAATTGATCTTCGAATGATGCCTTTCATCAAGTTGTTTGATGCACTGCTGAAAGTCATTAGGATTTGTCCAGAGCAGTGGAATGCCACTTGCTTGCCAATGAACAATCACAACCTTGGCCGTTCGGATAAGGTCTTCTATATTATTCGGAACCCATGCTTTGATGGGGTTTTGCTGATTATTGGATTCTGGCTGCATAGATATTTGGATGAAAATATAGGTATATAATTGTACATTGCATATAAAAAGTAAACTGAGTACCTATGTACAACTGTACATTGCATATAAAAAGTAAATGGAGAGCCTATATACAACTGTATATTGTATGTAAAAAGCAAACTGAGTACCTATGTACAACTGTATTTTGCATGTAAAAAGTAAAATGAGTAGCAATATACAACTGTACATTGTATATAAAAAGTAAACTGAGTGCCTATGTACAGCTGTACATTGTATACAAAAAGTAAATTGAGTACCTATGTACAACTATCACCAGCCTACTGTGCAAGTGAAAATGCATACATACCAGCCTTTTGTTGCTTATCTCACTTCCGCAAGGAGAAAGAGGGTATTTTTCCTCATAGGATAATTTCTCTTCGAATGCGAAAGCAAGCTACTTGGTTCTGTGGAAAATCAAGAGAATTTCAGTAATTGCGCCTGCATACATTCTACTAATAACATCATCTCAAATGAAACCAGAACTGACTCCTTCTAATCTACAAAAACAACTCACAATGGTTGAAAAGAGCGCATTACTTGCGAAGACCATTCGAGGATTGAGTATTGATGGGGTGGAGGCCGCCAAATCTGGACATCCTGGCCTACCTTTGGGCATGGCCGATGTCACATCCATTTTATGGAACGAATACATGAAGTTTAATCCGACGAACCCCAATTGGTTCGATCGCGATCGCTTTGTATTGTCTGCTGGGCATGGTAGCATGCTCATTTATAGTACCTTACATTTGATGGGTTTTGATTTGCCATTGTCAGAAATTAAAAACTTTCGCCAATTGGGAAGCCAAACGGCAGGACATCCAGAGTATGGGCATACAGTGGGCGTAGAAACTACGACGGGGCCGCTCGGACAAGGGATTTCGAATGCAGTAGGGATGGCCATGGCTGAAGCTTCTTTGACTGGACGCTTTAATTCGGATGCGCATTCGGTGATTAATCATTATACCTATGTCATTGCGAGTGATGGAGATTTGCAAGAGGGGATTGCGCATGAAGCTTGTGCATTGGCGGGGCACCACCAACTCGGAAAACTCATTGTATTGTATGATGATAACCATATTTCTATTGATGGAGATACGGCCGTTTCGTTTACGGAGGATGTCTTGAAGCGATACAAGGCCTATGGTTGGCATACGCTACGGATTGATGGGCATGATGGAAAGTCGATTCGGGCAGCCATCGAATTGGCGCAGGCTCATACTACCCAACCCACAATCATCGCCTGCCGAACAACCATCGGTTTTGGAAGCCCTAATAAAGCAGGGAAAGCTTCGTCTCATGGTTCGCCCTTGGGAGCAGAAGAGTGTATTTTGACGAAAAACAACCTTAGCATTCCCCTAGAGCCTTTATTCTATATACCTGAGGCTATTGAAGGGATTCGTGCAGAGGTGGTTGCAAAAGGGAAAGAAGCCGAAGCAGCTTGGGAGGATGTATGGGCACAATATGCAGAAGCAAATGCTGCACAAGCAAAGGCCTTGTCTGACCTTATCGCAGGCAAATTCATGGGCGAGCTTGAAGGCGTCACGCTTACCTTCGGCGAAGGAAAAATGGCCACTCGGGCAGCATCGGGAAAAGTATTGGCCTCTCTTGTACCCGAATTACCTGCGCTTATTGGAGGATCTGCCGACCTTACGGGTTCAAACAAAACCCTCGTAAAGGGAATGGGCGGCTTTCAGGCGAATAACCGAACGGGTAGATATATCTATTATGGGGTTCGGGAGCATGGAATGGCTGCTATTATGAATGGGATGGCTTTGCATGGAGGAATATTGCCGTATTCGGGTACCTTCTTTGTATTTACCGATTATATGCGCCCTTCTCTCCGCATGGCGGCATTGATGGGCATCCAAGTCATACATGTATTGACCCATGATTCAATTGGGCTAGGGGAGGATGGCCCTACGCACCAACCCGTTGAGCATCTCGCTTCTCTACGTGCCATGCCTAATATGGTCATCATTCGGCCGATGGATGCCAATGAAACGAGCATTGCATGGGAGGCGGCTTTGCGTAATACCTCAGGCCCTACAGGATTGGTGCTTACCCGCCAAAAGGTGGCTACTTACAATCGTGAGGCAATAGGTATGGCATCTGCCCGCAATTTGCTGAAGGGAGGATATGTACTGTTGGAGGATGAGGGATTCGATACAATTCTCATTGCGTCGGGTTCAGAAGTCGAATTGATTGTGCAAGCCAAGGAAGCTTTGAATGCCCAAGGAAAGAAGGTGCGACTCGTATCTATGCCTTCTACCGACTTATTTGACCAACAAACGGCAGACTATCGTGAGGCAGTATTGCCAAGAGCGATTACGAATAAAGTCGTGATAGAAGCAGGTGCTTCAATTGCGTGGTATAAGTATGTAGGATTGGATGGCAAGATCTTGGGGATTGATTCTTTTGGAGCATCAGCTCCTTACAAGCAATTGTATGCGCATTTCGGATTGACAGTTGAGGCAGTTGTTGCAGCAGCATTGGCATAAATTCGGTTCATATATCAAAGCGGGTCAAACAAATATACTTGTTTGACCCGCTTGCTGTATATTGATTAAGCTTTTGCTATAAAAGCCATTCTGTGAACATAAATACGAGTTGGGATTTAGGGGTGAAAGGAACAGAATCACAAACGAGTTGTAAATCTAATCGATAAATTTGCTGAAGGGCGTGTTCCATATCCCAATTTTCCTCATAGATATGTAGCAGCACATAATCAAGCTTTTCTTTTACATCTTGGTGCATTTGTTTGGCTTGTTCTGTGCCATATTGATGCTGCATATATTTGCTTAGTCGGTCATAGAATTCATGTAAGGATTGAATTTGGCTTTTGTCATAGGCAAACATATGCTCATACTTCCGTACTAAGTCTCGCCAATATTGGATTTGGCCGAGGGCATTTTGATAGCTTTGTTTATTTCGCCTTTGAATGGGCGTGTTTTCGGGCAATTTCGCTGCTGATAAAACCGCAATAATTTCGTCCAACTCAGTAGATGGAAGAGACATCAATGCGCATTCGTAGGGAAAGGTGACCGTATTGAAGAAGATAAAGATGTCTAAGTCATTGCAAAATTCCACGGCAGAAGGAAGCTCGTGCCAATTCTGTTGCATGGGACAATAGGAGACAGTCATGCTGGTTCCTTTCATTCGACAGTAATCTCGAAATGCAACAATATTCTTCATGACCTTCTCATAATTCGCATTTTTCCGAATATGCTGATAGGTCTCTTTTACGAAGGAATCAATCGAAATGGAAATAGAAATAGGAAGCGCATCTAGTATTCGCTGTACCCGTGGCGTAAGAATGGTTGCATTGGTTTGAACGGAGACTTCAATTTGGGGATTGAGGGCGATTATGCGTTCCCACATGCTGAAGTATAGGGGAATAAGGAAAGGTTCCCCGCCCAAAAAGTGAGAGCTTTTTAGGTGGGGAATGAATTCATTTAGTTGATTGACGAATTCTTCATCATAGAACTGTGGAATGGGGGGGCGTTTCTCCCGATTTCGCCGAATAGAAGACGACAATTCGCCTCTGCACATAATGCATTCTAGGTTGCAGGTATTCGACAACTCGAAATCAATCTTAGTAGGATATCCCCAAGGATTCTGAGGGAGCTTGTCGAAGTTTACAACAGGCGAGTTATTATAATTGCCTGCTTTAATCATATTAAAGCACCCATGGCATCCCAATGAAAAGTCATTGTTGCTCAGGCTTGATCGAATTTGCTTGGCTGCCTCGCCCCACCAGATTTCTTTGATGCTTTGCTTGGGATACGTACCTAGAATATGCTGTTTGTTGTAACAGCAAGTATAAAGCCTGCCCCTATGTCCAAAATAAATGCTTTTGAAGGGAGCATGACAAATTTGCTTCTGTGCACTAGGGATTCTGGCTTGGTTAAACTGCTGAATGTATTCTGGGGCGAGAATCATAGTTTATTCAATCAAGGTACGGGCTACACTTAAAGTCTTTGATCGTTTATTGTAATAGACCATGATGGCCTCTTTGTTGTTAATCTGCTCACAATCACGTGGATAGAAGTCGTGGCTATATCGATAATCCTTCAATAGAGGTTTTCGCATAGAGGTTTCTCCTTCTATCCCCACTTGATTGTAATAGATATTGATGCTACCCCCTTGTGGTTTATATTCGTAGATGAGGTAGGTACTGCTCGAACCAATGGCACTGAAGTAAGACAGGTTGTTCGGATTTTCACCTGCCTGCCGTTTGTCCACGACTGCATGCCATTCTATTTGGCCATTGCCTGAAATAGAAGTGACAATGATGTCGTCATAGTGGTAAAGCTCTCGTTCTTGCCAATAGCCGTATATATCGCGGAAATTGGTATAGGTGATATAGTATTTCTCTGCTAATAATACGACCCCTCCATCAGACCGAAGAATGATATTGTTGAGGTAGAAATTCTTTAATTCGCGTCCTCTATTGATTTGCCCCGATGAGAGAAATTTCCCTAAGAACTCTTCCCCAAACTCCTCTGTTGAATTTATTTCTACGTCATTTTCTGGATTGAGCTTTTGGAAGATGGTTCCTGTAATTTGATCTGTTCCTCGTTTGGAATAGAAGCCTGCCAGATAAATGTTTTCAAACTTATCAAGTTTAAAGGCTAGATCGGATATATAGAGGGTTCCAAGGTCAATATTTACTTCTTTGCCTGTTTCGGTTTGGGTATCATGCCGATACATGAGGTATTCAAAATCTCTGGGGCCTTTGACCCGATTCTCTTTGTAGTGCTTTCCAAGGATAAAGATATTGCCCTGATTGCTAACCTTAATTCGGCGAATGCTGAACTTTTGATCGGGATATTTAAGGCTAATCTCTCCATTTTGTAAAAAATCTCCTGATTCATCAAAGACATAATATAGTATCTTCTCTAATTCCTTACGGCTTTGGAGATTCTTATAGCACAATAGTTTTTTCTTATTGGGCGAAAGCACATATTGTAAGTCTACTTTTTGCTTCTTTTGGTTGGGATATACCGAAAGAATATCACCATTGACCAAGCGATTGCCCTCTAGGTCATACTTGAAGTAGAAGGTCTTGATGACTTTCTCCCGTGGAAAAAACTCAGACACAAATACGAATATAGACGAACCAATAGCCGTCACGAAGTCGATATTTCGCCGACCATTTTGTTCAAACACCTGCTTTACCCATTGGTGTTGTAAAGCGGCATCATATTTATTAATTCCAATGAAACGGGTACTTCTTGCGCTCATCGGCCCTAAGGTAGCAAGCCCTCCATCGGCAGGGCAATACTCATAATACATAGGTTTTGCATCCTTCCTTTCGAAATCAAGTTGGGCAATAACCTGTTGAGCCTCAGTTGTGAGACAAAGCGCGATGAGCAAGTGGGTAAATACGATGATAATTCTAAGCATAGAAAAAGAACTTTGATAGCGGTTTTAGGATAGTATATATATTTTCTCATGCAGTTGGATCGATTACCCACTGTTAATTGGCTATGCTTCGCCTTCTTCCTCAACTAATTTTCGAGGAGCAGGTGGCTTTTGCGTAAGAATCCGATAGGCACGCATAAGCCGTAGGCAGGCGTATACAAAGAGTAGACCTGCTGCAAGATACTTCGCGAAAGGAGGCTCTTGTAGGGCTTCTGGTGGCGAAATAATCAGGACAAATACCATAAACAATAGAATGGCTCCTACTACAAGACTTAGGTATCCAAATGTTTTTCCCATTTTGTTTGGTGCTATAGTATGAAAATAAAAAGAATGCTTTCCATTCAAATTTAGTAAGAGATTACACATTTATCTCACTTCTACAGAACTTTTTTCGCCTTGTAGCCACAAGGGTAACCACCCTACTACTGGCAAATAAAACGCCAAGATGTGGGGATTGTTTACGGCTATATTAACGGCATCTTTGACATCTCGAACAATTTTATCAAAACTAGAAGACGTTAGGTCTTTTGTTTCTTCAACTGCCCATTCTTCTTTTTGTTCTTGTGCGTTTTTGTATTCACTATCTTGTAATCCAAATAGGTATGGCCAAGTGAAGGGCAAAAAGCTGTTGAGTTTATGTGTATTAGATAGAAGGCTATTGAGGTATGCAGGGAAAGAGAGGGGCTGATTGCCATATTGAGAGACGGCATAATCTAGCTCAATTTGCATTTGCATTTGTACGCGATGCTGTAAATGGTTCCACTCTTTTTCCGAAATTTCCTCGAAGGGCTTTGCCAACATTTTGTAAGGCTTGATGCGGCTCCCCATTACATATATCAATTGGGAGGGTAAGGCAAAATATACCAACCAAGGGGCATACGGCATTAGTAACATCAACGGACTTATAGGCATAAAGGATATGCCCAATTGTTTTGCTAACCCATTTAACCGCTCCAAACGACGATTTAAGGGATTTAGGTATTCGTTATTGACGGTGGCAATAGGGACAATATCAATTTTATGTTTGATGCTGAGGTATACCAAGGAGCGGGCGAATTTCTGTAGCTCGTATCGATTACCAAAGCCTTTCTGGATACCTTCTACTCCCTCGGGATAGTACAAGACGTGGGCTCCTTCCTCAGTGAGAATCTCTTCTAGGTTCTCGCTGCTATCGGATAGTCCCCCAAATTTTGTCCAGAAATCTTTTAAGAGGAAAGGGTTTATCCATTCGTTCTCCATTAATTCTTGCTCCAATAACGGACGAATCTTTGAGCCCACTTCTGCGAGGGTTTCATTTTGGTGTAGTTGTACAAACAGTAGAAGCATATCCCAAGGATAACTCATGCTTGCATGGTTACTGATAAAGATAACTGGGCGTTTGTCTTCTTCGATATCCTCTAATTGTTCGAAGTGCAGTGTACTTACACGAAAGTAATATTGGGAAATATCTTCCAGAACATTTTCTACGAAAGAGCGTAAATACCCCTTCACAAAGGAAGGAGCTTGGGTTTTTGGTGTGTGAGCATGTATCACAGTAGGAGCTTCTGTTGTGGCTGTAGAATAGGGCATGTTAATCTTTGTAAGGATAACAGTAGAACGAAAAAGGTGTATGTGCGACGAATATAAGGAGCAATCAGGCGATTTTATTTGAAGGCACGGGCGGCTCTAATGGCTTTCTTCCAACCTTTATAGAGGGATTCGGCTTGTTCATACCGAATTTCTACTTGGAAAGCACGATCAACCTGCCATTGTTGGGCAATTTCGACTTGGCTCATCCAAAAGCCTGTTGCTAATCCCGCTAAATAAGCTGCTCCTAGGGCAGTTGTTTCATTCACGACAGGTCTTTCGACCGTTACGCCTAGGATATCGCTTTGGAATTGCATGAGGAAGTTGTTCTTAACGGCACCACCATCTACCCGTAGTTTTGATAAATTAATGCCTGAATCGGCTTCCATGGCAGTGAGTACATCTTTGGTTTGGTAAGCGATAGCTTCTAAGGTTGCACGGATGAAGTGGCTTTTGCTTGTTCCGCGTGTCAAACCGAATACTGCGCCCCGAACTTCACTATCCCAATAGGGAGTTCCTAATCCTACAAAGGCAGGTACGACATATACACCCTCAGTAGAGTCTACTTCGGTAGCAAATTTCTCGCTCTCTGGGCTAGATTTGATCATTTTAAGCCCATCTCTCAACCATTGTACAGCAGAGCCTGCTACGAAAATACTTCCTTCTAGGGCGTATTCTACCTTTCCATTGATTCCCCATGCAATGGTTGTAAGGAGGCCATTGCTCGAACGAACAGCACTCTCGCCTGTATTCATCAACATGAAACAGCCTGTACCGTAGGTATTTTTTGCCATACCAGGCTTATAGCAAGCTTGGCCAAACAATGCTGCTTGTTGGTCGCCTGCTATCCCTGCAATGGGGAGTGATTTCCCACCTGTATATTCGGCTTTGCTTCGGGCATAAATCTCAGAGGAGGGTTTTACCTCTGGCAACATTGCTTTAGGAATATTCAATATCTTTAGCAATTCTTCATCCCACTCTAATGTATATATATTGTACATGAGGGTACGAGAAGCATTGCTATAATCCGTTATATGCGCCTCGCCTCCAGATAGTTTCCAACAAAGCCATGTATCAATGGTACCAAACAATAGATCCCCTCGTTCCGCCTTCTCTCTTGCTCCTGCTATATGGTCTAGAATCCATTTTACTTTTGTACCTGAGAAATAGGCGTCGATTAATAAGCCTGTTTTCTCTCGAAACAAAGCATCATGACCTGCTGCTTTAAGCTCTTCGCAAATCTCCATGGTTTGGCGTGATTGCCATACAATGGCGGGATAGATGGGCTTGCCCGTTTTTTTGTCCCAAACAACTGTCGTTTCGCGCTGATTGGTAATGCCAATGGCTGCTATCTCCTCAGGCAGAATATGGGGTTCGGAGAGGAGTTCATCAATAACCGACAAGATAGATTGCCAGATTTCCTCCGCATTATGTTCAACCCAACCTGGTTGTGGGAAATATTGGGTGAATTCCTGCTGGGCTACTTGAACAGCCTCGCCTTCATGGTTAAATAATATTGCTCTAGAACTGGTGGTTCCTTGGTCTAAGGAGAGAATGTATTTCTTTGCCATAGGCTTAATTCGATTCTTTTATGTAGGGATTCCTACTTTCTTAATCTAGAGGTAAAAGTAATGTATAATTAAGGAAATGTCTAATTTAAAGGGGGTAGGCCTCAGATTCACGGGCTTGTATATGCAAAAAAGGCCTTCTCTATTTAGAGAAAGCCTTTTGATATCTAATGTAAGATGCGAATATGTTTATTCACGTAAGTATCGTAAATCGTCGGCTTCTGCTAGCTCAGTCAAGGCATTTAGAATGCTGCTTTGCATACGGCTTTGGCCTGCGAGCACATCTTGGTATTTAGATGCTTGAACTTTTGCGTCTGTTGCAGGAACATCACTACTTCCTCCATCACTTACAGAAGTTACTTGTACGACATATACTCCTGTATTTCCAATGATAGGCTTCGTGATTTTGCCCTGTGCAGTATTATAAACAGTTCCAATAACCAAAGGCTCAGATCCTGTTCCACCTAGGCCTGGGCTCGCATATGTAATAGCAGAATCTGTTTTGATCGTTGCTGCAGGGCCATATCCTTTTGCAATTGCTTCTAGGTTTGCTCCCTGAAGTTTCGCAGCGATTTTCTCTCCTTTTCTTTGGTTAATCACTTCTGCTGATACACGACCTTTTACTCCGTCAAGGTCTTTCAATCCTTCTGATTGCTTATCGGTAATTTGTGCAAAAGCATATCCATTGGTTGTTCGGATGATATCAGAGAAAGCTCCTTCTCTTGCACTCAATGCCCATGTAACGAGACGTCGAGAGCCAGGAACTCCTGAGATACTAGGAGATGATTTTGAAAGAGGGGCACTTTGTACAGATCGAACGCCATTTTTTGTTGCAATTTTCTCAAGCTCGCCAGCTGAACGTGCTTCTCCTGCAACCATATTGATTTTCTTAAAGACAGACTTTACAGTCTTTTCTCCTGCATATACTTCCTCTTCGATTTCCGCTACAGAGTAGGCTTCTGTTGTTTTGTCTACAACTTGGCCAAAGATGAATCCATTAGCAATCTTGATTGGGCCTACAATGCCATCCTTTGGAGCTGCTTCAATTGCTTTGTCGAAGTCTTCTCCAATAAGGCCTTTAGGGTACCATCCCATCTCTACATTAGGATCCTTACTCGTTGCGCGTGCTTTTTCAAGGAAATTCTCAGGAGTGAGTTCTCCTGCGAGTGCATTCGCTTGTTGTTGGGCACCTACTGTATCTTGACCGAATGGAATAAAAATCTGGTTGATATTTGAGTAGACTTCGCCACCCAATTTCTTTCCGACCAATTTGTACAACTTGAAGTAGCTTCCTTCTCGGATAGGACCAATGATGGTTCCTTCAGCCGCATTCTTAAAGGTGTCTCGAACAACTTCAGCCACTTCTGATAGAGGAGCGAAAATACCTCGGTAAGGGTTTCGAGAACGAGAACGAGTGAAGATTGTATCATTCGTTACTTTTGCGAATTGCTCACGAAGGTCATCCAACTTCTTCAAGATTCGGGTTGTATCGTCTTGTGTAGGAACGGTAGGGATCTCTACGTATCGAACAACTACCCCTTCGTCTTGTTGGTATTCGGCAGCGTGAGACTTCATATAGGAGCGCAATTCGCTGTCGCTTACTTTAATGGTAGAATCTGCGATAGACGAGTATGGTACATATACGAATCGGACATTCATTTGCTTGCTCGTTTCGGCAAATAATGTCTTCGCATAGTTATTAGAACCTACATACCCTTTGCTCACCATACCTAGGTAACGTTGTTGGGCAGTGAAATCTCGCAAGCTCTTTGCGAAATCACTCAATGCTTGTTTTTGTTCCTCGTTTTCATTTGCACGATCGAGATACAACTTCATATCCTGCGCATTGAAGCCTTTTCCTAGTTGGTCAAAGTAAGGTTTGAATTGGTCTTTTACATATTGAGAGGGATTTGGCCCTAGGAACATATCGTCAATCTCTTCCTGAGAAACAGCAATCCCTAACTTATCATATTCTCTTTTGAACGCGATTTCTTGGATCATTTGATTCCATACTTGTTCGCGTATTGCAGGAACTCTTTCTTCGGGTATGCTTCCACCAGAACGTTGTCTTTCTTGAGCAAGTGCATTTTCTACACGTTCGCTATATTCGGTGTAAGGAACCTCTTGTCCTGCGATTGTCCCTGCGGGACCTATGGTCGCTCCGCTAGACCCTTGATTGACTCCTGTGAAGAAGTCCATAAGAATAAAAGCTAGCAAGGCGAATGCGATCACTCCAATTACCAGGCCCATATTCTGCCTGATGTCCGTCATTAGTGCCATATATCTCCTCTATTTATTGGTCTGCTTTTTAAATAGCGCAACAAATTACGGGTATTATCTTCTAATTTCAAAGTGCTTCTCTATGCACAATACGGTCTGAGGGGGCTTAATGTATGAGAAAGTCTCCACAATCGGGGATCTTCTCTTGAATTAGGTTGTTACGCCCTTCTTTCTCATTGCATTATTTAGCAATGTAAGCCTTTCGAGTGTGGGGTTAATACCGTTGGAGCTTAAAGTTCTCTCCTAGGTAATTCTTCCGTACCAATTCATTTGCCGCCAATGCTTCAGGAGTTCCTGTTGCGAGGATTTGGCCTTCAAAAAGGATGTAGGCTCTATCTGTAATCGAAAGCAATTGAGATACATTGTGGTCAGTAATGAGTACCCCGATGTCTCGTTCGATGAGGAGCGAAACGAATCGCTTAATTTCCTCGACGGCTATCGGGTCAATTCCTGCAAAAGGTTCGTCAAGGAGGATGAATTTAGGATCTACTGCTAGTGCCCGTGCAATTTCCGTTCGGCGGCGTTCTCCTCCAGAGAGGACTTTCCCTTTGTTCTTTCGTACCCGCTCTAGGCCAAACTCCCCTAATAAGTTTTCGAGTTTACGTTTGCGTTCTTTATAGGATAAGTTGGTTGCCATTTCGAGTATGGCAAGGATATTATCCTCGACTGTCATATTGCGAAACACAGATGGTTCTTGGGCGAGATAGCCAATACCCAATTGGCCGCGCTTATACATGGGTAGGGGCGTAATATTCCGATCATCTAGGAATATCTTCCCTGAGTTTGGGCGAATAAGCCCTACCACCATATAGAAGGTAGTCGTTTTGCCTGCTCCATTTGGCCCTAGAAGCCCCACAATTTCCTTGCGACTTACATGGAAGGAAACCTCATTTACGACGGCCTTCTGCTTATATTTCTTGACTAATTTCTGAACCTCTAACTTCATAGGAAGACAAATTGAGGGAATTTATGGGTGGATGAGCACCCACTTTTGTGTTTGGGCGAATGAATCTGTTGATAGGCGAACGAAATACATGCCATTGGGTAATTCGGGTATGGCAATGCTATGCTCGTGGGTACCTGCATCTAATCTCGTTTGGGGCAATAGCTCTTGAATCGGGCGGCCCTGTAAGTCTAGCAACTGGATGCGAACCTTTTGGTTGCTAGCAAGCTGGAAGCGAATGTGGGTTGTTCCATTGCTCGGATTCGGGTATAGGTTGAATTCGTGTATCGGGCTTTGTAACTCCTCTAAATCCGTGGTGATGCCTTCAGGAGCGAATAGCAGGCCGATTCCATTGTTGTCGGGCTGATTCTTCTTACCGATGATATACAAGTCCTTATCCGCTCGGTGTATGTTGAATACGTTGGCGATTTGCACATTGTTGTTGAGTACTGATACGGGATTCCAGTTGAGGTTGGCATCACGTCGGAGGAGACGAAGTTGTTCGGTGCCCGATGTAAAGTTGTACAATACCCATGGGTTTCCATCGGGGCTAAGTTCGAGTTCGATTCGGCTACCGAGGAAGTTGCTCGCTCCTGAGAGGATGGTGCTAGTGCTCCATACCCCTGTTTGGTTACGTGCAGCGAATGCAATTTCATTGGTGAGGGAATTCCTATAGGCAATCATGGGCTTCCCTGCCGTAGTTACCTTGAGAGAAGGAGAGGCAGGAATGAGCGTAAGGCTATCCGTTACGGCTTCTAGCTGCCAATTGCCTCCTTGGGGTCTGTATGCGTATCTAAGGGTATTGTAAGAGAAGTCGATGTAGGCGACATGCAACCCGCCGCTTGCATCTACGTATAAATCAGGGGATTGCCCTACGATATCGCTGCTATCATCTACTGTTTCTATTGTCCAATTACCTGAACCCAATACCGAACTTGCATGTTGGAGGGAGCGAGACAAGAAATCGAAGTAGAAGACATGGACTTGGTTTTGGTATCGGCCGATGGATACATCTCGGGGTTCGGCAGCAGTAGTGACCGTATCAACATTCCATTGGCTACCCACTCGGTATGCGAGTTTGAGCATTTCGTCGCGTTCATGCACATACCCAATAATGGGATCATTGGTTTGGGAAAGAGCCAGTGAGATATCTTTTACATCTCGACCTGGGACATCCACCATATTGTATGTCCAATTGCCGCCGATTCGTTCGCCATAGAACAATTGGTCATCACTGGCCTCATCAAACGCGATGTATACCTCATCTGAACCTGTGGCAGGTATGACTTCCGAGGATAAATAATTAGCGCGTACCTCAGTCGTGGTGGCTTGCTCCTGAATCCATGACCCACCAGATAGGGGGCGATATGCCAAGGTGAGGTCATCCGCAGAAGCATCATACATTAATACATACAAGCTATCTCCTACAATGGTCATAGGCGAAGTTGTATTGGTGAGGAGTGCGCGGATATTGCTCAACTGCCAGTTTTGGCCTCGGTTATAGGTAGATTGTACCTGAATGAGGTTGGTACTTGTATTATAGGATGCAATGAAGATGGTGTCTCGTCCTTTGGATGCAATTGAGTGATACTTACGGTAGATCGCATCTCCATTGGGATTGAAATCGTGGGTGAAGAAGTTGCCAGCCGTATCGAGGTTGGCGTAGAAATACGTTTGGTTGTTTGTGATGCTCGCCCCATAGAATTTGGAGAAGCCCAATACGAAGTGGGTAAACACCTCGTCTCCTCTGACGGCATCCATGTATTCGAAGGTTTCGAAGCAGGTGCTAGCGGGGTTTGCGTCTGTGAGGCAACTATTGGGGGGATTGAAGCCTGTGATTCGGCGAGCTGAATCTAGGGTTGTGTATGTCCAATCGGTGGAATCGGTGGTTGGGGGAGAGTATTGGAGGAACTCTGCATTGTGGAAAGAGTTTGTATAGACATTGATGCCTCCTGAATTGTCTGGGACAATCTTCGAGAATTCGCCGAATCGATCTCCAGGTGTTAGGCAAATCAAGCTGTATTTGTAGGGCACATTGAAGTCTGTTACCTCCCAATCGCCGCCCATTTGCATGGTCGCAACCTTCAGGTCTAGGTCATAGTCATTAGACGAAGGAGGCGAAGTTGAGCACTTCGCGTCATAATTCCCGCTTGTTGCGTCGAAGAAGCTAATGATAGGTAGACCCGAGTCCTGTATGTAAATATCGAGGGAGAGTTGGGTTGCGACAGCAAATACCTGACTGCTACCGTATAGTCCCAATTCGAGGGTTGGATCAATTGATTCTGACATCCAACTTCCTGATGCATTGGTCGCATAACGGAGGTAGGATAGGTCTAAGATATTTTCATAGTAGGCAATATGGATTGCGCCTGTATTGTCTATGGCGATAGCCGATTTGAATCCGCCATCATCTGCATTATTAACGACTTCATATGTCCATGTTCGGGTAGTACGATCCCGTCTGGCATACATCAATTTATCTTTCGATTTATTCCAATAGGAAACATGGAGGTTGCCTATATCATCCTTTATCATATCTGGAGATGCTCCCGACTGCTGTAGGTCGGTCAGCACATCTTCATAGCCCCAATTGAGTAATTGGGCAAAAGAAGTATTGGGAGAGAATGCTGTGATACACAGGAGACTGACCAAGCAAAGAAACCGAAAGTTGCGATTATTTACCATGAATTAAGACAGCTTTAAAGTCTTTTAGTTGTAACTGAATACTCGTTTTTCCTTTCCATGTGTTTAGCATGGGTTGGTATGCAATATGGAGATAATTTGTGGAAATCTTAGACCACTTTTCGGCCATATTAAACCCAATGGCTCTGAATGTGTTGCTTCCTTGTTTGAGGAAGAAACTAATATGTTCCTCTTTGAGTATGCGGGCATGTAGAACCTCTACCTCCTTAGAAGCAAATACAGGCGTAGGGTTTTGCGGGCCAAAAGGCGACATTCGATGGATGAGTTTGATGAAACGCTCATCAATTTCATCAAACTTCAATACATGCTCAATGAATAAAACGGGTACTTTACTCTCTTGGGTGATGTTTCGTTGGACGAAAGTATCAAAAGCCTCCATAAAATGGGGAAGAGCCTCGGGTGCCATAGTCATTCCTGCGGCGTATTTATGGCCGCCGAACTGGAGGAGGTAGTCGCGGCAGGCATCAAGGGCCGCATATAGGTCAAAGCCTCGTACGCTACGTGCTGATCCTACGAGTTTCCCTGCCGATTCGGTTAGGAGGATGGTAGGGCGGTAGAAGCGTTCGATGAGGCGAGAAGCTACGATGCCAATAACCCCTTTATGCCAGGCTGGGTGATAGAGGACAGTGGTGGCTTTTTGGGCAAAGGAAGCATCAGATTCGATGAGGGAGAGAGCCTCCTTAACGGTTTTGCGGTCAATGTCCTTCCGTTTTTGGTTGGAGGTTTCTAGTTGTTTGACCCACTCAGGCAGTTGTTTGCTTTTGCCCGATAATACCCGAACCGCTTCCATGGCACTGCCTAATCGCCCAACAGAGTTTACGCGAGGGCCAATGAAGAAGACGACATCGGCTATGTTCCATTTACGTTCATTTGTGGCGAGTTCCTTAATGGCCTTGATGCCTGGTAGGGGATTGCTTTGGATTTGGCGAATGCCATAGTAAGCAATGACACGGTTTTCGTCTACAATTGGTACAATATCGCAGGCAATACTCAATGTAGCGAGGCCCGAATACTTCACGAAAGGATCATAGGGCACGGAGGGCATGAGTTCGCCCATTTCAATTTGTGCCAAAGTTGCGGCCTGAATAAACTTCAGCCCGATGCCACAGCCTGTAAGTTCCTTGCATGGATAGGGGCAATTCGGCTGTTTGGGGTTGAGGATTGCAGCGGCTTGGGGCAAGGATTGTTCTTCATCTACGAGGTGATGGTCACAGATGATAAAGTCGATCCCTTTCTCTTTTGCATATAGTACTTCCTCATGTGCTTTGATACCACAATCAAGGGCGATGATAAGCTTTACTCCTTGCTCTTCGGCATAATCAATCCCTTGGAAGGATACCCCATATCCTTCCTTATATCGGTCGGGTATATAATAGTCGAATGCGAAGCCCCATTCCTCTAGGTATAGGGCGAGCATACTAACAGAAGTAGTTCCATCTACATCATAATCTCCATACACCAATACCTTCTCTTCGAATATCTTAGCCTTGATGAGGCGGGCTACAGCCTTGTCCATATCTCGCATTAGGAATGGATCGTGTAGGCTTTCCCTTTTGGGGGTAAAGAACGTTTTGGCTTTGTGTAGGGAGTCGATTCCTCTTTGCAATAGGATGTGTGCGATGGGGCGTGGAAACGCCTGTTTCCTACTCAATTGTTCAATCAACTTATCGAGAGAAGATTGATTGTTAGATGTACGGAGCTTCCACTTCATAGGATCAAAAACCTTTGCCTGAGTGCTGTTTTAAGCGGTATTTACAAGGATCTTAACACAAGATTGTACATTGTTCAAAATCATTTGTTAAATTCAGGCATAGGGTGCATATCAGTCTGTTAAATATTAACGTTTATTGTATGTGATATTTAGATAAGGGCGTATATTTTGCAAATATATCTAAAATAAAGTTCACTCTTTCGGATAGTGTTATCACATTCCTAATATATTTGAATCAGAATTAGACTCATTTTTTAATGCGACAAAGACTTGTTCTTCTATTTACCATTTCTATTCTTTTTATCTTAATTATTATCCCCCAATACTCTCTAGCAAAACATTTGGTAGGGGGGAGCATGAGTTATCAATGTTTAGGGCGGAATGCCGCCAACCTTAATGTATACGAAATTACGGTGGAATTGTACCGTGATTGTGAGACGGGGCAAACCCCATTTGACGATACCATACATGTAAAGATTTTTAATGCCGCGAACAATTCGGAGGTATTAGGCTTCCGAATGGATTTTGCGGGAGAGAACCTCATTCCGTTGGAGGTTGCTGACACCTGTGTGGCTGCTCCAACGAATATATGCTATTCTCGTACCGTCTATGTGGGGCAAGTTGGATTGCCTGATAATTCTGAGGGCTATGTAGTTTCGTGGGAACGATGCTGCCGCAATGGTTCCATTAAGAATATCGTGAATCCATTGGATGAAGGGATGGTGCTGACCGCCCAAATTCCTAATACAGCCCTGTGTAATAGTTCGCCTACCTTTAACGAACTCGCACCTGTATTCATCTGTGTATTAGACCCGTTTGGGTTTGACCATAGCGCCACTGACCCTGATGGCGATCAATTGGTTTATGCCTTAACGACTCCTTTCTCGGGAGGAACGCCCCAAGAACCTGCACCTATGTCGGATCCACCACCTTATGATATGGTTACATGGCAACCGCCTTTTGGGTTGAGTGATGTGATTGGGGGAAATCCGACGATGGATATCAATAGCAATACGGGTATCTTGACGGCTCGGCCTGATGAATTGGGGCAATACGTGGTTTCTGTATCGGTGTATGAGTATCGGAATGGGCAATTGCTTAGTGAGGTGAAACGTGATATGCAGTTGAATGTGATTAATTGCCCCATCAATTTCCCTCCAGAAATTAGCTTTGCCGAGAACAATATATCGGGTGATACCCTCATTTTTTATGCAGGAGAGGACAACTGTATAGGGGTAAATGTGGAGGATGTGAACGGTGCAGGAGTAGGGATTGATATGGTAGAAGTTTCGGCTACAGGAGGCATTTTTGCAGGTGGTGGAGGAACTCCTCCTTTTGCGACCTTCCAATCGGCTTCGGGATTGGCTCCTATTTCGTCTGAAATCTGTTGGCAGCCCTCTTGCGACCAAGTAGGAGCGATTGAGCAAATAAGCTTTGCGGCTAGTGATGATAACGATTGTCCTGGCCCAAATGCGGTGACCAAGAATATGTATGTGAGGGTGGCAGCATCGTCTGTGCAAGCACCTGAATTGCGTTGTGTGAGTGTGGAAAGCCCTACAGAGGTTCGATTGACGTGGACAGAGGTGGGTTCAATTGTGGAGGGGTTTGAGAGCTATGAGGTGTATCGATTGGATGGAACGACATGGATATCACTTGCCTCTATTTCAAATCCTGCAACGAATACGTATACAGACAATGGGGTTATAGGGGCGGATAGGCAATCGTATTGTTATCATATTCGTATGGTGCAGACTTGCCCAACTCGATCCGAAAGTGCGCCTAGTAATACCGTTTGTTCGATGGTTGCACAGGCACAAGCAACTTCCGAGACCCAAGCCTTAATTCGTTGGAGCCCTTGGGAAGCGTGGGACAATGTGAATTATTCATTGATATCAGACAATGCAGGCATTGGCAATATTGCGAATGCCTTGACCGATACCTCCTATTTCTATACGAATTGCGAGTATACGGGTCGTTTCCGTGTACGGGTGACCGATCCTGTTACGGGTTGTGAGTCCTATTCGGGCTATACAGAAGTTGTGGAATTGGAGAATACGCCTATTTCGGCTGTGGAGCTTTGTCGGGTGTCTGTGGATTCGGCGAATCATGTACAGGTTGATTGGTCGGCCTCTACTGCTACCGACTTGGAGGTATATCGGCTATACCGTAAGGAGCGGGGTTCGGGTAGTTTCTCCTTGGTATTCGAAACCAATGATGCCAATATCACGAGTTATGTTGATACAGATATTGATCCCAGTGAAAAAGGGTATTGTTACCAATTGGAGGTGATTGATATTTGTGGCGTTACGAAGCGTTCGGGAGAGGATTGCAGCATTTTCCTAGAAGCATCGGGCGAGGATCAAAAGATTCAATTGGAATGGCAGCCCTATCAAGGGTGGTCGTTGGGTGTGAGTGGATACGAGATTTGGTATTCGGAGGATGGCATCCCGACCCAACAGGTAGATGCCGTATCTAATGGGATACAGACCTTCCGCGATGAAGGCATAGTCGAGAACAAAGCGCGGTTTTGTTATAAGATTAAAGCTGTAGAAGAGAATGGGGGATGTGGAGTAGAAGCTTGGTCGAATGAGGAATGCGTAAGTTTCCCTCCTTTGCTCTATATTCCGAATGCCTTTACGCCAAACAATGATGGGAAGAACGACTTCTTTGAAGTGAAAGGTGGTTTCCTAGCAGAATATAAAATATCCATTTTCAATCGATGGGGTACGCTTATCTATCAGTCTGGCTCCTTGTATTCGCCTTGGGATGGTAAATATAATGGAGAAACGGCTCCTGAAGGGGTATATGTATTCCTGATTGAGGTGATTGATGGAGAAGGAAAGGACTTTAGACGAAGTGGTTCGGTGATGCTTTTACGCTAACAATTGTTAGATATTTGATACAGACAAAATCTTATATCCCCCCAGTTCCTTTGATGAACTGGGGGGATATCTGTATGTATATATATGCTTTCTTTGTTTAGCATATCTATTTTATTTAGCAATAGACATACATCTTGGCTGTCAAACTTAAGCCTAGATTTTATGGGGGAGGAGAAGGCGTGTATGTATGTGTGCGTAAACGCAATGCTGATTCTTGGTGAGCATTCGTGTTAGTTTGGGGGAGGGTAGAGGGGAATTATGGTTCACATGTTTGATGGATGGAGTTGGTAGTGAGGGGAGAGGCTAGCTCGCTGATTTATTGGAGGGAGTCCTCGAAATAGGTGTTGGGTAGTTGGGTTTTATGGTGGGGTACTGAGGAGTTTTAGCGGTGCGTTTGGGAGGATTTGGGGTTCGTTTTGGCGAGAAGATGGGGCGTTGAAGCAATGGGGTATGCCCTTTGGTATGATTGGGGGGTGGCTGGTACAAAAGGGGAGAGTCCGCTAAAAATTGGCGAGCCCGCTTTGTCAAAGAGGTCTGGCACTTGTGAAAAACAAGCTTTCGCTCTGAAAATTTGAGGGCGCGTTTGAAAAAATGGGGTTACACTCGTGCAAGTTAGGGGTGCGCCTTTGAAATTTAGGGGTTCGGTTGGGGAAATTGGTCTTTCCTTTATGGGAATGGACTGTTCTCGACTGAAAGTTGGCTCGGGTAAATTGGTTTTAGGGTGTTGGTGTTTTGGAGGGAAGGAGTTCCGTTTTGTAATGAGGTGTTTTCGGTTAAAAAGGAGGGACGTGCACGGTTGGAGTAGGCGAGTTCCGCTTGTAAGTAGTGGGGGGCGGCTGTGAAGTGGAGGAGTTCGGTTTGTAAATTTGAAAGTTCGCTTTGTAAGGAGCCTCGGTCGGTCTGTAAGGAGGGTGGGCGTTAATGTGGATAAGTAGGGCGGATTTGGGAGGAAATGGGGTAATTGTGTATGAAGGGGAGGTGTTTTGGGTAGTTAGGGGTGGTTTCTGTGGTAGGAGGGTTGTTTTTTGAAGGAGCGAGGTCGAAGAGCTGTTATTTTTTATATGGGTTTGTCGTCAGGAGGGATTTGGGCTCATATTGGCAGGTTGGGGGTAATTTTGCCCCGTATGGCTAATGTTTCTTGTTTGTATGCCCGTTTTGTAAGGAATTGGTTGTTATGATAAGATTTTCAATCTTAGGGTTTTACTAAAAGCGAACTTTTAATTGACACCTGAATATATGAGCGTTTGGGGTATACTTATGCTTGGAAATAAGGGTTGTTATTTGGGTTATACACTCGGCTTGATCCTGATATGAATGGAGTTGTTTGGGGTAATATTTAGTTGGGTATTCCAATTAGCAGGCTTGTATCAATATGATACCGTTTTTCGTGTAGGAGCTTGGTATCATACATTTCTTCATATGAAATGGGCTAGATTAGCTTTAAGGTAGTTTACTTTGGTTGTTGAAGCTTTGTTAAAAAAAATAGCTGGCTTGCGCAGGTTTTGTGCATTTGTCTAGTGTGTATATATGCCTTTGTCTTGTTTATTTTATTCGAATAGTGGGATAGATTATTGCCAAAAAGAAGTGCCTCACCGCTCTACACGGTGAGGCTTAACCATTTAACTACTATTATGTCAAAAACAAAAAACGTTATCTAATATAATGATTTTTCCTAATTTCTGAAACAAAAGAAGTAGGAAAAGTATCGTATGCTTAATCATTTGCAGCAATGAAGTATTGAATTTTTACTTCTTTAGGGTTAGAATCTCCAAAAATTGCATACAAACAATCTTTTGTCAGCCCAATCACATTTGCGTTGTCCTCTCTCAATTGGCCTACGACATTTACTTGAACGAAGCCAGAGTTATCTGGAATATCAAGGAAGATCTTTGTGCCGATAGGCAAAGACTTATGGTAGGCAATGAAGATATTGGAAGGTTGGGTAGAACGAATCTCATAGGCATTGCCTATTTCCATTACTCTCCAATAAGGCTTTTGTGTATTCACATCAATCACCTTGTCAATGTATGGAGCTGTGCTGGAGTTGATGCTATTCACAGGGAAGTTAATATCTACTACTTCGTCTTTGATACCACTTGATGCAGGATTTGCAGGGAAGGGTTGTTCTGGCTTAGTAGTGTGAGGCTGCGTATGGGGTTGGGTTTGTTGAGGAGCCGTCTGGGGAGCCGTTTGAGGCTTTGTTGGAGGCGTGTAAGGAGGGGTAGTATTGGGCATGCTTACAGTAGCATACTTATCTGGGTGTAGTACCATATCCTTAATGACCGAATGATCTTTGGTAATCTTATTTACCCCTTCGACCCATCCAATCTTTTTGCGCTCGAATCCTACGAGGTATACCCAATTGCCTACAGGCTCGGACATCACAACGATTTCTCCTGCTTCGAAGAATTGTTCAGTGATGGTTGCGAAAGCATTAGGCCGCTTATAGATTTGACCGCGGGTCGTTACGCCTCCTACTTGCCCATCTAAGGCACATAGGTAGCTATGAATCCATCCTACTTTATTGTCAATTGTCTTGACTTCCCAGTAGGTACGCTTGCGTTGGTCATCATCAATGGCTTCTCCTGTTTTTCCTGTCAGGACGAAGGTTTCCCAATTGTAGACGATTGCTCCTGTACGCTTAGTACTTCGGCCAGGCGATTCTCTCAATGAAACCGCTTTCCATAGGCAAATTGCACTACGGCCTGTGAGTTGTTCGTCTATGGTGATAGGCTGTGGTGGATCTACAACAGGAGGGTTAGATGCTTGACTCGTCGTTACGGGCTTAGGCCGTTGCGGAACTGTATTCGCTGATGGGCCAGACTCTCCTCTAGGAGTTGTGCTACCTGTATGGCTCGCCCAAAGGTCTTCATCTTTAGGCTGCGCATTGCTATTGTCTACAATCATGTATCCATTTAGCTCATTGAGTGCGTCTGTTACCATCCAAGAGAGTTGAGATTGGCCGTATTCTGCTTTGTATTGTAACTGCTTGAGTTCTTTTACTTTTGCAGACTTATTTGGGATAGCCAATGCTTTATTCACCATCTCTCCCATTTTGATATCTACAGATTCTGTACTGAACGAGCGTAGGCCTTTGACCCAGCCTCTTTTACCGTTTGCACTTACACATTCGACCCAGTCGCCTATGCTTTCCATGCGTGCTACGAGGTCTCCTGGTTGGAATACTGCTTGGGTGTTAGTGCTATACATACCAGGCTTTCCATAGATAACTTCCTTTTGGAGGAATACTGCAGGTGTACCGTCTTTTGCTAGGTACTCTGCGCTAATCCATCCTCTTTTGCCCTCTTTGGTTTCTACTTCCCAGAACTCTCGTTCTTTCCCATCGGGGCCTACCGACTTGCCTGTTTCGCCTAATAGTTTGACTTTTTCCCACTGGTGAATTTCTGCGCCTGCGCTACCTGCTTGTATGGCTGGAGCACTACGTAAAACCACGATCTCTTTCAGGGAAATAGCTTCCCCACTTAATGCTTGTGCCCACAGTTGAGTAGTTGCGAAGAACAAGATTAAGTAAACAATCAGATATTTGGTCTTTTTCAAGGCTATATGAATTAAATATCTCAAAAAATTAAAAACTAAATAATACGTCTCTTTGTGAATGTGATTCTACAGCAAATGTAGAAAATCCTATTGTGAAATCATTTGCTTTTGGTTGAATGTCACCTTCTTATCACTCTAAACGAAATGATTAGCCGAATGGTATCGAATAAAGTAAAGAAGCTTTCAAATAATTCGGAAAGCTTGAAAGGTTACACAACAATGGAATATATTGAGTAATAGGGGTATTGGGTGGTGGTGGTGGTTTAATATAGAACATAAGTGTTATTCCAACCTCCCAAAATCGGAAAGTTGGTTTCGAAGAATGGATGATTCGTATTTTGGTAGCGAATGTATCTAAACCTCCATAAAATCCCAAGCACTTTTGTAGGCATTTATGGTATCGACGTAGTCAAGGAAGTCAGAATAGAAGGAATGATTGCCTAAAGTGGCACTATCTCCTATGACTACGAGCTTTCGTTTTGCCCGTGTTAAGGCGACATTCATCCGTCGGATATCCCGTAGGAAGCCAATTTCTCCTTTCGTATTCGAACGTACAAGGCTGATGTATATGATGTCACATTCTTGCCCTTGAAATCCGTCAATGGTATTTACGGTAATGTAATCCAAGTAGCGTTCGAGCATAGGAATTTCTTCCATCAATTCTGAGAGCTTTCTGACTTGGGCTTTGTAAGGAGAGATGATGCCAATACGAAATTGGGAATGAAAGCTGCCAGGCTCTTCTTCTTCTAATCGATTGATGAGTAAAGCCAAATGGCGGAGGAGCAAATGCGCTTCTTCCTTGTTGTAGGTACTTAGGGATTCGGGATTGGTTTTTTCATTGAAGCCGCATCCAGCAGTATCTATGAAATCAATAGCCGAGAAGTTGCGCCCGAGGGTTCGATACTTGACTGATTTATCAGCCTTTAGTTTACCATAGTAGAATTGATTGCCCGAAAAGTGCATGATATGATGGTGCATTCGATATTGCTGGTCGAGCATAACATCTGTGTTGTTTTTGTCAATGCAATGCTCGAATAAGGTTCGGGCGAGGCCTGCCTTAGCAGCCTTGAAAGACTTTACGGTAGGAGGTAATTGATGGTGATCACCTGCAAAGATGACCCTATCTGCGGCCAATATTGGAATCCAGCAAGCAGGGGCTAATGCTTGTCCTGCTTCATCTATGAATACCGTAGAAAAGCGTTTTCGTTCAATCAGGGAATGCTTGGCTCCTACCAGGGTAGCCGTAAATACGCGTGTTTTTTGGAGGAAATGGTATTTGATGTAATCCTCCAACATACGGGCTTCCTCCTTTAAGTCTCGTGCTTCTTTGAAGAGGGCTTCTCGTTCGTTACGAGCCTGTTGGTTGAAGTTTCGTTTGAATTTCTTGGCCTTTTTACGGGCTTGTTCGGCTTTCTGCCGCAATTGTTTGAGCGAGCTGTAGTCGGGGTGGTTGCTTATCTTAGCATCAAGGGTTACCGATTGGATGGATTCGTCTATACGAGCGGGGTTTCCCAATCGTGTTACTTCTATGCCTGCCTCTTTGCATCGAAGGGTTAATAAGTCCGTCGCGGTATTGCTGGGAGCACAGACTAACACTTGCTTTTCTGTTTGCAGGGTTTCCTGTATGGCTGCAATGAGGGTCGTTGTCTTGCCTGTTCCAGGAGGGCCATGTATAACGGCAATATCATTGGCCTCAAGTATTTTTTGAACCGCTTTGTTTTGCGACTCATTTAAGGCTTCGTTTTTATAGGTGTATTTGAGGGGGTAGAAACTAGCTTCTCTTTTGCCTAGTATCACTTCTCTCAATTCGGTGATGCGGCCTTTCTTCGCTTGTTTTACCTGCTTTAAGGCCATCTCCATTTCGTTATAGGTCGTATCATCAAAAAGTAGGTTGATGCCCAAGCGACCTTGGTGTATCCATTGAGGGAGGTTATCTCCTCCTAGTACCAACTTTAGGGTATTCTTCCGAATGGATTTGATTACACCCGAAAGGTGTCCCTTTTCTTTATCGCCCTCCATGGCAAATAATGACACTACACTTCCCGATTGGAAGGCATGGTTTTTATCCAATTGGCGGGTTCTGTTCACAACTAAGGTGAGCTTTTCCCCTGTTCCAATATAGCTTCTTTCAATTTGAATGGGGTACCAAGTCACTCCTTTTTCGCATCGCTGTTTGAGCGATCGTTTGAGTACTTGTTCTTTATATTGTTTGTAGTCTTCTTCCCTCTCTATTTTTAATAGGTCGAGTATTTTACTAAGCTTTTCACGTGTATTCATAGTGATTATTTGGGCTTACTCCACATCTACCAATTCCCAGTAAATGACATTTCCCGAGGAATCATTATGTTGGAGCCACATCTCTTTGTTTTTGAGATATTTGATGTCATAGGCAATGTCATCGTCTGCTCCAAAGATGAATTGTAGTTTTGCATTTTTGGTGACTAGGTTCCATGTTCCTTCCTTACAACTATCTCCCTCACAAATTTTAAGTACATCATTTGTTGCAATTTCGAGGGTTGAATTTGCGAGGTCTCCCGTTTTGTTTTCGCCATTCTCTATTGCGTATGACCATTTCCATGTGTTTCGGACTCGTGCTTCGACGGGAATCATACTTACAGCAGGGCCATCGTCATATTTGCCCCAGCCAAGCCATGTGCATCCACTGACGATCATGCCTAAGAGAAAAAGGGGCAGGAGAAAGAACTTATTCAATGTTTTCATAGGATAAATAGGGTATAGGTATAATAGAAAATGCCATCTTTCCATCTACAAGATAGGATAGAAAGATGACATAAAGGTTGTATATCTAAAAGATAATGCGTCGATATCCTAGAATGGTTCTAAGTGAAGGGTCATATTCAGCTCAGTGCTTCTCAACCACATTTCGTCTTCATACAGCTTTTCAATTTCCCATTGTTGATACGTTTCTTCAGTATAGTTTACATTCGCATCGTAAGGATCTTGATAGTTGATGGTATATAAGATTTCGATTCGGTTTTTGTCGGATAGGAAATCCCATGTTCCGCCACCTCCAATTGTGAGGACAGTATCTTGTCCGAATGGGGGGATGGTTACTTCCCAATCGACATCCAATATGATAAAGTCGCGATTGACTTCAAATGTCAAGAATCCTCCATCGAATCGATCGGTAATTTCAACATTGTTTTGTACGGCTTCCTTCACAATCCAAGTGTTTGCTACTCTTTCTTCTGCTTTCTTAAAGCTGACGCGAGGACCTTGGTCGAAGGTTCTACATCCTGCAATCCCCATAATGATTACGAGACTGAGCGCGGTAATCCAATATGATTGAGCTTTCATGTTCGAATATGTTTATTTTACACAAAATTAGTAAAATGCTGTGAATAAGTAAATGCAAATACACCTATACTCAACAATCAGCTAAAGATATAGAATTTTCAGTGTGAAAAACAATTATTCAATTCGTTTATCCAAGGAAAGCCTAGGTTTTGAAAATTGCGTTTTAGATGCAAATTTTGTCGTATGAGAGTATTGATATTAGGATCAGGGGGGCGAGAGCATGCTTTTGCGTGGAAAATCGCCCAATCGCCTCGTTGTGATGCGCTTTTCATTGCGCCAGGCAATGCAGGTACTGCAACAGTAGGGACGAATGTCTCGCTTTCTCCCACAGACTTCGAGGCTATTCATCAGTTTGTTGATGCGGAAAAGATTGACATGATGGTGGTGGGCCCCGAACAACCATTGGCAGAAGGGATAGTGGATTATTTTTCTCAGCATCCTGTGAAAGTGATTGGCCCCAATAAACAAGCGGCTCAATTGGAAGCAAGTAAGGCTTTTGCTAAGGCTTTTATGCAAAAGCATGGAGTGCCAACTGCTGGTTCGGCTTCCTTTGAGGCAGGTCAATTGGAAGAGGCGTTGGAGTATGTGGAGAGTCATAGCCTTCCTGTGGTTATCAAGGCAAGCGGTTTGGCAGCTGGTAAGGGAGTACTCATATGTGAATCGCATGAGGAGGCGATTGAGGCTACCCGTAGTATGTTGAGTGGTTCGGCTTTTGGGGATTCGGGGAAGACGATTGTCGTAGAGGAATTCCTAAAAGGGGTTGAGTTCTCACTATTCGTCTTGACAGATGGAGACTCTTATAAAATCTTCCCAACTGCGATGGACTATAAACGTATTGGGGAACAAGACACAGGCTTGAACACAGGAGGGATGGGAGCCGTTGCGCCTTTCCCTGTAAGTGCATACCTAAACCCATCTCATATTGCCCATATTACCGAACGAACGCTTGCAGGCTTAAAAGCAGAAGGGATTGTTTATAAGGGGATTATCTTTATTGGGCTGATGGTTACGGGGAAAGACTCTCCGTATGTGCTTGAGTACAATGTCAGAATGGGAGATCCTGAAACTCAAGTTGTGTTGCCTCTTATCGAGAATGACCTCTTGGATTTGTTTGAGGGGGTCGCCAATGATACATTGGCCGAATGTGAAGAGGTACGTATTAAAGATTCTGCTTGTTCAACGGTGATACTCGTGAGTGGAGGTTATCCTGTCAAATATGAGAAGGGTAAACGTATTACGGGGATTGAGGCTGTAGAAGGCTCAATTGTGTTTCATGCAGGAACTAAGCGGGTAGGGGAGGACATTTTGACGAATGGTGGACGCGTCATTGCCATTACGTCCTTTGGGGAATCTCTCGTATCAGCCGCTCAACAATCCCTTAAGAATGCAGAGAAAATTGCGTTTGAGGGGAAATACTACCGAACAGATATAGGAGCGAGGTTCCAATAGGATATTGCAAATAAGCAAACGCGCAGATACAAATGAGTATCTGCGCGTTGTGTATAGAATTGAGATATTCGTTAGGGGATTACTTCTTCTTTTTCTTTTTCCACCCGCCGAATATATCATTCAATTTATCTTTTACTTCGTCTTCGAGTTTGTCTTTGACATCGTTGGTATTCATCTCTTGATTGATGATGTCTTGAATGACTTGCTGACTGCTGTCTTTAAGATTGTCTTTGGTATTGGCAACGACATTCTTCATGCTATCCACAAAGTCCTTCTCTAATTCGCGGATCTCGTCTTTGATCTTATCATCTAAACTGTCAATGTCTACATCAATCCCCAATTGATCTTTAATCTTATCCTCGATTTCTGCTTCCAATTGATCTTGGATTTGGCTTTTGATATCATTGGTCAGGTTAGATTTCATGCCTGTAATCTTCGGATTGTTTACTGTTCCTCCTAGCTTCAGGTCAATGACAATGCGTTCTTTTGGAGCTTCATTGCTTCCCATCATTTGCATCAAAGCAGATTGGGCGGCCTTGGCTATATTCCCTGCAGGTACATCTAGGCGCAAATTATAGTTCATGGCTCCCGTTAGGTTCTGTTCTCCTCCGAAGTTCATGGCCATTTTCTTTGTGGCAATATCAAAAGGGCTTACCGTCAGAATTCCATTTTTGATGGTATAGGCAGCAAGAATATCTTGCAACTGTAGTTTCTTGAAATCCTTCAACTTAGTGGTAGCCGAAATCTTATTCATCATTGGCATTCCCTCAACTGCTCCCTCTTGTACTTGGAACTTCCCTTTGCTATTAATCTTTTGCATTTCAGGATTCATATGAGAGTCTAGGGTACCTGAAAGATTGACAGTTGTATTGAAGAAACCTGTGATATATTGGGCGATAGGTGCAAATGTCTTAACGGTAGAGAATTGTTTGAAGGCATCCTTAATCCCGAGTTGGCTGATATCCATATCGAAATCGTATGCAGGATGTTTGAGGTTTTGGGTATTGTAGCTACCATTCATTTTCATGGTTCCGCCCAGCATTTTAAAGCCTACATCCTTCAAACTAACCGTTTGGTGCGCTACATTCAAGCCTCCCTTGAAGTTCTTAAGATCCATATTATCATAGATAACCTCCTTGATGTCTGCTTGGAAATTGACATCTATATTTTCTGGAACAGGGATAACAGACATGCTTCCCTCCGCAGGGGGAGTTGCAACTTCGCCATTTTGTGTGGTTTCTGTGGGTTCTGCGCCTTCTACCATTAGCTCATTTAAGTCAAGTTTATTAGAATTGAGTGCCAATTCTCCTTTGATTGGCTCGTTCATAAAGGCGTATGCTAGGTAGTTGCTGAGGTAACCATTGAGTTTGAAGTCGCTTGAGCCCATTTTCCCATCTATATCCTTCACTTCGATTTTGCTTGGTGTAAAGGAAGCCGTACCTGATTTCAAGTCTACAGGAGCAGGCAAATCTGCAGAAGCATAATGAATATTTTGTAAGCGCATGGTTCCATGGGTTGGAAGCTTATCATACTTCTCTGCTTCTAAATCAGACATTACCCCGCTTGTTTCGAAGTCCTCAACAATGATTTTACCTTTAACGTCAAGATCTTCGATTTGGGCAATATGAATGAGCTTTTCCAAATCCAATGCACCTTTTACCCCTATTTTGTATTTAGGGTTGTCGAGATTTTCTACATGGACATTCCCATCAATGGTTTCTTCGTCAAGGTCGAAATGGAAACGGGGCATATCCAATATGGTATTCTCCATGCTTCCATTCTTATTGATGAGGGTTGCATTCATGTTGATATTTTTGAGCTCAGCGGGGTAGTCACTACTCTTTGCGTAACCATCACTTAGCTTCATGGCAGCATCTACATTCGGGAAGGTTCCTTTCGCCTCATTATATACTCCTTTCGCATCCGCATCAATATCAAACATCCCCTTTAACGTTAGTCCATCTAATGGGAAGATACTGGTTAGTTCCTCTAAATTGAGTTTCGCTTTTACATTCCCATCTAGGTTCATATTCTCCAGTCCCTTAAGGCTTAATTTCGCATCAATGGGATTGTTCCCAAAGTTTGCGTGAAACTTATTCACCTCTACGGAAGTTGCATTCATATTGTTCTCTGGAACTTTGATATGGGTATCGACATTGATACCTGATACAGGGGTGGGAAGATCTGGATATTGGAAACTTGCATCAGATACCGTTAAATCTAGCCCTATCCCAGGGATTTTATCTCCTTGCGACCGTCCTTTCACAAAGCCTTTTAGTGCCAAACTTCCATCGGCTTTAATCCCGCTGAAGTCTTTGGTATAAATACCAGGAACCAATGACAGAATGCTTTTGAAATCTGTGCGTTTGGTATGGAAGTTTACATCCACATCTGTAGCATCTCCTCTAAGGGCGACCTCTCCATCGAATCCAAGGCTTAGGTCATTGATGTTAATGGTATTCTCTAATATTTTGACAACCAGATCTTCTGCTGTACTAACATTCAAGTTGATATCTGTATCGAGCTTCAGTTTATTGGCATATCTTACCCCTTCAGAAATGAGGGTTATTGCATCTGCCGTAGTATTGGTACGAACATTATAAGTAGTCGCAGTAAAGTCCCCTTTCCCTTTATGTGTTAAATTTCGAATGATTAACTTCGTGGAAGTCGCTGCATCATCGAATATAATATCCGCATTACTGATTCGGTATTCTTTGAGTTTGAGGTTGAAGTTTGTTAGTTCTGCAGCGGCCGTATCTTCTTCTACGACGGTTGAATCCATTTTAACGATATCCCAATTGGGGCGACCATCAGGCAAGACAATCGCATGGATTTTAGGCTTCTCCAGCAATATCTTTTTTAGGTCAATTTTATCTCCAGAAATTACGCTCATGATATCTGCAACAATGCGAAACTGTTTCCCTTGTGCGAGCGTATCTTCCTCAAAATCATCTACACCGACTACTCCAAAGTCTTTGATTGAAATGGTTGCGTTAGGAAAGTTGCGAATAAAAGACAAGCCTACATCGCCAAAGTATACTTCTGCATGTAGCATATGGTTGATTTCATCTTGTACCATCTTCTTAATCTTGTCTTTGAATAAGAAAGGGGCTGCAACAAGAATACCCAACAATAAAACGAAGATGATCCCAAAAATCTTAAGAAACTTTTTCATATGAGTTTATCACTTGGATAGCATCTCTCTCCTAGGCCGAATCCAAAGCTAAAAAAGAGCGCTTTCAATTATTTATTAGGGCTTTACTTTATAAGGTCAATATAAGGGATTCTATAAAAAAATTACAAACAATTGTATCAAAGGTATTCGACTTAAAATATTACCTACTATATATACGAAAAGGGAAGCGATTTCGCTTCCCTTTTTCTATTCAAATCGTATCATTGCTGAATGTTATCGAATAATCGTGATCGTTCCTTTTTCCTCGTATTCATTGCCATCGAATGACAAGGCTTTCACTACAAAGACATATACGCCATCAGGAACAGGTCGGCTCTTGTTTTGGGAGATTCCCGTCCATTCGAAATCAGGGTTATCCGTTTCATAGATGAGTTTGCCCCAACGGTCGAATACCTGCATTTGGAATTGGGTAATGCCTGAGTGTCCAATTGTCAATAAGTCATTATAACCATCGCCATTTGGAGAGAATGCACTAGGAACGAAGATTCCAACAATTCGCTTCACCTCAAGCTCTGTGCTAATTTCAGCAGGACAACCATTCTCATCTGTAACTGTCAATTGAACATTGAATACGCCTGGATATTGATATTGGTGAGCTGGCTCGGGTTCGATAGAAGTGTTGCCATCTCCGAAATCCCAATTCCATGTTGCGATTGGAATATTAGAAGTAGATGTATACTCAACCAACGCCAATGGTAGGAATACCTCTGTATCGCTTACTTGCATCTGAACGCTTTCTTCAGAGAAGACCAATGCAGATATAGGAGCACGTGCGCTACTACATTGTCTAGCCGAAACAGTTGTGATATAGTATGTCTGATCTAATGCGAGATTAGGCGTTACATAACTATTCCCTGTATTGAATGGGCTTCCACCTGTTTCAGAATCATACCAAAGGATTTCAATATCTTGTGGAGCTTCTACCAAAAGGAATGCATTGTCTCCTAGGCAGATGCTATCGTTATGGTTGATTGGATCTGGTGGCAATTCGTGAACCGTTACAATCTTGTATGTGGTATTGGTACAACCAGAGTCTGAAACAGCAGTCAATATCGTTGAATAAAGTCCTGGCTCTGCATAGGTGTACGTTGGGCTAATATCAGTAGAAGTACCTACGCCATCTCCAAAGTCCCAACTATAGGATATGATTGAACCATAGTCAATTGTTGATCCATTGGTGAACTCCGTTGCATCCCCAAAACATTCTGTTGTACGAGAGAATGCGGGTTCTGGGCGTGGATTTGCGAATACCGATTTCGTGATTGTATCTGTACATCCCTCTGTAGTTGTCACAATAAGGGTTGCCATATATTCACCTGGTCCATTTGTATACTTATGGCCTGGACTAATAAGTTCTGAGTTTACACCATCGCCAAATGCCCAGTTCCATCCTACGATGTCTGTGCCAGGATCGTGTTGAGAGATCTCATGGAAGCGAATGGTTTGATGGATACAATTGTTGTCATAGTAGAAATCTGCCTGAGGATCAGGATAGATTGTCATCTCCATCTCAAATGTATCTTTACACCCATTACCAGTCGTCACAATGAGGCTTGGTGTATAGGTTCCTGGATTCGCATATATATGCGTTGGGTAGGTTTCTCCAGAGGTATTATTAGGCCCACTTGTTGGGTCATCGAAATTCCATTCCCATGTAGCGAGGTAATCGAATGGCTCATCTACAGTGGAAGTACTGGCGAGGTACATCACCTTATCTTCGCACACATTGAAGGCATTGAAACTGGCTATTGGATTTGGATGAACGAATATGGTCTTATTATGGGTGCTCACACAGCCATTGTCTGAAGTTACCGTGAGGACTACATCGAAATATCCGAATGTACCATAAGTATGGGTTGGGTTGATATCAGTCGATACATTTCCATCTCCAAATTCCCAACTATGGCTCGTGATGGTTCCACCTGCTAAGATGCTACTTGCATCTGTAAATTGCATGGATTCTCCATCACAGATATTGACGAAGGTAAAGTCTGCATTTGGAACAGGAGTAACCGTAACCGTTTGGGAAATCGTATCAGAACACCCACTAGGGGTACTGGAAATCAATTGGACATTGTATGTGCCAGGAGCATTAAACACATGACTTGGGTTTTGGTCTGTAGATGTATTTAAAGCACCTGATACAGGGTCATTGAAGTCCCAAGCCCATTCAGATATATCTGTAGAGGTAGCATTTGACATATCAGTGAAGCTCATCGGATCACCCGAACAAACCGTTGTAGCTGAATAATCAGCAGTAGGCTTCTCATAAGCTGTGATATTGGCAAATATCGTATCACCTACACATCCATTGTCTGTGGGAACCATATATACCATAGTATCACCTGGCAATTGGTTAAGGGTAATTGAAGCGGTACTTGCTCCTGTGCTCCAATCTGTGACGGGCGCACCAATGGCAGTCAATACAGCATCTTCGCCTGGACACACATTGAAGGTTCCAAGGATTTCAGCCTCTGGGCCATAGTTCACACTGATGGTTGTTTCATCTGGTATACTCGAACAACCATCATTATAGCTAACAACACTATAGGTTGTTGTCGAGTCAGGATTGACCGTGATACTTGCCCCAAAATCTCCTGTATTCCATTGATAATTTGTACCCCCAACAGCCGTTAAGATGCTTGTTTCTCCCTCACATATGGTGTTCGTACTTGCTGATACAGACACCGTTGGAGTCGGATAGACAATCACCCTCGTGTAGTCAATGGCGGTACACAAGGTGTCTTGAACCGTCAGGACATAATCAATTGTATCAGGAGTAGAGCCATTATTTGTTAGGCTAAAGGTAGGAGTAACTGCAGTTGGGTCATTTAATCCTGTGCCTGGCGACCAAGAATAGGTGAAGTTTTGCTGAGATACTCCCTCCCCTATATCCAAAGAGAAATCGGAACAAATTGAAATTTCTGGACCTGCATCAGCCGTAATACCTTGCACATCTAAGGTATCATTAAACCTCGACTGACAACCTAGGCTATCCGTGATAAGTAGGTCGTAGAAGTACCTACCAGGCCCTGGATATGTATGGACAAAGAAGGAGTCTAGTACTCCAGGGTTGGTGTTTAGGTTGCCGCTCCCCGACCATTGATAATCGAACACCTCAGCGGCCGAATCAGTAGCAGCTAAGAACTCATAGGTATTACAACCCGTTACAGGAGTTGCGACTGCAACTTGCGGATTGGGGATACCTGCGGGAACAATCACCTCAATCGTAAACTGGTTAAAGCCTGGAATTGGACAGTTGTCATCTACGATGGTTACGAGATACGAATATTGCCCTGGCGCAGTAGGTGTCCAACAGAATTGGGCGGTGGGTTCGGTTCCTACGATGGTGTCCCAGACACTAGGGTTCGCTGCATCAGAGAATATTCCATCCTGTATATTATTGTCCCAAGACATAGTCAAGGTGACACTTGGATCTGTATTAACCGAAGGCAAGTCAAAACATATAGGTGTACCGACGCATCCCCTGACTTGGGTTGGAGACATAATTTGGGCTCCCGAGACATTGGTGACCCCAGGCGAAGTCGGTGCGGTAAAGCTACAAGGTAATACTGTTACCTGCATATCTCGCACTACCTGCCCAATCAAGGTGCCATTTCTCCATTCCTGTACCAATACACACATAACTCCCACGACCATTGCTCCAGTTGGGTTAGGAGCCATGGTAATATCTCCTGTAGTTGCGTCAATCGTAACGTTCCAACTACTACCTAGAGGTTGAGTCGGTGTATATCCTCCTCCATATCCTACTTGTACACCAGGGTCACTCATACAAGGACCTAGTACATAAGATAGAGAGTCTCCATCTGGGTCAACGGCTCCTTGGTTAAAGGTAAAGCTCTGACCAGCACAAATATACGGTACAGGAGGATTGGTAAATTGAGGAGAACTATTACAAGGTGAAAAACTTAAGTCGATTTGGGTTACCCCTGTGTATATACCATCCCCTCCCGCAGGAGAAGTAATAGCGTAATTTCTACAACAGCTTGACCAACTAATGGTGTAATTGGTACAGTTTACGTTACAGAAATTGAAATCGGCATAGTATACCCCTTCAGCTACACCATTAACCCCACTTGGAGAGCTTCCATTTGTACTGTTACAGGCCGTAATGGTGCCTGGGCAAATGGGGGATACCTCTGTATAACTCTCAAATTGCCAACCGCCTAATTGAGTAGGCGAACCACAGCCTAAGCCTCCTGAGATATCAACATCATTGCCTGGTGAAAAAGGAACAGAAGTCGCAACAGGAGTAAATGTAGCCTGTCCTCCACAATCATAATATGCTCGATGATAAATACGGTATGTACAAGGCCCGATACATTCGTATGTAATATCCACACCCATATAGTGACTTGCGGAGGACGGAATTACTGAGAGGAGGATGAATGCCAGAAAGAGTAGGTACTTATTCATTTTCTGTCGAGGGTTTATAAATCCATTGAAAGCGTCGATGATATAAAGTAGCATTTTTTTATCGCTCCATATTTACTTCAGGTACATCAAGTGTCGTTTTTATAGTCCGTACGGTAAATATTTATGAATGAGTTTTTTATCAATTTTATGACCGATACTTGGCTGGCGGAACCATAGTATGACCACAATTTTTACATGTAAGATATTCAGAAGAACGATAGAACTTCTCGAATATTGATTGCATTTGCGTCATGATGTTTTCCAAGGTAAAGTATTCCTCATACAATTTCTCATTGCACTCGCCACAAAACCACATGAGACCATCTTTTTCAGACGCATTACGTTTCCGTTCAATTACTAGCCCTATGCTATTAGCTTCGCGTTGAGGAGAATGAGGAACGCAAGGTGGAAGCAAATATATTTCTCCTTCTCTTATCGGAACGTCCTTAGCTTTCCCATTTTCTTGGATTTTTAGCACCATATTTCCTTCTAACATATAAAAAAACTCTTCTCCTTCATTATAATGGTAATCCGTTCGGACATTTGGGCCTCCGACAACCATTACAATAAAATCATCTGTTTCGTCATAAACCACCTTATTCCCAACAGGTGGTTTTAATAAATGGCGATGGTCATCAATCCAAGTTCGAAAATTAAGGACTGGAAATTTGGGCATAGCTTTATTCTTTTAACGTTACAATATGGAAGTGTCGTGTAAGAAAGGTCAGAAAAAATTGAGAAGAATCTCATAATCGGCTAAAATGCAATCTCTCCAAAGATAAGGATTAGCTAGTAAAATTGTAAAATCCCTCTCCTTTAAGTTACGATTTCTCTCTCTATTCTTAAATAACCTAAACCCACTGATCCAAAAGAGAAAAGGATTCTATCCAAAATCCTTTGTACATAGAACAATATCTGTATAATAGGGCTTAATCATGCAAAAAATGGACGTTCTGCTTCCTTTTTCCTTCCCTCAAGTAGCAGGCTATCAATACAGCTCTTCCCTACATCCTATTATCCATACCTTAGAGATTCCCAAAGGAGAGCTCTTGTATATGGAGGAATGTTTTTCCAATGCAGAATGTGATACCTTAATGAAGTTCTTCTTAGCCAATGACCATATACTGGATGGGCAAACAACAGACTGGAGGCAGTTTGAACGTCAAAAGCTTGCTGAAATCCGCTTCTCACATATTCAGTGGGAACATAAGCAAATCACATTATTTGGTAAGAAGATATACGAACCTCGCTATACCGCTTGGTATGGAGAGGAGGGGAAAACCTATACCTATTCAGGGACAACGCTTAGGCCACTCCCTTGGAACAAACAGCTTTTGTCTCTCAAAAAACGAGTTGAGGCCATTGCCCAAACTACTTTCAATAGTGTATTGCTGAATTGGTATCGAGATGGGCATGATTATATGGGATGGCATCAAGATAATGAGAAGGAGTTGGGGCAAAACCCTATCATTGCCTCCTTAAACTTTGGGGCAAGTCGGAGGTTCCTCTTTAGGCGAAAGGACAATAAAAAAGAAAAGGTAGAATGCCTTCTAAAGGATGGAAGCCTGCTCATCATGAAAGGGGAAATACAACACCATTGGCAGCATTCTCTCCCGAAACAACGCAAAGTTCAGCAGCATCGGATTAATCTTACCTTTAGGAGGATTAAGGTTTGATATGTGCTTCCCTATGATTTCATATATGCGGTTTAGAATGGACGTCTGAAGCCGAATACGTTGGCGGATATGTCATCAGACGCGCGGATTGCGTCAACATCACAGGTGTATTCGTCTTCAGACGCGCGTCTGAAGCCATATACGTTGGCGGATATGGGACCAGACGCGTGGATTGCGTCAACATCACAGGTGTATTCGTCTTCAGACGCGCGTCTGAAGACATATACGTTGGCGAATATGGGACCAGACGCGTGGATTGCGTCAACATCACAGGTGTATTCGGCTTCGGACGCGCGTCTGAAGCCATATACGTTGGCGGATATGGCACCAGACGCGTGGATTATGTCAACATCACAGGTGTATTCGGCTTCGGACGTGCGTCTGAAGCCATATACGTTGGCGGATATGGGACCAGACGCGTGGATTGCGTCAACATCACAGGTGTATTCGGCTTCGGACGCGCGTCTGAAGTCATATACGTTGGCGGATATGGCACCAGACGCGTGGATTGCGTCAACATCACAGGCGTATTCGGCTTCGGACGCGCGTCTGAAGCCATATACGTTGGCGGATATGACGCCAGACGCGTGGATTATGTCAACATCACAGGTGTATTCGGCTTCAGACGTGTGTCCCACTTTGAAAAAGGCTGACTCTTTGATTCAGCCTTATTACTTTGTTTTACCAACTCTCCTACTGGGTTCCATTGGTTGTAACTATCTGTATCCCTTAAAACTGGCCATGCTTTTTCAGGAGTTGCATTGATTATGATTTTATGGGGGTGAGGCTATCTTCCTGTTAAAATTAAAACCACTAAGAATACGACTATATATACATCACCTGTTTACTTTACATATTTAGCAAACCACCCTAAGATCGGCTCGGGATTTTTGCCCAACCAATCATAGGCTGCAGCCCTTTTCTTCTCCAAATCAAGCCAAAGCATCTCTTTTTCGACTGTTAAATCATTGTAATACTGTTTAACCATTTTCAGGTCAGTCATATTGTCATTTTTGTTTTGAATAACTAGTGTGGGTACAGAAATATCTTTAACATAAGGTAAAAAAGAATCTCCTGTCAGGTCAATACCTCTCTTGTTTTTACTATACTTACTGCCTGCATTAACTAAAAACATGGGTAGTCCCATATTGGCTACAAAGTAATCATACGTTAATGGTTGTACTGAAATCATGGCTTTCAAATTCTTGAAATTCTTCATTGCTGGTTCGAGACCAAAAGCAAAAGTACTGGCTGCTTGCCCCATACAGATAGATAACAAACCAATTTTAGCATTTTTGTAGTCCTTATGTTCTGTAATGAATTGAATCGCTGCCACAGTATCTTTACGTTCGTCCTTGCCCCAAGTTATCCATCCTTTTTGTTCACTATCGCCATGATTACGCATATCATACATCAACACAGAATAGCCTGCTTCAACTAAATATTTTGCTTGATTAAGGAAATGAATATCTTTATTCCATAAGGCCTTTTCCATCATTCCTTTTCCTTCAATAGTAAATCCACAACGAGAACATTGTACCCCGAAATGTGATTGAATAATAACTCTATTCGTGTTACCTTTTATAAGCCAACCTGATAGAGTAATTCCGTCAGCTGTTTTGAAAGTAACATCTTCATAATCCAAATCATATTTAGCTGGTGTTTCATACACAGGTGATTTACCTGGTTTAATCATTAAATTGGATAGTGCTTTTCCAAACATTCTTGATTGATTTTAATTTGTTAAAAGAACAAATCTATCAGTAAAAACCCTGTTTTACTTATCCAAAATACAGAAAAAGTTATCCGTTTTACGGATTGATAGTCTTGGCTAACATGCTTGTGCTAAGAGGGAGGGGACGATTCATTCTTTGGCTATTGAGTAGGGGAATCCCTCAGATGTCTTCCTGCTCCATACATTATGGATGAAGGAGTGGCAAGACGCGCGTCTTGCCACTCCTCCGTTAACGGATATGGGTTTTTCCGTATATAAAAGTGTACGTTTATCTATTTCGCTGGAATTGTTGGCCTTTATCGATGGCGAACCCAACGGAAGATCTCACGGAAGGTCGGCTTCTTTCCATACATAAGAATACCCGTTCGGTAAATCTTTGCTCCTACCCATACGCATCCTAGGAAAGTCAATATCAATAGACTGATAGAGGCTAAGACTTCATACCAAGGAACGTCTGTACACGACATCCGTACCATCATACTAAACGGAGAAAAGAAGGGGAATATGGAAGCGAATACGGCGTACGCACTATTGGGATTCTGAATTACATTGAACATCATTGCCAAGGGAATAATCATCGGCAAGGTGATAGGTAACGTAAATTGTTGTGCATCTTGGATGTTATCAACTGCCGAACCTGCTGCGGCAAACAAGGAACCATACAAGAAGAATCCCCCTAAGAAATAGAAGGGGAAGTATATGAGAATCCCCCAATTAAAGTTCTGAATCTCAGCAATAATTTGTTCGACCTGAGAAGGGTCGGGAGCCCCTGCTGTTCCTGTTGGAGGTGCGCTAATTTGGGAGGGATCAATGGTAAAGGCTGTAACCATAGAAACCAAAAAGAGCAAGGCTCCTACACTCACAATCCAAATCAAGAATTGTGTAAGGCCAACCAATGCCAATGCAACGGTTTTTCCTAATAGCAATTGGAACGGACGAACAGAAGAGATAATGATTTCTACGATTCGATTTGTCTTCTCTTCAATGACCCCTTGTAGGAGAATCGAACCATAAATCGCCACCATCATATAAATCATGATTCCAATGATATAGCCAATGACACTAGCTAAGATGACATTGGTTTGTTCGATATCTCCATCCTTCAATTTATAGGTCTGTACAGAGAGGTCAAACTCTACTTCTTTCAATTGGGAGGCGGCAATCCCTGCTTGTTCGAGTTTATACGTACGAATTGCTTTGCTAACCTTCTTCTTAATGCGCTCAGTAACGCCCAAGCTGATATTGCGAGATCCATATAGGGTAATTACAGGTTTTGAGCCAGAAACTCCTAGCTCGCCAGGTAATTCCAAAACAATCTCATTCTTATTTTGCATCACTTGTTCCTTCAAATCCTCTAAGTTTTGGTCTACAGCCTTAAAACTAAGGGATTCGCTTGAACTCAGTATCTTGTCAAAGATAGGGGTATCCTTCGCTGGGACTAACACCGTATAGTTTTCCTCTTCGACCATTATCGTTGCCAAAATCTCAACGCCAAATAGCAAGGCAAAGCCCAATGGAACCACAAAGGTCGTTATCAGAAATATCCGACGCGTAACGATATTGAGGTATTCTCTTTTGAGGATAATCCAAGTCTTATTCATGTCAATCGATTAGTAAATGGGAGGCCTATGAAAGGGGAGGAGGGGGTAAAATACTATTTTCTTCGACTTCTTCAGTGGGTGTTGCGATGGGTTGCCCTGTAGAACGCCCGACCAATTCAATGAAAATATCATTTAATCGAGGTAGGTATTGCTCGTACCGCAATATATCCAAATCTGAATCCAACAATGCACGGAGGACTCCTTTGCTTGTTTGCCCCTCTCGCAACTGAATCATTGCATAATTCTCCTCTAATTCTTGAACCTGTATGTGAGGAACCTCTAAGATGATTGATTTATCCCCATTAAAGCCAATCCGATAAATTCCCTTTTGGAATTGCTTCCGTACGGTACTCAATCGGTTTTCTATCATCAACTGCCCTTTATTCATTAGGCCAATGAAATCGCATAACTCTTCTACTTGTTCCATTCGGTGAGTAGAGAATATGATGGTTGTACCATCCGCTTTCATTTGCATGATTTCATCTTCCATGACCTTTGTATTCACAGGGTCAAGACCTGAGAAGGGTTCATCTAAGATCAATAAACGAGGTTTGTGCGCAACTGTAGAAATGAATTGCACCTTTTGCTGCATTCCTTTGGAGAGGTCTGAGGTCAGCTTTTGATCCCAGTCCTTCAGCCCCAATCGCTCTAGCCACTCATAGGCTGTTTGCTTTGCCTTTTTAGGACGAAGGCCTTTCAGGCTTAATAAGTAAACGATTTGGTCAATGACCTTCATCTTCTTATATAGCCCTCTTTCCTCTGGCATATACCCAATCTGAGTCAAATGATGTCTTCCAAATGGACTTCCATCAAACAAGATTTTTCCCTTATCTGGGCCTGTAATCCCTGTAATCATCCGAATGATAGAGGTTTTTCCTGCTCCATTTGGGCCTAGTAGGCCATAGATTTCCCCTACAGGAATATGAAGGGATACATTATTTACAGCAAGATGACCATCATATTGTTTGGTTACCTCCTGTATTTCTAAAAAGTATCGAGACATTCTTTAATTCTCTATAACAAGTAAATTTCCGAAGTCAATATTACAAATAAAGGTAGTTGCACGCTTCGGATAACGTTGATATGCCGCATTCGCATATTCGTTTTTGGCAATCTTCACAAAGTTAGGAGGAATTTCTTCCCCTGCAAGCAATCCCTTCCGAACCACAATCTTTACAGGATGATTTTTGTGTAAGATTAACATACAACCGCCCATGCCTGCCTGTACAAAGATAGTCGAACCAGGATGATGCCCATTGCCCAAAATAACTTTGGTATCGCCCATATCATTTTGAATGCTAATCAAGTCTGCCCGTGCATATTCGGGATTCTTCAAAATGATTTTGGCCTTAGCAGCATGAATTTTCATCTGCTCCATCTTGGCTTTATTGGCCGATGAGTAGGTTAAGGTAACATCAGAAAAGGCTGTATTAATGATGACATTGGTCAAGCTTAAATCGGAGAAGTCCAAGCGAGAACGGCCTCTCCCTAAATCCATTACCAATTCAGTGGGTATATTAGGATCGGGGTTATAGCAAGCTTTGTATGTATACTGGTTATTCCAAAGTCCATCTTTGAAATGATCGGAGGTTTGAGCCGTATTAGGCCCTGAACCTGGGGCGCGCTCAGTCATGCTTATCTCCCTTTGAGGAACCCCATGGGAATTCACATACGTCCGAACCCGTGGCTTCGAACGGTCTTGGGTTGGGCATGAAAAGTGCGAAACGCTTTGCCCGCACAAACCCGACGATTGCATGAATACTTCACCCGTTGGGATATGCACCTTTAGTTGTAGATATTGATAGGTAGACTTAGTCGGTACGGTATCAATATAAACAACATTTTGAGCGACAAGGTGGAGGCTCAAAAAGAATGTATATCCAATGAACAAAATGTGTTTTCTTATCATATCCTATCCTCAGAACAGCTTGTGCCTTTTATTATAAAAAAACTTCTCAACTAGAACAGCAAATCATACAACAAATAGTGAATCCTAAATCCAGCTCCGCTTATCGAAAAGAGAATTGAGTCACAAAAAACCTAAGTACAGTAGAAGTATATACATTAAACAATCATTGATCCAATAAAACTTTGCGGCTTTCCTACAAAGTAAATACAAATCCTGTACTAAGTCACTGTTGAGATGTCATTTTATCATCTAAGACACCTATTTTTTAAAGAATTATTTATCACTATTAGTAAGATCGAATAAACTACCTATTTTGTTTTGTAAAAATACGTATGCACCCAAATCTCTTGTACGATTCATAGGAGCTGAGACGAAAGATTTGGTGGGTTTTCGTTTCGAAAAGTGGAGAGTATCCTTCAATCTATTGATCTGCTCTTGCAATCTCTCTAAGGATTTGTTAACTATACAATCCCACCAATCCTTTACAATTACATGAACCAAAGAGTATACATCTTAGGCGGATACCAAACCGATTTCGCCAAGAACTGGACGAAGAAGAATCAATCGATTTACGAAATCCTCGCAGAATCTGTCGTAGGAGCGTTAGAAGCGACAGAAATTGAGCCTCACGAAGTTGAATCGGCTCATATCGGCAATTTCGTTGGGGAGCGGTTCTGCGGCCAAGGCCAATTAGGGGGGATGTTTGTCTCGATTCATCCTGACTTTGTGGGCATTCCAACCTCACGGCATGAGGCCGCTTGCGCTTCAGGTAGTATGGCAGTATTGGCGGCCATGACCGAAATTGAGGCCAATCGGTATGATTTGGTTTGTGTATCTGGGGTCGAACTCATGCGAAATGTTTCGGGCACAAAAGCTGCCGAATTTCTGGCTGCAGCTGCTTGGAATGGAAAGGAAGCCCTTGAAGCAACCTATCTCTGGCCGTATCAGTTCAGCGAGATTGCCCAGATGTATCAAGAGCGTTTCGGTTTGAATCGGGAGCATCTTGCGGCAATTGCCAAGATTAATTTCTCGAATGCCCAACGAAATCCTAACGGACAAACCCGAAGATGGACACTTACGGAAGAACATTTTGGGGAGAATGATGCGTTTAATCCGAAGATTGAGGGGATGCTACGTAAGCAGGATTGTGGGAGAATAACGGATGGAGGTGCGACTATCTTCCTTGCATCCGCTAAATATGCCAAAGCATACGCCCAAAAACGAAATATAAACTTTGAATCCCTCCCCTATATTAAGGGATGGGGACATCGAACAGCTCCTATATTGCTTTCAGAAAAGTTTCATTTAGGAGCCAATACGGAATATCCCTTCCCCCACCTTCGCCAAACAATCCTTGATGCTTATCGTCGAGCCAATATTCAAGGGGCAGAAACATTGGACGCCATTGAGACGCATGATTGTTTCTCTATATCTGAATATGTGGCTCTTGAGCATTTTGGGCTTTCTAAGGCAGGGGAAGCATGGAAGTTGATTGAGGAGGATGCCATTGCATTAAGCGGGCGAATTCCTGTAAACCCTAGTGGAGGCCTCATTGGGACAGGCCATCCCGTCGGTGCAACAGGTGTGAGAATGTTGCTGGATGCATCTAAGCAAATTCGATCCCAAGCAGGGGATTATCAAGTGGAAGGAGCCCAGAATATCGGTGTCCTCAATATAGGTGGAAGCCTAACAACCGTTGCCTCTTTTGTCATTGGCCAATAACGCTATTGAAACATGAACTACAATCTCTTAGAATACGCCCACAAAAGTGGAAACCCCTACCTCCTCGGTGCATATGCCCCTATATTTGAGGAGGTTGTGGCTGAAGATCTCCCTGTCATTGGCCAAATTCCAGAAGATATACATGGAGTATATGCCCGTAATGGTCCAAATCCTAAATACACGCCTAAAGGACATTATCATTGGTTTGATGGGGATGGGATGATTCATGCGGTTCATATCCAAAATGGCAAGGTTACCTATCGCAATCGATGGGTGCGTACTGAAGCCTTACTGCGTGAGGATGAATTAGGCGAAACAATTTGGCAGGGAGTAATGGGGAATTTGTACCGTAATCCCGATGACGGCCATTTACGTCTAAAGGATTCGGCGAATACGGCTTTGGCATTCCACAACCAAAAGCTGTTAGCAGGTTGGTATATGTGTGGCTCTCTCTATGCCATTGATCCTATCACCCTCGAAACCCTCGGACAAGAGTCTTGTCAGGGAACCCTGCAATCGCGTGTGATGGCACATACCAAAAAGGACGAGTATACCCAAGAGTTGATGTTCTTTGACTATGGGCCGCGACCGCCTTTCCTTTCGTATGGAGTTATTGGGGCAGATGGGAAGGTGAAGCACTTTACGCATATTGACTTGCCTGGGCCTCGTCTTCCGCATGATATGGGTATCACCCAGAACTATTCAATTCTGATGGATCTTCCTCTCGTCCATAATGAAGAGGCTCTTCGGGCAGGGAAGTCAAGCCTTATTTTCCGTGAGGACATGCCTAGTCGATTCGCTATTCTGCCTCGCTTTGGCACAAATGAGGATGTACAATGGTTTGAGGCAAAGGCCTGCTTTATGTACCATGTCTGCAATGCTTGGGAAGAAGGCGATGAGGTAGTATTGGACTGCTGCATAACGAGCAATCCGACTCCCCAAAAGAAGTTCCGAAACCCTATTGAAAAGCTAAATGCCTATCTCCGACTTGAAGCTCGGCTCTATCGATATCGTTTCAATCTCAAGACAGGAGAGGTGAAGGAGGGATTCTTAGACGACCGCTATTCGGAGTTCCCTATGATTAATGCCTATCGGATGGGACGTAAGACGCAGTATACATACAACCAGCATTTCGATTTGTCTGAGAAGCTACGATTTGATGGGCTGATTAAGTATGATACCTCTGATGGTTCGGCTAAGATTCACTTCTATGGAGAGGGTAAGTTCGGAAGCGAAGCCCCCTTTGTCCCTCGTAAGGGAGGAACTGAGGAGGACGATGGTTACCTTGTTTCTTTCGTGACAGATGAGCGTAACAATACTTCTGAGCTAATTATCCTCGATGCCCAAAATGTCGAACAAGAGCCCATTGCTCGTGTGCTTCTTCCTCAACGTGTACCTTTGGGCTTTCATGCTTGTTGGGTAGATGGAGCGGCATTGAACTAGGAAACTCTCCTTCTAATGGATGTATACATATACGATGCTGTCCGAACGCCTCGTGGCAAAGGCTCAGCCAAAAAGGGAAGCCTCCGAGATATCAAACCTGTGCATCTACTTTCCCTCCTATATGAGGCGATTGAGAAACGCAATGGCCTCAATCCTAAGGAGATAGAGGAGGTTGTATTGGGATGTGTCGGACAATTTGGTGATCAAGGGGCGAATATCGCTAAGGTATCTACCCTTTATCATGGTTGGCCGAATAGTTTGGTCGGGCTAACGGTTGGAACCTTCTGTACGTCTGCCCTCACTGCTGTTGCGGATGCCGCTGCCAAGATACATGCAGGCTTCAACCAATTGATGCTTGCAGGAGGAGTAGAGATGCTTTCTCGTGTACCGATGTTTGCGGATCATGGCGCTTTATTCTCTGATGAGGAGGTAGTGGAGCGAGCTAGCTTTACCCATATGGGGGTAGCCGCCGATTTGATTGCGTCTTTGGAGGGATTCGAACGAGAAGAATTGGATGAATATGCGGTATTGTCTCATCATAGAGCGGCATACGCCACAGCTCAAGGCTACTTCCAACGATCATTGATTCCTGTGGTCAATGCTGAGGGCGAATTGGTATTAGGCCATGATGAATGTGTGCGGCCTAATGCCTCTATGGAATCTATGGCAGCCCTTCAACCCTTATTTGAACCCCATGTGTCGCCTAGCATCCGTCAGAAGATTCGCCAGATTTATCCGCAACTTCCCGAATTACGACACTTCCATCATGTCGGTAATTCGCCCGCTATGGCAGATGGAGCGTGCCTGCTTCTACTCGCAAATCGTGCTACAGGCCAACGTCTAGGCCTGAAGCCTCGCGCTCGGATTCGTTCGCTTGCATTTTCCTGTGTCGAACCCATTATTATGCTCACAGGCGGACAAGCAGCTATCGAAAAGGCCATTGCCAAAGCCAAGCTTACCCCTGACGATATTGACCTATTCGACTTTGCAGAGGCCTTCTCTGCTAGTTGTCTTAAGTTCCAAAGAGACCTTAACGTCTCTCTTGATCGTTTCAATGTGAATGGAGGAACCATGGTGATGGGGCATGCACAAGGAGCCAGTGGTGCCATGATTGTAACGACTTTATTGGAGGAAATGGAAAGACGAAGCTTACAGTTTGGAGCAGCAGGAATCAGTGGGGCAGTAGGGCTTGGAGCGGGGATTGTCATAGAAAGGCTTTAAGATGATACAGAGGGGGGCATTTTCGGTTATTCTCCCACCAAACTATCCTATATATTTGTTGCTGAGAAATATTGACACATATGTACATCTCAGTGAGAAATATATCCATATATGTAATCTGCTTGCTTTCGCCCATGCTATTGCAAGCCCAAGTGGAGGTTAATGTAAAGGTGAACGTGCCTTTATTGGGGCAATACCTCCGAACGAATGCGGAACAAGCCTTACAATTCGACTCCCAATCTGCCGAATTGAGAGGAGCCTACCCTTTCGTTGCGAACCTTCAGTACATTCAGCCCCTCCTTCCCAATCGCCAATTGCAGAATAGAAGCTATCCTTCGGCTTTGTCAGATTGGTATACCCTGCGTTTGGATGATTCGAAATCGGCCACTGAATGGGGGCAGACTCTGAAGCAGAGCGGGGCTTTTGCAAGTGTAGAGCAGAATCGAGGCATCAACCTCCACCATTTCACCCAAACAGAGGTAGACCCTCCTAATGATGATTCCCTTGCTCTCCAATGGTATCACCCCTTCATCCAAACCTTTGATGCTTGGGATATCACCAAGGGGAGTAACAATATTAAGGTGGGGGTTATTGACACAGGTTTGGACTGGTTGCACCCTGAATTTGACGGGCAATTAGCCTTGAATTCGGCTGAGGACCGCAATGGGGATGGGGTATTCCAAGCATGGCCTGCATCAGAGGTGCGAGGGGGAATGTTTGGAGACTTAGACGGGATTGATGATGATGGGAATGGATATGTGGATGATGTCATTGGCTATGACTTTACAGACCAAATACGAAGCCCTTTTGGGGGAGACTACCTCTCTGAAGACCCTATCCCATTGGATGATAATATGCATGGAACCTTTGTGGCAGGTATTATCGCTGCTAAGGACAACAACCAATATGGAGGTACTGGCCTCGCACCCAATTGTCGATTGGTTACCTTGCGTGCTTTTAGTGCGTCTGGTATAGGTGAAGACGATGATATTGCCCGAGCGATTATTTATGCAGCTGATAATGGCATTCAAATCCTAAACTTTAGCTTTGGAGATATATATCCCTCTTTGATGATGCATGAGGCCATTCAATATGCCTATAGCAAAGATGTGATTATGGTAAGTTCGGCGGGGAATGGTACAGGAGACAACCTCCACTATCCATCAGGCTTTAATGAGGTGATATCTGTATCGGCTTCTTCGGTTAGTTTGGCAGAAGGGCGAGAGTTCTTATGGCAATTGAGTAGCTATGGAGTAACAGTAGACTTAGCTGCCCCTGGTTCGGGGATTTATGCCCCCACTTTACGGGATACCAGCGATACAGGAGAAGTAACAGACTTTGGTGCATTTAGTGGAACGAGTGCCGCTGCGCCTATGGTAACCAGCGCGGCCGCTTTGCTCCTTAGCCATAGAGGGGCTATGTCGCCCCAACAGGTACGAGGAATCCTTTCTTCCACAGCCGATGATATCTCCGATACAGGTTGGGATCATTTTACGGGCGGTGGCCGACTCAATATGTTGCGTGCCCTACAAGCGGCAGGAGGTTCTAATGTACAAATTGTATCTCCTCTCAACGATTCAGGTACGTCTGGAGATACTGTGTATATTCTAGGAACGGCACTTCACCCTGAATTTGAAGCCTATCATTTGGAATGGCAAGCGGGGATTGAGGGGGTAGGGGATTGGAATCCAATACTCCTCGACCAAAACCGTCAGCGTAAAGAAGATACCCTTGGAGTATGGATCATTAGCAACTTGCCTGAAGGAGAATATACCCTTCGTTTGCGGGTAGACAAAACAGATGGCTTTAGCATAGAAGACCGCATTCGTTTTATCAAGGATACTTCTCCTCCAGAAATTGTCCTCCTACAGTCTGGACTTATCTGGGACAATGAAGAGCGTAAAGCATTTGCTCTGTTTAGAGATAGTGACCAAGGTCGGCATATCCTCCACTTCCGTCGAATAGGCCAATCAACCTATCAAACCCTCCCTTATGACCGAACTACCCGTAATGGCGAATTCCTCCTCGGTTCTTCTCTCCTCTCCAATGGCCAATACGAATGTTTCATCAGTGCAACGAATCTTGCTGGACTCTATGCGGAGAGTGCCCCCTTTAGTTTGGCATTCGAAGCCGATGAGGTCCCCCTTACAGGTTTCAATCGATTAGATGCAACCCTCCCTATGGGAACCTACCTTAACCAAACCTTTGACTTTGATGGAGATGGGCTTAAGGAGGTTGTTGTAGGAGAGTATGATGAGAATTTATCCTTTGGGCGAATTAAGTTCTATGAATACAATGCTGGTAGGTTTAGTATGGCAGATTCGGTGGGGATTAAGCCGATTCTCATTCCCAAAGATGTGGCCGATGCAGATGAAGATGGCCTATTGGAATTGCTTTGCTCTGTCAATGATTCCCTCTATATATTGGAACAAGCCTCAGAGAATGCCTATCCGACGGTTGTGAATTACACCAATTTTGACCAAGGCTATTTTGCTGCACGCTTTGCTGATACAGACCGAGATGGGCAATTGGAGTTCTTAGCCAAGAACTTTGAGGATTACTTTGTGTTTGAACGTAATGGAAGCTCTTATGAAATGGCAGCGACTTTGGAGGATGTGAGCCCCGATTACTTTGGATCTATTGCGCCCCGTGCGTTGGTAGAGGACTTCGATCGAGATGGTACTGCTGAGATTGTCTATGGGGATTTCGATGGGGATGTATTGATATATGAGCATGCAAACGGCAATACCTATATGAATACATGGATTGATAGCACCCAATTGACCAAATCGGGCTCTTACTTGTTGGCAGGTGATTTTAATGGAGATGGAACTACGGAGATGTTCGTAGCGGCTCATGCCTCTTCCCTCCGAAACAACGATTTTGAATATGATGCCCCCTATTGGTGGTTACGTATCTTTAGGGCTTCTGCCAATGATACCTATGAGGTGATTTGGGAAGACTTCCTCTATGATATTGATACAGAGAATTACAATGCGGCTACCGCAGGAAACCTAGATGCTGATACGGCAGACGAAATTGTCTTTACTTCTTTCCCTCGAACTTATGTCATTGATTATGATGGAAGTGATTGGGGGATGAAATGGTTTCATTATGGAGCCATTGCAACCCATCATGTCATTGGAGACTTTAATGGCAATGGCATCAATGAATTTGCGCTTGGGCGTGGAGATACAGCCTTTTTCTTCGAACAAGACTTTACCTATATGGGCCCTGATGTGGTAACGACCCTAAAAGGACGTGTGCTCAATCAGAATACAACCGAACTCAGTTGGTTGCCTGTCGCGAATGCAACCGAATACCTTGTATGGAGAGGAGATTACAATCCGCCGAATGACCTGCTCATCTCTTTCATTGGCGCAACAAGTACTCCCCAATTTACAGATACAGGTCTAAATCCGAATGCCTCTTACCTATATGTGCTTCAAGCGGTCAATCCGATGCTGAACCCTGATACTAGCGATTTCGGTACCTTTGTGGTCTTAACTCCGCATGAGGCATGTCGCTTAGATAGTGTTGTTCCCCAATCCAATAAACAATTGACGGCCTACTTTTCCTATCCTGTAGAAGATAGACGGGAAGACCAAGCCCTTATTCGACTCAATGAGACGCATCCGCCTGTATCCCTGATTCATACAGGAACGGAAGGCCAACGGTTGGTCATGGGCTTTACAGAGCCTTTCATTGAAGGCTGGAATGAATTGACGATTGATTCAAGTTTTCAAGATAGAGATGAGGGGTTAATTGATCCGAATGCCCGTTCGGTCATGTTCTGGTATGAAGCAAAGGTGGAGGAGAACCTATACCTCACCCATTGGGAAACCTTGAATGATAAGGAGGCAATCCTATACCTCAATTATCCGCTCACTGTATCTGCATTGGATAGTAGCCATTATGTTTTAGCGTCTGTAGGAAACATTGTGGGGATTCGATGGGGGAATGACGAACAGACGGCCGTTATTGTCACCATTGAGAAGGCAGCCTTTGGCGCATTGGGCTATCCCCTATCTATTACCCTTTCGGATCTTACCGCCCAGAATGGCGCACAATTGGCCGATAATGAAGGCAATACGGCTACCTTCTCGGCCTTCAAACAAGACTTATCAGAGGTGTTTACCTACCCAAATCCTGTACGACCCAATGCGGTATTCGAAGGCATGCGATTCGCCAACCTAACCCAAGAGGCAACGATGTATGTCTATACGGTGTCGGGTCGCTTTGTCAATCGCCTGGAAGAGACAGACGGGGATGGGGGATTTGAATGGGATATGAGAGATGAATCAGGCAAAAGAATTAAGCCAGGTATCTACGTTTATCGGGTAACAGCGGATGGAGTAGATGATTTTGTGGGGAAATTTTCCGTAATTGAGTAAACGAACCTAGCCTAAGCATTCTCAACCTTCAACGATTGCCCACTATGAGACGATTGGTTTTTCTCCCAGGCTTCTCTGAAGATGAATCTATCTTCAGGAATTTACGTGCATTACTCCCTCCTCAACATGAACAACTAGATGTTGATTATCGACCTGTATTGAAAGATATAAGTTGGGATGAATTGAGCATTGACAATTTTATTCCTCAACTCATTGACTATTATCAAATCCAATCGGATGATATCCTCATTGGACACTCTACAGGGGGATGGTTTTCGTACAATATAAAGGCTTTACTAGGCTGTAATATATGCTTGATTGGGGCATTCTCTAGTGCAAGAAGAACCCGAGGCTATAAGGTCATATACAAGCGTAAGAAGCTCGTTAAAAACTTGATGCGATTAGGCATTATTGGTCCGAATCTGGTTCGATGGAGAATTGTTACGAAGCATAGAGGGAAGGTGAGTATACCCGAACGAAAAGAGGCTATACGGGTTTGGAAGGAGACTCCTAATGCAAGTATTGCAAAGATGTTCTTGCTTATTGATCAAACTCCTTTAGATGATACAATCAAAGCTGACCTTCGTTTGCATAGTAAGAAGGATGAGATTGTGTTTCCGCCTAAATCTGCTCCCTATGTTGAATTAGATGGAGATCATTTCGGGATTTCAACCCATGCAGAAGAATATGCGGCAGAGATTAATCGATGGCTGAACCAACTTACTTCACCTCAAATGGAAATGCATTATGAGGAAAAAGTATGATTATGATCCTTCTATTGCGTGGGGAGGGTGGTTCATCAATTGGGTTGTACGAATCTTCATTAAACCCCGTTGGACGGTTTGGTATATCAATCGCCTCTTAGGATTCCTGCCTTGGGTCAAACCGACTCGTAGGCACCTAGAGAGAAGTAAAATTAGCATAGAAGGATATGAAGGGGGGAAAGTGAACCTGTTCATTTATCGCCCCCATAAGCGCAAAAAAGATGAGCCTGCATTGATTTATTTCCATGGAGGGGGCTTCTATATTGCTGCCCAACCCCATCATTTTGATTTCGCGATGGACTACGCCACGCAATTGGACTGTCCTTGTATCTTTGTAGATTATCGCTTGGCTTTGGAACATCCCTATCCTGTGGGAGTGGAGGACTGCTATGCGGCCTTGGAATACATCTATCAAGAAGCAGAAGCTTTGGGCATTGACCCCAAGCGAATTGCAATAGGAGGAGATAGTGCAGGGGGAGCTTTATGTGCAGCTGTTGCCCAAATGGCACGTGATCGAGGAGGCCCCGAAGTTTGTTGTCAGATGCTTATCTATCCTGCAACAGACAATCGGGCTGATAGTAATTCGGCGATTACCTGTGAAACGACTTTGATATTCGATGCGGAACATAATCGAACTATGTGGGAAATCTACCTTAAGAACCACAATGGGGGTGATATTTCTCCTTATGCTGCCCCCAGTCGTGCGAATTCATTCAAAAACCTTCCGCCTATGTATGTTGCTACGGCTGAATATGATCCGTTACGAGATGAGGGGATTGATTATGCGCGGAAACTACAGGAAGCAGGTGTTGAAGTCGTACTACATCAAACCCAAAAGACCTTCCATGGCTATGACCTCTTTAAGAAGTCGGCAGTTAGCCAAAAGGAAATGAAGAAACGATATGCTTTCTTGAAACGGCACTTGCATCGAGAATCGGCTGCATAATCAGGCAAGCGATTGAAGATGATGGATCGAAAAGACATTTACCATGCCTTCAAAATAACAATGAGCGATGAAAAAAATACTCTGTCTCGTTCAACAACATATGTTCTCTAAAGCCGAGATTAAAAAGATGGAAGAAGGGTTTAGGGAGCTTTATAGCAAGCATTATAGCAAAGAAAGGCTTAATGTAATTTGGATGATTATGCCAGATGGCTATGCCTACTCGGAGCGTAAGCCATCAAATGCAGCTGTTATATTGATTGAAGTAAATGAGACGATTACACAAACGAAGCGAGAAGAGATGATGAAGTTATTCTCGCAGTTTCTACTTACTAACTTTAGCATATCGCCTCTCGACTCTATCATTACAGTGGCAAATTCTGCTTGGGTAGATAGCTTCTTTGATGCCCAACGAAAAAGAATCCACCCCTTATATCGTCCTTGGATTACGCTAAAGATTATGTTCACGGCCTTGATGTCAAAGCTGACAAATGGATATGCTCGATTAAGAGTTAGGTATTAACGAAATAACACACCTTATTATGCCTCTTTATAGTCTCACCTCCAACAAAAGACTCTCCGATACCAAAAAGCAAGCGTTGGCCAATCTCTTTACAGATGCGCATTGTAGTATCATGATTGCTCCTGAGCAATTTGTGCATGTCATATTCTCAGACGGGATTCCCATCAGAGAGAATAAGAGTCTTTATATTCATGCCAATGTACGAGCAGGTAGAACGGATAAAGCCATAGAAAAACTATGTGAAACCCTTACGGTGGAATGCGCAAGGATTCTTCAGGTGAAGGAAGAGGCCATTTATATTAATTTATTAGAAATTGATGCCAAGTGGGCAATGGAAGGAGGGTATGTAATGCCTGGGCCAGGAGAAGAAGATGAATGGATGGAGAATGTAACCAAAGCCTTGGCAGAGAGAGAAAGTTCTCTTGTATCATAAGGTAATGAACCAAATAATTCTATTTAGTCCATCATCTAAGGTTTTTGAGCAATGAATAAAAGGAGTTATTGGGGTTGGGGGTATGAAGACTTCGAGATTCCTCAGGGGAATATGGAGCATTTCACCAAATTGATGAAAGCCTTTCTCCAAATCAAAGAGTTTGATGCGTATCATCCTGTACCTGTTGAGGAACTAAGGCTAAGGATGCCCCGATTCAAGCTATCATCAGAGTTAGAAGCAATCTGTTCGGATAGTACCTATGAGCGGGCTAGACATGCTTATGGAAAAGCCTATAGAGATGTATTGAGAGCTGTACAAGGGCGTTTCCCCAATCCTCCAGATTATGTGGCTTTTCCGAAAACAGAAGCAGACATTGTACAATTGATGCAGTTTGCGACTGAAAATGAGGTGGCCATTATACCTGTAGGGGGAGGGAGCAGTGTGTGTGGAGGGATCGAACCAACGGAACATGACCGTTATACGGGGGTGATTTCAGTCAATATGAAGCACTTCAATAAGATCCTAGAAATTGATAGGGCTTCTCGTTCTGCACATATTCAAGGAGGGATGTATGGACCAGCCTTAGAAGCGGGCTTGAAACCCCATGGTTTGACTCTGAGGCATTTCCCACAAAGCTTTGAGTTCTCAACCCTTGGAGGTTGGATTGCCACTCGGGCGGGTGGGCATTTCGCGACTCTGTATACCCATATTGATGAGTTTGTGCAAAGCGTCAATATGATTACACCTTCAGGCAAATTGGAGTCTAGGAGATTGCCTGGTTCAGGGGCGGGGCCAAGCGAAGAACGCTTCTATTTGGGTTCTGAAGGAATATTGGGGATTATTACCTCTGCATGGATGCGTTTGCAGGATATCCCTACATATAAAAAAACAATCACGGTTAGCTTCCCGAGCTTTAAAGCAGGAGCTGAAGGCGTAAGGGCTTTGTCGCAATCGGGTTTAAATCCGTCTAATGCCAGATTAGTGGATGCAATGGAATCCTTCATCAATGGATTGGGGGATGGCCGATCGGCTGTGCTCATTCTAGGCTTTGAATCACATCAACGAGACGTAACCTATTGGATGAAGGAAGCCTTGGCATTGTGCAAAAAGCATGGAGGACAATGGGATGAGAAGCGATTGATAGAAAGTGGTCGTAGTGCCAAAGGAGACGCTTGGAAAAGGTCTTTCTTATTGATCCCCTATCTGCGAAATGAATTGATACGATTAGGAATCATTGGGGAAACGTTTGAAACAGCCATCACGTGGAATCAATTCCCTGATTTTTATAAGAATGTAAAGAAAGCGGCACAGAAAGCCATTCAAACCTATTGTGGAGTAGGCACAGTAACCTGTCGTTTTACCCACATTTATCCTGATGGGCCAGCTCCTTACTTTTCCATCATTGCCAAAGGAGAGAAAGGAAAGCAATTGGAGCAATGGGACAATATTAAACGGGAGGTTTCCCAAGCCATTATAGATAATGGTGGCACAATTACCCATCATCACGCAGTAGGGAAAGACCATCGCCCATTTTATACCCAACAACATACGCCTTTGTTTGGGAGTATGCTGAAGGCTGCCAAACAAACGGTCGATCCAAAGTGGATTATGAACCCTGGGGTTTTGTTGCCAGAATAAGATTTGTCTTTATTTTTGATATGGGAGTTGGTTAATGCCTGCTCTTATTCAAAATTAGCATTGTCACTTATCCATGAAGGGCCTAATTTCTGTGTCCAGTTAAAATACACAGGTTGAGGTCTCGCTTTTTCCATTTTACCATGTAAAGTGCATAGGTTGAGGTCTCGGGTTGCCCATTTTACCATGCAAAGTGTATAGGTTGAGGTCTCGGGTTGCCCATTTTACCGTGCAAAG
>Ga0163111_10000026_pt1 | contig 105600 bp, 84 predicted proteins | sample CRUFie1St18metaG_FD_109645 | JGI IMG/M metagenome (GOLD analysis project Ga0163111, IMG submission 109645) | Marine microbial communities from the Costa Rica Dome - CRUD Field 142mm St18 metaG | ecosystem: Environmental > Aquatic > Marine > Oceanic > Photic zone | place: Costa Rica: the...
TAACGCCCAAATGTTTAACATTATATATGAATACAAAAAATAAGACTGTATGGCAAACTAGTTGAGGCAGCCGTGTTAGTGATTGAAAACGCATAGAAAATCGGTGAGATGCTGAGATAAACTTAGCATGACGAATTTTTTACGTTAAATGAGGCTTATTCTGCCTCATTCTTTTTGTCGGGGGCTTTAACTATATGGTCGAAATAATAGGTGATGGCACCATCAACCCCTGCGCCGAGTGATATGGCTAGGGCGTTGTGGGCGTAGCTAAAATCGATGCCTAAAATGCCTGTAAGAAATGCTGCCATTACAATAAACACGCTAAACCAAAAGCCAAAAATGCTGCTTTTCCAGTTTTCGGCCCAAAAGGTGCTAAAGCTAAACATGCCTTTCTTTTTCTCGGCAATTATGTATAGTTGGTAGGCAAAGTTGATGCTTGCGCCTAGTAGTGCTAGCCCTACATAACGGGCTAAGGCAAACATAAATACGGTGTTTTCAACTTCGGCAATTTGTAGGTTTGGTATCCAATCGAGTATCATAAGGCAATGGTTTTTATTACCCCTGTTTGGGTGTTAAATGTTACTTGGTAGCTGCTACTTTTTATGGCTTGTAATTGCTCCCAAGCGGATTGAAAATCTTGGTAATTGCGGCTAAACTGAATATTGCCATCAACATAGTTAAGCAGGGCTTGGTTTTGGCGATTGTAGCTTATGTGCGCTTTTGATTTATGTAAAACAACAGTTGGCGAATCTGGTTCTGGATCTTCAGGGTCGGGTTGTTCTGGTTCAGGATCGGGTTGAGGGTCAGGATCAGGGTCTGGGTTTGGATCGGGGTCAGGACCTGGATCAGGGTTGGGCTCGCCATTTTCTAAAAATGCAATTAATCCTTCAACGGTATTAATGGCGTTAATTCGGTTGCCTATGGGGCGGTCGGTATGTATTTTTTTACCGTATTTTTTGAGTAAATCGCGTGTTTCTTCTAAGCTTAATTTATAGTTATTGGCTTTAGCAATGGCTACCATTAGTGCAACTAAGGCTGCCACATGTGGGCTTGCCATGCTGGTGCCTGTTTTGGTGGTGTAAGTGCTGCTATTTAAGCCACACGAAATAATTTTTGTGCCTGGTGCGGCAACATCTACCAAGGGGCCGTACATACTGCTGCTGTGGCGTAAATCGGCTTGGTTTGAGTTGCCAACGGATATGTTTTTTTCGTAGGCTGCACCCCAGGTTGATGGTAGGGTGCTTCCTGAATTGCCCGATGCCATTACGGTTAATGCGCCTTTGCTGTATGCGTAGTCAAAAGCATCTTTACTATAGGTTAATGAGAATGGGCCGAGGGATAGGTTGAGGACATCGAAGCCGTTATCGGCTGCCCAAATAACGCCACGGCTTATATCGCTACTAAAGCCGCCACCGCCTTTACCCATTACTTTAACTGCGGCAATGCTAACCTTTGGTGCTGCGCCAAATATGCCTTTGTTGTTTATTGCACAAGCAATTGAGCCTGCTACATGAGTACCGTGGCCGTTAAGGTCGTTGGTATCTTGTTCGGCGGTAAAGTTTTTACCATCAATTAGGTTGGCAGCCAAATCGCCATGCGGGAAAATGCCTGTATCTAAAACGGCTACTTTTACGCCTTCGCCTTGTGTGTATTCCCAAGCTTTATCGTACTGTACCAGCTCAATTACATATTGTAGGTAGGCTAGGGGTTCGGGGTTAGTGTTGCTTAAAATGGCAGTACCGTCGTGCTGGTATTCGGCAACGCTGCAGTACTCGTCAATTTGTACGCTTTGTACAAAGGGCAGGCCTCGTAATTTTCGGATGCCTGTGCGGGTTTCAACAATGTGTGTACACAATAAATTTGACGAACATTGTGGTAGGCTTTGCAGTAAATCAATGGCTTTACGGTCGGTATCGAAGCCATCGAGCGCAGTGCGGTAGCTGTGCAAGCTATGCTCTTTGGTGATTAAGCAATGGCAATTGGCTTGTACATTAAAAGCGGCCAAAGCCGATGTTAGATTGCCCGCCATTGGGGCTGTTTTTAACAGATAACGCGGCATAATTTGGATTGTGTTTTACACAACCAAAGATGCGCTAGGTGGGGGAGGAGGAGAACCTTTGGGAGGGTTAGGGGGGGGGGGCAAGCTTGCTTTTAGCTAGATGATAGTTTGTCTTTACTTGTCCAATTTTTTGCTTGATTACAATAGACTGAGTTAGGCATGTTTTTTAACTCTCGCTCTCCATAATCTTTTTCAGCGTAGGCATTTTCCAACTCATTTTTAAAAACTTGATACTTATTTACAAGTGTACTTAATGAATGCAAGTTGTTGCCTTCAATTTTATTAAACCAATTGGTTAAATGCTCGAAAATATCAACAATTTTATCCTTGCCATAGGTATCTATATCAAAGCCTGCTATATCGCTCATTAATGCCTGATATTCATATTTTTCTTTTGTGCTTTGTGCGTAATCTAGGATTAAAAACTTTTTGGTACTTAGGATGTTGTTTTTAGGTGATTGCCTTAATCCATAATCAATACCTAGCTCAAATGGCATGTTAAAACGAGCTAATTCTCCCTCTTTACTACTCTTTTTATAGGATATATCATGTACACTTAACTGACTAATTCGCATTAGGTTTACGATATTATTAAGCCGATTGGCTCCGCTATCGTTTGTTTCGGAAATTTGAACTTGATAACCGCAATAAGTTATTGCAAACATAATTGCCCTTCGCCTTTCTAAGTAATCATCATCAAAAGGGCAGTTAATAAATACATTTTTTTGAAAACTCAAGGATTAGTCGATTTCAGTAAAGTTAAACTCGCTATCGGTTTTAAATATTTGTTTTGCTATTCCTTCGCGCTTTAAACTTCTAGCAGTTTTTATTGCATCTTGATATGAGTTGCCTTCATAAATAGGGGTGTCTTCCTTTTCTGTTGTAACTCTCCAAGCATTTCTTAACTTAAACACAAATACTTTCCCATTATCCTGCTGTGCCTTTTTTTGCAGCGATTTGTTAATGGCGTTAAGTTCTTTTGGTGATATTTGAAAATTTGTACTGCCCATGGTATATCAATAAGACGAATATTTCCCCAATTTAGTTCAAAATAACCAGTTTTTTATGAAAAATTACTATTGCTAGTTAAGAAAGCCTCGAATTTTTTGTGCGTTTTAAAGCGTTTTTTACACTAGCAAAAGGTGGGATAGCAAAAAAAGTTAGGTATCCGTTGGGGGGGGAGAGGATTAAAAAAACATCTAATTATAAATAGTGTTGGATTTATAGTAAATAACTGTTTAATTACATCAACTAGTTAAAGATGAAAATTTATTATCTTTAATAAAAAACACCCATGCGATACTTTTTAATTATGCTTTTATTGGGGCAGATGGCTTATGCCCAAACTTCGCAAGAGGCCTTGCAGCATTTGTATGACAATTTTGGTGATTGTGTTCAACCTTTATTGGATATTGAGGGCGAAATAGCACCCTTTGATGCAGTACGTTATGTGTTGAACAATTGTGAGGATGCCGCTTTTAGTAGTATTGATAAGTGGGATTTTTTCAATTACTACTGCATGCACGATGAGGAATGCGGAACGATGCTTCCTACAATGTACAGCCCGGGCAGTACTTATTGGTTTGGGGTTACTTATCTTAATTTTCCTGATGGAGTAATGGATTTTTACACACCAGAACTTAGCGCTGAGGAGCTGGATGAATTATCAATTGATTTTGTATTTAGTGATATTGATTTAGCATTAAATGCTTTTAGTGAATTGTCGCAAGATGCTGAATGCCCAACTGGCTTTTTTAGTTTAATTAATGACCCTAGTTTGCCTGAACCGATAACGGATAATGGTGGAAGTGAAGCTGATTTGTTAGGGCAAATTGATTTGCAATTGCTTGATTTGATTGAAGTTACTGTTGCAGAGGGTCAGATTATTGTTTCAGGTGGGCCGAAAAGCCCTGTTGTTATCAAGGTTTTTAGTGCAAATGGGCAGTTAATAGCAAGCGATGTTTTGCAAAATCAACAGATAGTAGAAACGAACAATTGGCCAAGTGCTTGGTACATGGTTTACTTGGAGGCAGAGGGCATAAGTAGAGCACAAAAAATTTTTGTTAGATAATGTAGCCCTCCATATCGCCGCAGGGGCGGATGATTTTATAGAGTTTGTCGGTTGGCCAGGCTTCAAGGGTTACTTGGTTGCGGTGGTTGCCGCTTAATAGTACAATATTGCCCTCAACATTTATATTGCCAATAACACCTACATGCCCTTTCCAGCTTGTGGGGTCGCCGCGGTGAAAAATGGCTAGGTCGTCGCGTTGCGCATCTAATAGGCCTATTTCAGTGCTGTCGGCTAAGTTTGCCCAACTTTTTGCCATTGGGTTTGCGCCCTGGGTGTGATACCAACATTCTTTAAATAATACTAACATGAAAATACTGCACCATGCGCATTGGCTATCGTCAGTAATTTGTGGGTAAAAGCGTTGTATCCAGCTTAAAATTAACTGGTTACTACCAATGCCAGGCACTTCTTTTAAGCCTACATAATTTAAGCCGGTATCAAATAAACTTTTGGGTCGCATTACTGCTCGTTTTCGGCTTGTTTGGCAAAAATATCGCCTTCTTCATCGTTAAGTGGTGGCGTGGCGTTGGGCTCAATTATATTGGCAATAAGGTTAAAAGTGCCCGAAACAAGGTAGGGCACAATAAGCCAAACCCTTTTTTGTGGGTTTGCAATACCTTGCGCGCCCATAACGGTATTGGCTGCTTGGCGTAAAACTTGGGCAGCTTTTTGACGGCGATTGCGGCGTTTTTCGGGGCTTTTTTTGCGTTTTTTAATTGGCATAATAAATAGCTGTTTTACTTACTAAAGGTAAATTATTGCTTGTTTGGGCTTATCCGTTAAGAACGTTTTGTTAACTGATAGTTTAATTAATGTAGCGAATACTTTAAAAAGTAAACGCCAAGCGGATTTTGTGATTGTGACTTGTGTATAGCTTAGTATTTGAAATTGCCTAAACTCAACTATTTATTTATGACTTTTAGCGAAAAGGTTAACGGATTATTTACTGACTTAATACAATATTATAAAGACAAAAAATGCACTTACAGAGCGTTTTCGCAATATGAGTTTAATGAAGATTGGGTGAACAAATACGCCTATGTGCGCCAGCAAAATTGGCAAGGTGTGATGGAAAATAGCCTTGCTAAACTTGATTTAGTAAATACTAAACTATTGCTAATTGAAAAAGAACAGTTAGCTGTAAACGATTTTTTGGAAAGGACGGTTAATTTAAGTTACGGCGTTGACAGTTTAAAAAATCCTAATTATAAAGCTGCTTACTTAAAAACAATGAACGAAGCGTATGAAAAAGCAGTCGTTTCAAAGGATAAAAGAAAACTGCTTTTAACGGCTTTTTGGAAATCGTTGAATAGCCCACGGCAGTTTGAAAGGTATGTGCAAAAACAGTTTAGTGGCTTAACTGATTTGTTGGATAGCCAATTTGAATCGAACATGAAAAGGTATATGTATAATTTGTATGCCAAGTATGCCAGCCAAATAGCTTTAGGCGAGGGGGCTGTTGATTCGGGTAATGCTAATACGGCCTATTACTATTATATTGAGCGGTTTGAAACCGAATTTTTAGAGTTTAAGGACTTTATTTTAAAAAGGAATATTAAAGGTGGGATTAATCATTTAGTTAATTATAATGAGTGGTTGTTAGAGCGGATTGAGAAGAAGTTTATTCCTTTAATGAATTATTTAAATGGGAAAAAAGAATCAGTTAGTGTAAATAAGCGGCGGTTGCGTATTTCTTATTTAATACAAAGGGCTTTATCTGATTTTGCTATTAATAAATGGCTGATTTGGCGATTGCAATGGCATGATAACAGCGGCTTAAAAATTCCTGTTGTGCAAAAAATAAAGCGTTTAGCCTATACCGAAATTGAAATGGAGGGCTTAAAACGTAATGCAACAAGTTTATTGGAAGAAGTTGAGGAATATGATATGAAAAATGTGGTGTCGGAAGGTGTTGTAAGTGACTTACGCACCCTGTTTTTAGGGCCTACTAAGCGGGTAACTGTTGCAAAACTTAGCGATGATAATGGAAACGAAGTGGGTATAGTTGTTCCTTTTTATCAATTTGATTCGATAGGGGTGGTTGAGGGTACTTATTGTAAGGTTTCGGGTACTTTTTTTGCCCAGCATGGCGAAAACGAAAATATGCCAGCGATTGTGCCTAAACGATTGAATTTAACCGCATTAAGTAAAACTAATTTGTATGCTTGGTTGCGCTTAAAAACCAATAAATTGTTTGAATTGGTGCCGCATAATTTTAATGTACAATTTGGATTTAAAAATGGCGAAGAAGGCTTGGCGAATCCGTTAAAACATGATGTGATTGCAAAGGATTTGAAGATGTATAATCCTAAACAACACATGCCACATTTACTTGATTAAATTAATTTAAAATATTTACCATGTCAGCTGAATTAGAGTTGCAGGAATTAGAAAGTGATATTGATAACTTAAAGGTGGCCTTTGAGCAGCGTTATAGCGATGCTGTTGAAGATGCCTTTAGCTCGGCTATTGGTTATGCGGGTGCGGCTGTAGTTGCTTTAGCCAAGCCACCAAAATTGCCGCAAGCGGTTATGGGCTTTGCCGATATTGTAGCTGAAGAGGGTTTTTTTAATTCATTAGCTTTTGATAATTGGCAAAAAGTGAAAGAGTTGGAGGAGGCGTTGCGCCAGGCTTGCGATTTGTATAAAGACAAAGTGAGCGATTTGGAAAAAAGTGCTTGACTGTTTAGCACCGTTTAGCAAAAATTTTACTTAAATCTTCCCCAATATGCCATCCTACATTTATTGTACAAATGTTACCGACCCTTTTTTTAAAACCGTTACCGAATTTGAAAAGCAGCTTGACGGTATTTTAGCCTCAAGCAAGTTTACATCGCCAACTTTGCAAGCGCGATTAAGCCAACAAATTGAAGAAAGGCCCTTGTTTTTAATTAGCGATAATGGTAATTATGGCTTAATGAAAAGGGTAGCCAAACCTTTTAAAAATCGTGCTAAAAAACTAGTTAAGCAGGCTTTACAGGAAATTGAAAATTTTGGTAATTTATTACCTGAAACGGAGCTTTTAATAGAGCTTTTAGTGCATGAAGTTGAGTTTAGCTGTGTTGCTATTTTTAATGAAACTGATAAGGTTGAACTGATTGAAGACCAACTGCTTATTGAACCTGATATGATGGTTGGGCTTGAGGATTTGAGGTTGGCAGTACTTAGTATTTTAGGTTTGATGCAGCCCGCTTTTCAAAGCGTTTACAATAGGGCTTTAGCCTATCAAAAAGCTACAAAGGCTATATATACGCAACAGCGAAATGGCAAATTTTTAAGGCGTGGTAATAAAGCGGCTTTGGATGCTACAAAGGTTTATACCGTTATCCATTGTATGGATTATGATACGGCTTTTAAAGGGGCGAAATTATATGCACGTAAACGAAAAGTGGATGGAGTGTGCTTGAGTTTGGCGGGTATAATGTTGAATTTATCCTTTATTGAGGGGATTGAAATTGGCAAGCGTAAGTTTGATTTTGGGCGAAAACTACCTGCGGCTTATATTAAGTGTGTATCGTTAATGTTGGGGCTGCACAAAGGTTTGCCTACCAAAAATTGGCCTGTGCATATTTTAGGTTCGGGTTCACCAATTTTGTTGTTGATATTGGGTTTATTTACAAGGCATTTTAAACAAATTACCATTGATGCTACTTCCACTTTTAAAGATTCGGATGTAGGGATTATTTATGGTAACAAACAGGCTTATCTTAAAATGAATATGTACAAGGTTGCGGCTTACAGCTTGATTAATAATAGCCCTTATGAATCGGCATCGCCGTATTTTAAAGCTTTTGAGGAAAAATATCCATCGGATTGGCCCGCGTTGAGGTTGGCAATGGGCGTTACTGAGCAGGATTCGGTTAGGAAATTGGCTAAAAGATTAAAAGAAAATCAGGATTTGGTGCGGCAGTATATTCCTTATTTTTCAAGCATAAAGGGTGGGGGAGAGCAGGTTAAATTTTTACGGTTTTGCCGTGCGGGTAGCAATTATTTGGTGCTTAAAGCCCTTTGCGACCAGATAAGTAGTTTTGAGGATAATCCTGAAGGGTTAAAGGCGTGGGTTGAGGCGGAAGTAATGCGTTATGTAAACGCTAAAGGAGTGCATAAAATGTGGGTAGCGGCTTTGCAAAAGGCCTACGATATATTAAAGGAGGTGTATTAAATTGGGCATAGCTTTAGAGCCTATATATGGTTTTTGCAGTTTTTTCATAGTGATTTTTAAACCGTTTTCCTAGAAATCGTAATAAATAATATGTTGTAAGGTGTTGTTTGTTAGTGGTGTATATATAGTTTTAACTTAATTTTAAAATTTTGACGGGCTAAAAATCTGCTAAAAAAGTAATTAGAAGTGACTGTAACATGAATTTAGATTTGGTGGGTATTTAAAAACCTATTAAATAAAAATTACATGTCAGTACTTTTAAGACAGGAAGTAGAAAGGAAACCAGGAAAACTTTCGAAATCTGAAATTAAGAAACTAGGATTTTTGTCGCATGACGAAAATCGGGAGTCGGAAACAGTTAAAAAATGGTGCGATTTAGCTAAGCGGAGTTTTAAGGATATGATTGCTGAGATGCAAGCATTTTTGAAAAGCGATGCGGCGATAACTTCGGTTAGCCAGTTCCCTAAATCAGTTCAACCATGTTTGGAATATGTTTTGGACAACAAAGAAAATTTTTCGTTTGATGCTTTTTTTGAAATTGCAGATTTAAGGGCTTTACGGCGAGAAATGAAAGTATCGGATGATGGTACATTAGAACCAAAATCTGCTTATGCGCAATTAATGGAGCGTTGTGCCGATACCATTTTAGCGCGTTACAAAACCGCCAACTTTGGCAACAAAAACTTTGATGAAAAAGAGGCCTTTAAGGCACTTTATTTAATTAAGGATAGCTTGTTGGTTAAGGAGAAGGGCTTGCGGTTTAGCGGCACAAAATATCTTGAAAAGCCGGTTGTTATTAACATGCCTTGCATAATTAATATTGACCCTTGCAGCCAAAAAATTGTTATTTCGCCCGGCGGCCCAGTTTTAGAACCTGGCGGCCCAGTTGTTTTACCTGTTGACCCAGTTTTTGAACCTGGTGCCCCTGTTGTGCAACCCGGCGACCCAGTTGTGTTGCCAGTTGGCCCAAGTATTGGGGCGGAAATATCTACTGTTAGGGCTACTAACCATGATGGTGAGCATGAGGATAACAATGATGAGGATTGCCCTTGCGAGGAGTTGATGGACAAAGCGCATGATTGCAATTGCGAAAAAAGCTCAACCGACCCTTGCGAATGCGAGTGCGACGATACTTGCTACGAGCAAAACCCCTGCTGTGCTAAAATTGAAACTTTTGTTTCGGAATTGTATGTAGTAAAAGAGGAGGTTGATTGCTACAAACCCGGCGAAATTGCCCGCATTGAGAATGTAATGATAGGCGAAAGTCGTGTTAAAGAGCATCGTCATTTGCAGCGCGAAGAGACTTACAACGAAACCGAGGAAGAAAACAATACTTTCAAGGAACGGAACACCCAAATTGATGAGCGTTATGCGTTAAACAAAGAAATTGACAAGCTTGTTGAATCTGAATTAAGCGTTGATGCTGGTGTGAGTTATTCGAGCCGTGCAGGGAACAAAAAAACCTACAAAAAGCTTTCAGCATCCTTGGATGTGAGCTATAAGCAATCGAAAAAGGATGCTAGGAAGATTGTTCAGGACGAATCGAAAAACATTATTTCGAGTGCCATTGAAAGGGTTGAGAAAAAAGTGCGTACACTTTCTTCAACAAGAATGATTAATGAAATTGAAGAGAAGAACACGCATACTTTTGATGGCGCCGGGTTTAGCGACCATGAAAATGGGATTTACTTTTTCGTGAATAAGGAGAGCAAAGCCCAAGTTTATAGTTATGGCGTTAGGGAAATGATAGATTTTTATGTGCCCGACCCATCGTTACGGTTAAAAAGCTTGTTGGAAAAGGAGTTTGAGCTTGAAAAGCCCGAAAAGCCTTGTTTGAATATTGAGGATATAAATCCTGAAGATTATTTGAAGTATATACAGTGCTATGGCTTTACTGATTTGGAGAAGTTAGCAGACTTAGAAACGGAAATTTCAATACCATTTGATGGAGGTACTGGAAGCCCGAAACAACATATCGGGGACTGGGGGTTGCGATGGTATGGTTCAGGTGGTGGTTCAGATACTGCCCCATTAGTTGTGCCTGATGGGTATGAGGCTGTTGAAATGTCAACGAGTTTTGGTGGCGCATCATTTAATGGGCACGATTTATATGGTTCAATGAGTGTGACAGTTAGCAATTCGAGCTTATTGCATTATGCTAAGCCAGAGTTTGGGACTACAAGATCGACAATTCCTTTAAAGAACTTAGAAGGCACTCATACTATTACGGTTAATCACCTAAATCTAACTTCTTACTCTTTAAAGTTAATTGTGAAGTTTAGGTTGAAAAGCGAGATTATCCAAAAATGGCAAATTGATGTATATAACCGCATAATGGATAAATACAACAAGGAGTTGGAGGCTTATAACCGTGCATTGGAGGAGTTTAACCGCAATAAGCAAAGCAAATTCAACCAAAATCCTTTTATGTTATCGGAAACGATTAAGGAGCAGTTGAAGCACTCAGCATTGGAGTATATTACTTGCCAGTTTTTTGATGCTAAAAACGGCATGCGCAATAGGGTAAAACCTTGTGGCTTACCGCAAATGGATATACCTGAAACTGAGGAGTTTGCCAAGCAGGTTAGGTTTTGGGAGCAAGCCCTTGAGTGGAAGTTTATGAACTATATGTTGTACCCTTACTTTTGGGCAGATAAGTGTACCTGGGAAGACAAGTTGAACGAAGATGCACAAAACGGTTTGTTCAAAAAATTCTTGCAATCGGGTTATGCGCGGGTATCAGTATCAATTAGGCCAGGTTACGAAGGCATGATTGATTACTTTTTAACCATTGGCGAAATTTGGAATGGTGCTGGAACGCCACCGTTATCGGGTATTAATTACTTGCCAATACACCAAGAAATTAAGGAGAGCAAAGACAACTTTAACTCTGACCGAGCTGGTTATTTAATTTGGGATTCGGCCTTTACGCCAGCCTTAAACAAGGATGAGATTATTGTAAAAGGCGATGGACGAGACGATTATTTAGATACCGTGCCAAGTAGCCCAACTTTTGGACAGCTTGACCCTTTTAAAGTGGCTAAGGATATTAACCGAGAGGTTGTTATTGATTGCATTGTGTACCGAATTGTTGATGTATTGTTGGTAAATGGCGAAGTGATTTTAAAGCTTGACAGGGACTTGGAGCATAAAGACCCAACGCTTTGCCCTAATGATTTTGATGACCGTTATAAGGATAAAAACATCCTTTGGAGTACGGGTGCAAAATTTGAAGGAGCAGCTTGGAAGTATGCAACGCCAACACCGCACACTTGGCTTAAAGAGGATGAGTGCTTGCCTTGTTATCCTATTACTTGTAAAGAAAAATGTTAATTATGAGTGGTTATTTAAATGAGGCTTATCCTGATCCTTATAATGAGTATTATGAATTGGATAGGAATAAGCAAGCGAAAAAACACCCAAAGGCTATTAACACTGTTCTGCCAAAAGGGGCTAAATCAATCGATTCAACACGCTTTTGGAATGCTTACCCTAATTATAAAAATTATGGTAGTACAGGGGTATGGGAGTTGATTGGTGGCAAGGTAGGCGAATTGTTTAAGAACAAAGATTCATGCGCTGCGAGGGTTTCTTATGCGTTAAATTTTTCGGGTCATCCTATTGAAAAAGTATTTGGTATTGATGACAAGAGATTTTTTGAAAACGATGATGGAAACCTTTACATTGTAAGTTCTTTTTACTTAAAAAAGTACATGAAGATAATGTACCAGAAAACGCCTGATAACAAGTTAACTACAAAGGATGATTTGTTTAAACTTACAGAAAAGTTACTTGAAAATCAATGTGCATTGGCAATTGGCGTTTATCCTGAAGGGAATGGGCATAGTGCGGTATTAAAAAAAGGTTATCAAGACCCTAACACACCGTATTCAATTATGGATGTTTGGTTTTTATCGCCTTAAAATATTGCAGTATATATGTACTAAATCGTTTGGTGGCTTTGCGCTGCCAAGCGATTTTTTTTGTTTAATAATGTGGGTTTTAGCCTTATAAAGCCTATGAAATTTTGATGTAATTGTTTTGAAAGCGTAAAAAAAATCCCTGCTAAGTATTTTACCTAACAGGGATTATAATTTATAATTCAACAAATTTACTCCTTTTCTAAAACCATAGCTTTCAATGCTTCGAAATCGGCTTTTAACTGGTTTATTTCTGTTTGTTGGTTGTTCAATTCGGCTTGCTGCGCATTAATTATAACTTGCTGCTCCTTAATGGCTTGTACTGATAGGATTGCAAAATCATCGTAAGCCAAAGTAAGTGTGCCATTTTTTTTGCGCACTATTTCAGGGAAAATTTGTTGCACTTCTTGGGCTATAAAGCCATGCGACTTTTGAGGGGCATCCGCTGCATTTTTATAAAAATATTTGGCGGGTTTTAGCTGGGTAATTTTTGGTAAAACGCCATCTAAATATTCAATGTCGGTTTTAAGGTTGCGGTCGGATGTGTTGGTATAAGCACCGTCAAAATCAGAAACAAAAGCTTTTAATGCCGCATTGTAATGAAACTCGAAATCATTATCTGCAGAGTTTATGTTTATCAACCAGTTATTTGTGTTAGTGTCGTTTTCAATGTTAATACCATCTATAGTAATGTTTTTTTTTAGTTTAAAATTTCCATTAATATAACCAGCATGTAAAAAGCCATTGCCATCTTTATATCCTAATGCCCCAAATGTTGAAGCATCACTACTACCGCCCCAAACGGCTGCTGAATTTGTAAAATCCAAATCGCTTGCGCCATAAACTGCTGCGGTATAATTATTACCCCAATCAGAAACGCCTTTCAAGGCAGCATCAACGTTGTTTTTCTCCCAACCTATTCCGCCATTAGACGGCGTGGTTGAACCCATTCGCCGTGCATAAATATTTGATTTTACTGGTCCAATATCTCCACTTTCGCGTAACACATATAATTGGCTGTTAAAGTCAATTCCATCCCAGTTGATAGAAGCCCTACCATTATTCATTATTACATTGCCTTCGGTTTTTACATCGCCGTTAAAATAACCAGCATATAAACCGTAATTAGCATCTCTATGGCCTAATGCCCCATAAACTGAGGCATCGCCATTAGTACCAATTACAGCAGATGAGTTTTGGTATTGCAAAGAACTTGAGCCGTAAACCCCTGCTGAAAAATTATTGCCTGTATAGCAAACACCATGTATTGCGGCATCAACACCTACTGACTCCCAGTTAAATCCTCCATCAATAGCGTTAACACCTTGTCGAATAGCCTTTATAGTACTATAGCCTTCCCCAACATCCCATAAATCGCGGTAAACAAGAAGTTTGTCTGATGAAGTAGGTAGTGTATTAATAGCTATATTTTTGTAGGTGTACATTTTGTCAATATAATCTATCCAACCGGTATCGGGTGTGCTTAAATCATTCCATTCAGTACCGTCGTAAAACCAAAAGCTATTTGAAAATGTATCAAAAACCAACAGCCCCGTTGCTGGGTTGTTAATGGCATTGCGCTGGTTATATGTCATCCTAGGTACTAACATGCCCTTTTCAGTCGATTGCACATCGAGGATGGCGCTGGCATCTGGGGCGGCTCCATCATCATTAATACTGGTTGGGGTTTGGATGTTGTTGGTTACTTGAGCTGTGGCTGGTATTGCCATAAACAGCATGCCTAAAATGAGTAGTAAAGGGTAGTTTTTCATTTTTTTAAGTTTAACTTTTAAAATGAAAGCATATAATTATTTGAGTGGAAGCTAATTAAAGATAGGTAATTATCTTATGCTAATAATAAGTGCCTTAAAAAAAAGCTTTGTTACCGTTGTTGATAATTAAAAATCCCCGCCCTCGCCTTTCAGGCATCGATAGGTCAAACCTCCCTCCTCGAATGCGCGCCCAGACTTGGCGCGCCCGTCGTTGCTAAAGAGAGGTATTAGGTTGGTTTTCTTTTTCCTACCCCTATCGTTAATTTGGTTGATTAAAGCTTAGAAGAAAGTGTATAGAAAGGTTAAAGCAGGTGAGACAAAAGATGGTTGAAAAAACGCTTAGGTTTTATAGCAAAGTGATGAGTGGGTAGCTACCAAAATGTATGAAAGTTTGCAATTTTTAACATAAAAACCAATGCAAATACTAAAACTGGATTAGAAGGGCGTTAATGGGCAAACCTCAAATTAACAACATGAAATACCGTTTTTCCAATCCGCTTTTTATTGCGGCAATTTTATTTTCTTTTTTGTTTTTTGCTACCAGTTGCGAAGTTGACGATACTGACAACGATGATGTTGCAATTGGCAATGTAAATGATTTTGAAAACTATCTTGATGATGAAATGGCCAGCCAAAACATACCCGCATTGGCGACATTAATTTTTAATGGCAATAACATTTTGCACGAAAGCTACTTAGGTAAAAGCAATATTGAACAGGATATTTTGCTTGAAAACGACCATTTGTTTTTACTGGCATCTGTATCAAAAGTAATTACGGCAACGGCTTTGCTGCAATTGTACGATGATGGCTTGTTTAACATGGATGACAATGTTAGCGATTACCTGCCATTTGATGTTGCCCACCCAGATTACAACAGGGCTATAACTTTTAGGATGTTGTTGACGCATACCGCATCAATTGCAGATAACTGGGACGTTATTGACGAACACTATTTTTATGGGGAAGACAGCCCTGTGGCACTTGCATTTTTTATTGAAAACTATTTAGAGCCTAATGGCGAGCATTACAGCTACTACGACAATTTTTACGACTTTGAACCCGGCACCGACTATGAATACACCAACATAGGCAATGCTTTGATAGGTGTTTTAGTGGAAGAAATTTCGGGGATGGATTTTAACAGCTATTGCAAACAAAATATTTTTGAGCCGCTTGGCATGACAAACACTTTTTGGAAGCTAAACGAAATTAACGGTACAATAGCGCAACCCTATGATTACGAGGGAAATAGCAACCAAGCCATCGGGCATTACACCAATACTGATTACCCTAATGGCGGCTTGCGTTCAACGGCGCGCGATTTGCATAAATTGTTAGCTGCTTTTGCCGCAGGCGGAACATTGAATGGTTTTGAAGTGCTTAAACCAGCAACAGTAGCCAACATGGTATCTGCGCAAATTAGCAATATTAATAACGATACAGGATGGCATATGTTTAAGCTAAACAATCCTTACAACTTATGGGGGCACGATGGAGGCGAACAAGGGGTTGCTACTATTATGACCTATAATCCGGCAACAAAAGTAGGGGCGGTTGTTTTGTGCAACCAAGGCATGGCTAATTTGGATGCCATACTTGTAGAGGCTTATAAGTTAGGCTTGGATCTGTGATAAGGGTTGATTTGGTTAAAACAGTGCTTTTACATCCCTTCGGATGCGGTCCCAGCCGAATGTGGGGCCAGTCCTTGTTAAGGAGGGGAATTGGGGCTTATCAAGTTTTTGGGTTATTAATTTACTTTCTGATAAATCTAATCCTCCGACCAATGCAAAAAATTTGCATTGTCCACCTCGAGTGCGAGCCCAGCCCTTTACAAAAGGAGGAGATAAATGGCTTCGTATTTAATGTTTCATATTCTATCATCTAGTATCTATTGTCTAAAAATCTTCTTTTAACCACCCCTAACCCCTCCTTGTTAAGGAGGGGAGTTTGGGTATGGGATTATTTAAGTTTTTTCTAACATCTATTGTCTAATCATCTAAAAACCTATTAGTCTATCAATCTAAATGCTTAATACTAACTACTTTGTACTGTTTGTAAGCAAGGCTTCTAATTTTGCCAAGCGTTGTTCAAGTGCTACGTTTTCAGCCTTTAATTGATTAAGCGTTTGTTCTAATTCAACATTGCTTTGCTGATTCACTTTCAATTCATCAATTTCAGCCTGCTGTTCCTTAATGGCTTGTACTGCTAAAACGGCAAAATCATCATAAGCTAAAGCCAAAGTGCCATCATCGCTTTTGCGTACTAATTCTGGAAAAATGGCTTGTACTTCTTGCGCTATAAATCCATGCGATTTTTGGGGTGCATCGGTTGATGATTTATAGTGGTATTTGGCGGGTTTTAGTTGGGTGATTTTTGGCAAAACACCATCTAAATATTCGATATTGGTTTTAAGCGTGCGGTCGGATGCTTGGGTGTAAGCACCATCAAAATTGGCAATTGTTGATTTATGCACACCATTGTAATAAAAATAAAAATCATTGTTAGTGGAGTTGAGCGCCAAGTTCCAATTATTTGAATTGGTTGGGCTTTCAAAAATTAAAGCTGAATTGGAATAAAATTGCTTAATACTTAAAGCACCAGTATTAACTTTAATATCGCCGTCAAAATAACCTGCGTACAAATCGCCAATTCCATCTCTGTATCCTAATGCGCCAAAAGTATTTCCCAGGCCATCGCCGCCCCAAATTGCTGCCGAATTATTATGATTAAAACCAGAAAAGGCGTAAATAGCTGAACTATAACTATTGCCCTGTATCGAAGACACAAAAATTCCAGCATCTGATGTAAGGTAATCCCAATTGGTACCCGCCATTGAGTTATCAGAATTTCCTTGGCGATGTACCCATAAGCTATTGGTACTTGGACCTGATACGTCGCGATCAACATATAAACCCAGTTCATCGCCATCAATAGTAACCCTGCCTTTAAAAAAACCAGCTAATGGCTGGCTAAGATTATTGTGATGGTAGCCCAAAATGCCATAAATACTGCCATCGTTACTTGCGCCTACAACACCTGCAGTTGTATTATTAGTTAAACTACTGCTACCATAAACGGCTGTACTAAAATGACTTTCGCTTAACGATGTACCTTTTATTGCTGCATCAACGCCTGCGTCGCTCCAATCGGTACCACCGCTAGTTAAAGGATCTCTTTGTACTGCAAGCCCTGACATACCTGCCCCTGATTGTAATTGATTAACATGTATTGTTGAGTTGGGGGGCGTACCTTCCGTACCAATGCCTACATTTCCATCAAGACGATAAATACCATTGGCATCCTCTTGCCAATGCCCATCGCTTGGAACGGCTTGCCAACTGGCTTGCCCGTTAGCATCGCTGGTTAGCACCCTGCCTGCGGCTTGGGTTCCATCATCTAATTTAAGGTTGCCATCTACATTTACATCGCCGTTAAAGTAACCGGCATAAATTCCATTTAATTCATCGCGGTAGGCTAATGCGCCGTAGGATGCACCGCCGATTTCATATCCTACAACCCCTGCATTGTGGGCATTGGTTAAATCGTTTGCGCCATAAAGGGCGGTATTGTACTGCTCGCCAGCGTAGGATTCGCTATGGATAACGGCATCGGCATCATCAACCCCCCAGCTAGTACCCGCATTTAGCGATGAGGCTCGGTAGGCTTTTATCGCCGATTTGCCTTCGCCATATTCGCTTTGCTCGATGTATAAATCCGCATCGGGATTAACTGAGCCACTATTGATTGCTGCTTTATTGCTAATGTTAACATCGCCTTCAAAATAGCCTGCGTATAAATTGCCGCTACCATCTTTAAAGCCTAATGCGCCAAAAGTTGCACCGCCTGCATGGGTACCTAAAACGGATGCTGAGTTGTTGTGGGTTAATGCGCTTCCGCCATAAATACTGGTGCTGTAACTGTTGCCCGTATTGGAGTAGCCACGAATGGCAGCACATACGCCCGATGGCATCCAACCCGTGCCGTTAATACCCGAAAGGGTGGTGTTGCGAACATATAATCCTGATTTAAGTGCACCGTACTCGCTTTGCTCGATGTATAAATCGGCATGGTTGCTAATTGTCCCGTTAATAACGGCTTTGTCCATAAAACGAACATTGCCTTGAAAATAGCCTGCGTGAATATTGCCAGAGGCATCTTTATAGCCCAATGCGCCATAGGTTGCCCCACCTGCATGCGCCCCTACTACCGAGGCGGAGCTATTAAAATCCAAATAGCTTGAGCCGTAAACAGCGGTACTATAAGTATTACCCGTTTGGGTGTAACCCTTTATAGCTGCATCAATACCTGCATTTGACCATGCGCTTCCACCATCGAAAGCGGTGTATGAGGATTGGCGGCGCACGAAAATGCCGCTTTCGCTTGCGCCGGTATTGGTTTTGTAAACGTATAAATCGGCCTGCGGGTCGGTTTCAACATGATTAATGGCTACATTGCCATTGTTGTAAAATATGCCGCCATTAAAGGTATCCTCATCCCAATGGCTGGTACCGCTGCCGCCGCTAAGGCTTTGCCACGATAAGCCATTGTAATACCAAAAGCCGCCAGTTGAGGTATCGAATACCAATAAGCCCGAGGCGGGGCTGTTAATGTTTGTTCGTTGGGCGGTGGTCATCCGCGGTACTAACATACCGTGGGTGGTGGATTGCACATCTAAAATGGCACTAGCATCGGGGGCATTGCCCGTTGTGTTAATACTGGTGGGCAACTCAACATTGTTGGTTACTTGCCCATTAACGACTTGTACTAGCAGCATGGCTGCCAGTAGTAAATAAAGGTGGTTTTTCATTACAACTGTTTTAAAATTTTAAAAAATTAATTGTTTAGTGCATTAATGGAAGTAGTGTTTGTTTTACCACCCCTAACCCCTCCTAATATAGGAGGGGAGTTTGTTTAGGGTGTTTTTCTTGGTTCATGGTTTTGGTTTGGTTGATTTAACCACCCCGATTGTTTCACAATCACCCCTCCTTGTTAAGGAGGGGAATTGATGGTTGTGTTCAAAGGGTCAGTATTAAAAATCCCCCGAAAATCTTCCGATTTTCACCCCCTTTTACTAAGGGGCACGCCTAGTGGGGGACAAAGGGTTTTCGTCTTATACATTTTCATTTAACATCTTGTTTGTTTTGAAAACTACCCACCCCGAGCCTTCGGCTCACCCCTACCAAGAGGGGAATTGAGGGTTTCGTATTTAATATTTCATTATCTAACATCTTAATTACTATTTCTAAAAATTAACCCCCCCGAAAATCTTCCGATTTTCACCCCCTTTACTAAGGGGCACGCCTAGTGGGGGACAAAGGGTTTTATAAGCTTTTCTAGTTTCAATCATCTAAAATCTATTGTCTAACATCTAAATACATGATACTAACTACTTGTTACTAAGCATGGCTTTAATTTCATTTAGTTGATTTTGTAATGCATCAATTTTAGCACCCTGCTTTTCAATTTTCGTGTTTTGATTTGCTACTTCCGCTTTCAAACTTTCATTTTCTTGCCCTTGAGCTTCAATTATAGCCTGCTGTTCCTTAATGGCTTGTATTGATAGGATGGCGAAATTATCGTAAGCTAGTGTTAACAGGCCTTCTCTTTCGTGCACCAGTTCAGGAAAAACTTGTTGCACCTCTTGCGCAATAAATCCATGCGATTTTTGAGGCGCATCGGTTGCTGATTTGTAGTAATATTTGGCTGGTTTTAGCTGAGTGATTTTCGGTAAAATACCGCCCAAATACTCAACCTCGGTTTTTAAGCTGCGGTCGGATGTGTTGGTGTAGTATCCATCCACATCTGAAATGTAAGCCCTTACAAATGAGTTGTATCTGAAATCAAAATCATTGTGTGTTGAGTTTATGTTTACTAACCATTGATTTGTATTGTCTTCACTTTCAATGGAGATACCATCGGTGTCAAGTGCTTTTTTTACTTTAAAATCGCCCTTAAAATAACCAGCATATAAACTGTAATTAGCATCTCTATAACCTAATGCGCCGTAAATATCAACATTATGAGTTATAGGATTTTGACTGACCCCTATTACTGAAGCCGAGTTACTAAAATCATGAAGACTAGAACCGTAAACAGCTGCAGTATAAGGGTTGCCATATACAGAAAACCCACTTAATGCGGCATCTACCTCTAGTAGTTTCCACGAAGCCCCCCCATTTTCAGCTCCAAATTGCTTGGCATGTTCAGCCGCAATTGCTGCTTTACCTGCTCCCGTGGTATTTTGTTCAACAAACAACTTTACGTCAGTTTTAGGAAAATCGCCAATTGCCACAATATCTGAGTAATTGTAAATACCATCAGAGTTTGATTGCCAATCGGTATCGGTAGCGTTTAAATTTTGCCAAGCCGTGCCATTGTAAAACCAAAAGCTGTTGGTTGTTGTATCAAAAACAAGCAAACTTGTTGCAGGCGTTTTTATGGCGGTACGTTGTTTGCTCGTCATCCGTGGTACTAGCATGCCTTGCGTTGTCGATCGTACATCGAGCATTGCGCTAGGGTCGGGGTTTGCGCCATCGGTGCTAATACTGGTGGGCAACTCCACATTATTGGTTACTTGCCCATTAACGACTTGTACTAACAGCATGGCTGCCAGTAGTAAATAAAGGTGGTTTTTCATTACAACTGTTTTAAAATTTTAAAAAATAAATTGTTTAGTGCATTAATGGTAGTAGTGTTTGTTTATAGGTTAGTTAAATTGGGTTTAGTTTTTCTGCATAAATAATCACCCACCGATTTTGTTTTGCAAAACCACCTCCCTCGAGGGAGGACATAAAAGGCTACGTACTTAATGTTTCGTTGTCTAACATCTAATTTCTATTGTCTATCAGTCTAAAAATCTATTAATCTAAAAATCTAATGTCTTACATCTAAATACTAGATACTAATTACTTGTCACTACTAAGCATAGCTTTAATTTCATTTAGTTGATTTTGAAGGTTCTCAATTTTAGTGTTTTGATTGGCAACTTGTTTTTCCAACTCGGCGTTTTTCTGTCCTTGAGATTCAATTTTAGCATTTTGCGAATCAATAATAACCTGCTGTTCCTTAATAGCTTGTATGGATAGAACTGCGAAATTATCGTAAGCTAGTGTTAACAGGCCTTCTCTTTCGTACACCAGTTCAGGAAAAACTTCTTGCACTTCTTGCGCAATAAATCCATGCGATTTTTGAGGCGCATCCATTGATGATTTGTAGTAATATTTGGCAGGCTTTAACTGGGTGATTTTTGGCAAAATGCCACCTAAATATTCAATGTCGGTTTTTAGGCTGCGGTCGGAAAATTGTGAGTAGGAGCCATCGCTATTATCAATTGAAGCTGTTATATTGTTGTTATATTTAAAGCCAAAATGATCACCAGTTGGTGTAACCCCAACTGACCACCAGTTGCTATTGTTGGGGCTTTCAATGCTTAAACCATTCCAGCCATATCTATCTTTTATGCGCACTCTTCCATCAAAATAGCCAGCAAAAATACTGCCATCATAGTTATAGGCTAAAGTGCCAAAAATGGAGCCATCAATTGTTGCCCCTACTACTGCTGCTGTATTGTCGTTAGCTAATAAACTTGATCCATAAATAGCAGCATTATAATTATTGCCAATATCTGAATAAGCTTTAACTGAAGATTGTGTTTGGCTTGGAGCCCAACTTATACCATTTGAAGTACCACCACGGTAAGCGTATATACTTGCCTGTTCAACACTACCGCTAGATGTACCTTCTACATACAAATTATAATTTGCATTGGGTGTAGAATTGATGGCAACATTACTTGTATTGTGATAAATACCATCCGCATTTGTTAGCCAATTACTATTTTGCCAACTGGCATTACCCAAAGCATCGCTTGTTAATACCCTGCCTGCGGCTTGCGTGCCATCATTAATTCTAACTGCACCATTAAAATAGCCAGCGTACAAATCGCCTAGATCGTCTTTATAGCCTAAAGCGCCAAAGGTATTGCCATTCCAAAAGCTGCCCAAAATAGCTGCCGAGTTGTTGTAAAATAAATTACTTACGCCAAATACAGTTGCGCTGTATGGGTAACCTACTTCATCGTAACTTTTTATCCCTGCATCAACTCCGTAAACACTCCAATCAGCTCCAGAGTTTTGTGAATTGTTTTGTAAACTATAAACATGTATCCCTGAACGATTCCCCCCTCGGTTATCATGTCCAATTAACAATTCATCATTAATTTGACTAGTAGTTGCATTTATTGCAACATTACCATTAAGTTTATGTATTCCATTTGGGTCATCTATCCAATGCCCGTCGGCAGGTGCAGCTTGCCAACTGGCATTTCCATTAGCATCACTAGTTAAAACCCTGCCTGCCGCTTGGGTGCCATCGTCTAATGTAAGGTTGCCCGTTACGTTTGCTCCGTTGTTAAGGTTGCTTGCACCGCTTACTGCAAGGTTGCCCGTTACGTTTGCGCCGTTGTTAAGGTTGCTTGCACCGCTTACTGCAAGATTGCCTGTTACGTTTGCGCCGTTGTTTAAATTACTTGCGCCGCTTACATCTAGATTGCCCGTTACAGTTGCGCCGTTGTTAAGGTTGCTTGCACCGCTTACATCAAGGTTGCCCGTTACGTTTGCGCCGTTGTTAAGGTTGCTTGCACCGCTTACATCAAGGTTGCCCGTTACGTTCGCGCCGTTGTTAAGGTTGCTTGCACCATCAACCGTAAGATTGGCATCGGTGCTAATGCCATTTGTTACTTGCAAACTACCTGCTACGTTAGCATCGCTGTCCATGTTAAAATCGCCTGTTACGTGGCCATCGCCAGCCAAGTTTAAATCGCCGCTTAGGTTGCTTGTTCCTGTTACGGCGTGGTTGCCATTGGTTTGCACATTGCCTTGAAAGTATCCTGCGTGAATATTGCCAGAGGCATCTTTATAGCCTAATGCACCGTAAGTAGCACCGCCTGCGTGCGCCCCCACTACCGAAGCGGAGTTGTTAAAATCGAGATAGCTTGCGCCGTAAATACCTGTGCTATGGCTATTGCCAGTTTGGGTGTAGCCTTTAATGGCGGTATCAACATCGCCTTCCGCCCACGAGCTGCCCCCGTCTGCTGCATTGTAATTGGATAATCTTCGGGAATGGATACCGCTTTTACCGTCGCCTGTTTCATTGCTTAACACATACAATTTAGCATCGGGGTTGGTTTCAACATGGTTAACGGCAATACGATCATTGTAATTTATACCACCGTTAAAAGTGTCTTCGGCCCAATGGCCGCCTCCTCCGCCTGCGCTTAAATCAGCCCATGCCGTGCCGTTGTAAAACCAAAAACTTCCATTGGTGGTATCAAACACCAAAAGTCCTGTTGCAGGACTGTTAATATTTGTTCGTTGTGCCGTTGTCATCCTTGGGATTAGTATCCCTTTATCGGTTGATTGAACGTGCAATTTTGCGCTTGGATCTGGATTTGCGCCAAAATCGTTAATACTGGTAGATAACTCAATATTGTTGGTTACTTGCCCGTAAGTGGTTTGTGCTAGCAGCATGGCTGCCAGTAGTAAATAAAGGTGGTTTTTCATTACTATTGGTTTAAAAAATTAATTGTTTAGTGCATTAATAGAAGCGGTGTTTTTATTGGTTAGTTAATTGTTTTTTTGGTTTATTTAACCACCCCGAGCCTTCGGCTCACCCCTCGAATGCGAGCCCAGTCGAATGCGAGCCCAGTCCTTAAAAAGGAGGGGAATTTGTTTAAGGTGGTTTTCTTGGTTCATGTCTTTTAGTTTGGTTGTTTTTCATCCCCCTGATTTTCGCTTTGCTTAAATCTTCCCCCTTCAAAGGGGGACAAAGGATTTTTGGTCTTATACATTTTCATTTAACATCTTGTTTGTTTTGAAAACTACCCACCCCGAACCTTCGGCTCACCCCTCCCAAGAGGGGAATTGATGGTTTCGTATTTAATATTTCATTATCTAACATCTTAATTACTATTTCTAAAAATTAAAATCTCCCGAAAATCTTCCGATTTCCACCCCCTTTTACTAAGGGGCACGCCTAGTGGGGGACATTTGGGCATGGGTTTAAATCTTAATTCTATCATCTAATTTCTAAAATCTAAATACTTGATACTAACTACTTTGTACTGTTTGTAAGCAAGGCCTCTAGCTTGGCTAGGCGTTGTTCCAATTCGGCGTTTTTTTGCACTTGCTGCTGGTTAACTTGTTTTTGGTTGTCCAACTCTTTTTGTTGATTGTCGATTATTGCTTGCTGCTCCTTAATAGCTTGAATGGATAGGACGGCGAAATTGTCATAAGCCAAGGCCAATGTACCTTCTCCTGTTTTATGTACCAATTCAGGGAAAATTTGTTGTACTTCTTGCGCAATAAAGCCGTGCGATTTTTGGGGCATATCTATGGCCGATTTATAATAATACTTTGCGGCATTTAACTGGATAACTTTCGGCAAAACCCCATCCAAATACTCTATTTCGGTTTTTAAGTTTCGATCGGAATTATAGAAATATTCCCCATTTAATGCTATCAGCGATTGCAAATAACCAGTATAATAAAAAGTAAGCTCATTACTTACAGCGTCCATATTTATTTGCCAATTATTGGTGTTAGTATAATTTTCAATTCGAAAAGCTGTTGAACCTGACAATTGTTTAATATTAACTTGACCATTAAAATAGCCTGCCTGAATATTGTCATTGCCATCTTTGTATGCCAATGCGCCAAAGGCATCGCCATTGCGTTGCTTGCCTATTACCGCCGCCGAGTTTGCATAGTTTAAACCGCTTGTACCGTAAACCGCAGCAGTATAGTTATTGCCGTAAGCACTCACTCCTTTAATTGATGCATCTACTGTCAATTCGCTCCATCCTATGCCTCCGCCCGATGCGCTATCTGTACCTACACGATACGAAGTTATACCCGCTGCCCCTGCACCATAAGAACCTTGAGTTACATGAAGATTATTGTTAGCAGTTAGCCCATAACTGGCATTGATAAGAATTCTATCGGCAACCCTTACATTACCATTAAAATAACCGGCCCACATGGTTCCCCCATCATCAGAATAACCCAATGCCCCGTAAACATTGCCTGCTGAATGCGCCCCCAAAATAGCGGCAGAGTTGATATTTGTTAAGGGGCTTGCTGAATAAATACCTGAACTGTAACTATGCCCCGTATTTGAAAAAGCTCGGATGGCCGAACATACCCCCGAAGGCAACCAACTTGTTCCGCTTGTAGGCGAGCTTGCTGTGTTGCGCACATATAAGCCTGATTTTAGGGGACCAGTTTCTGTTTGTTCGATATACAAATTGGTATGCGGATAAAAGTTACCATTAACAACCGCCCTGCCAGTAACATTAATATCGCCCTGGAAAAAACCTGCATAACTTTCGCCAATACCATTTTTATAGCCTAATGCGCCGTAAATGCTGGCATCGGCATTTGCCCCTAGTATAGCCGCCGAGTTGTTGAAATTTAGCCCACTTGTTCCGTAAATAGCGGTGCTATAGTTATTGCCCATTAATGTGTTACTTTTAATGGCTGTATCAACTTCGTCTTCGGCCCAGCCAGTACCGCCATCGGAGGCGGCAGCCCCACCAAACCGATACGAATGAATGCCAGCAATGTCAGCACCATTGTTGTTTGATGGGCGGTAAACATACAGTTTATCGTTAAGGTTAGGTACGGCACTTATGGCCACATTGCCCGAAAAGGCACTATAAAAGGTACCGTTGTTATGGCTTGCCCATTCTGTACTACTATCACTTAAATTTTGCCAAATTGAACCATCAAAAAACCAAAAGCCATCGGTTGAAGTATCGAATACGAGCAAGCCCGTGGCGGGGTTGCTAATGGCATTTCGCTGCGCCGCCGTCATCCGTGGTACAAGCATGCCTTTGCTGGTGGATTGTACATCTAAAATGGCACTTGCATCTGGGGCGTTGCCTGTTGTGTTAATGCTGGTGGGCAACTCGACATTGTTGGTTAGTTGCCCAAACAAAGGCAAGCTTAACATAAAACTTGCCCATAACAATAGGTAAAGGTGGTGTTTCATAATTGTTTGTTTATGGTTGGTTAATTGGGGTTTTTTTTCTTGGTTCATTCCTTTTTGTTTCGTTAGTCTCATCCCCCTGAAAATCAGAGATTTTCTTCCCCCTTCAAAGGGGGACAAAGGGTTTTTAAGTTTCATTTTCTATCATTTAAAGTCTATTGTCTAACATCTAATAGTCTAACTACTTGTTACTGAGTATGGCTTTAATGGCCTGTAGTTCAGCTTTCATTTCATTAACTGATTGTTCCAACTCAATATTTTTTTGTTCTTGAGATTCGATTTTAGCATTTTGATTTTCAATAATTTCTTGCTGCTCCTTAATAGCTTGTATTGATAGGATGGCGAAATCGTCGTAGGCTAAAGCCAGTTTGCCATCTTCATGTTCATGTACTAATTCTGGGAAAATTTGTTGTACTTCTTGCGCAATAAACCCATGCGATTTTTGTGGGGCATTGTCAACCGAAGTTTTGTAATGATACTTAGCAGGCTTTAATTGGGTAATTTTAGGTAAAACGTTGCCTAAATATTCGATGTTGGTTTTTAGGCTGCGGTCGGAGTTTACTACATAGACCCCGTCCGAATCGCGTATGGACGACATTAAAACATCATTATAAAAAAAGTATAAATTATCAGTAACAGCACTTATGCCTAGGGTCCAATAATTGTTGTCATTATGGTTTTCAAAACTTATAGCCCTGCCGCTTTGTTGTTGTTTTATGCGTACTTGGCCATCAAAATAACCTGCCCATAAATCATCGCTATCATCTTTAAAAGCTAATGCACCAAAAATGCTGGCATCGGACTGTAAGCCAATTATAGCCGCTGAGTTTGTATAAGCAAGGGGGCTACTGCCATGAATACCTGCAGTGTAATTATATCCAATAAGCGAAACACCACTTATAGCAGCATTTACTTGGGTAACAGGCCAACCATCCCCACCGTCTGTTGGTGTAAGGGAGGTGCCACTGTGCGCAAAAATAGCAGATTTGCCTGGACTAGCATTCGATGATGCGTTATGAACACACAACATATAATCATCATTTGGGTTACCACCAATTCCCACATTTCCATTTACAAACCTTGCATCGCCATTAAAATAACCGGCAAGCACGTTATTACCATCATTATAGCCCAATGCGCCGTAAACATCGGTGTTTATTTGCGTGCCTAAAACGGCTGCCGAGTTATCATGATTTAAACCGCTTGCACCATAAACCGCTGCACTATAGTTATTGCCAATAACGCTTGTTCCTTTAATGGCGGCATCTACGTCTGTTTCGTTCCATGATGTGCCGCCATTACTTGCTACATTTGAACCAAAACGAAACGAATATATACCCGCTGCTGCCTCGCCAAAATTTCCTTGGTTAACATAAAGGTTGGCATTGGCATTTATTGCTGAGGTATTAATAGCCACATTACCTGTGTTATGATATATGCCATCGGCTGTTTGCGTCCAATCCAAATCAGGTTCGTTAACAGGTCGCCAGTTTGTACCGTCGAAAAACCAAAATTGTGCTAAGTCGTAATCGAACACCAACAAGCCCTTTGCGGGCGAGTTTACATTCAATCTTTGTGCAGATGTCATCCTTGGCACTAGCATGCCTTTGCTGGTGGATTGTACATCTAAAATGGCACTTGCATCGGGCGCATTGCCTGTTGTGTTTATGCTGGTGGGCAGTTCAACATTGTTGCTTAGTTGTCCCAAAAGCGGGAAGCTTAACATAAAACTTGCCCATAAAAAAAGATAAATGTGGTGTTTCATAATTGTTTGTTTATGGTTGGTTAATTGGGTTTTTGGTTTTTAACCACCCCGAGCCTTTAGGCCCACCCCTCCTTAGCAAGGAGGGGAATTTTGGGCTTCGTACTTAATGTTTCATTTTTTATCATCTTAAAGTCTATTTCTAAAAATTAAAATCCCCCGAAAATCTTCCGATTTTCACCCCCTTTTACTAAGGGGGACATTTGGGGTTTCGTATTTAATGTTTCATCATCTAATTTCTAAAAATCTAAAGTCTAACTACTTTGTACTGTTTGTAAGCAAGGCCTCCAGTTTAGCTAGGCGTTGTTCAAGATTTCCAATTTTTTGATTTTGAGATTCAACTTCAGCTTTTAAATCATCGTTTTTTTGTGCTTGAGATTCGATTTTTGCATCTTGATTGGCAATTTTGGTGTTTTGCGCTTCAATAATGGCTTGCTGCTCTTTAATGGCTTGTATGGATAGGATGGCGAAATCGTCGTAGGCCAAGGCTAGTTTGCCGTCTTCATGTTCGTGTACTAATTCTGGGAAAATTTGTTGCACTTCTTGCGCTATAAAACCATGCGATTTTTGGGGCGCATCGGTTGCCGATTTGTAGTAGTATTTGGCTGGTTTTAATTGCGTAATTTTTGGTAGAACGCTACCTAAATATTCAATATCGGTTTTTAGGCTGCGGTCGGAGTTTACTACATAGACCCCGTCCGAATCGCGTATGGACGACATTAAAACATCATTATAAAAAAAGTATAAATTATCGGTAACGGCGCTTATTCCTAGGGTCCAATTATTGTTGTCATTATGGTTTTCAAAACTTATAGCCCTGCCGCTTTGTTGTTGCTTTATACGTACTTGGCCATCAAAATAACCTGCCCATAAATCACTGCTATCATCCCTAAAAGCTAATGCGCCAAAAACGTCGGCTTCCAAATTTGTGCCTAATACCGCAGCCGAATTACTATAATTTAAGCCACTTGAACCATAAACAGCTGCACTATAATTATTACCGTAACTAGATATACCCTCAACTGCCGCAGTAACACCTCCGTTTGTCCAGGCGGTACCTTCATCACTTGCAGTATTAGTACTTGCTCGGTATGCTACTATGCCTGCGCTTCCCGCCCCAAAATCTGATTGATGCACATAAAGATTATAATTTAAAGGGTTAAGCGGCGAACCAATTGAAACAGGGTCATCATGATAAATTCCGCCTCCAAAACCTTGAAGCCAATAGCCGTCGTTTGTACTTAAATTTTGCCAAGCAGAACCATCGTAGAAACAAAAGTCGCCAGTTGAGGTATCGAATATAAGTAAACCTGTGGCGGGGTTGCTAATGGCATTCCTTTGCGCTGCCGTCATCCTTGGCACTAGCATGCCTTTGCTGGTAGATTGTACATCTAAAATGGCACTTGCATCAGGCGCATTGCCTGTGGTGTTAATGCTGGTGGGCAACTGAACATTGTTGGTTAGTTGCCCCAAAAGCGGCAAGCTTAACATTAGGCTTAGCCATAACAATAGATAAATGTGGTGTTTCATAATTGTTTGTTTATGGTTGGTTAATTGGGTTTTGGTTTTTAACCACCCCGAGCCTTTAGGCCCACCCCTCCTTAGCAAGGAGGGGAATTGGGGTAGAGGATTTTTTTTTCTTATTTCATTCCTTTTTGTTTGGTTAGCTTCATCCCCCCTGATTAAAATCATTTAAACATGATTTCAATCTTTCCCCCACTAGGCTGCGCACCCCGAGCGTGCCCCTTCAAAGGGGGAAATTGGTGTTTTGTTCTTATCCATTTTCATCTAGTTTCTATTGTCCATCGTCTAAAAATCTATTAGTCTAATCATCTTAATAATAACTACTTTGTACTGTTAGCAAGCATGGCTTTAATTTCATTTAGTTGATTTTGAAGGTCATCAATTTTAGCATTTTGATTGGCTACTTCCGCTTTTAAATCTTCGTTATCTTGCGCTTGCATTTCAATAATGGCTTGCTGCTCTTTAATGGCTTGTATTGATAGTATGGCGAAATCGTCATAGGCCAAGGCTAGTTTGCCGTCTTCGCTTTCGTGCACTAATTCTGGGAAAATTTGTTGCACCTCTTGTGCTATAAAACCGTGTGATTTTTGTGGCGCATTGTCAACCGAAGATTTGTAATGGTATTTGGCTGGCTTTAGTTGGGTAACTTTTGGTAAAACGCCATCTAAATATTCGATATTGGTTTTTAGGCTGCGGTCGGAGTTTACTACATAGACCCCGTCCGAATCGCGTATGGACGACATTAAAACGTCATTATAAAAAAAGTATAAATTATCAGTAACAGCACTTATGCCTAGGGTCCAATAATTGGAATCACTGTGGTTTTCAAAACTTATGGCTCTGCCGCTTTGTTGTTGCTTTATACGTACTTGACCATCAAAACAACCTGCCCATAAATCACTGCTATCATCCCTAAAAGCTAATGCGCCAAAAACATCGCCCTGTGTGTGTACACCAATAACAGCCGCTGAGTTTGTATAAATAAGAGGGCTATTGCCATAAATACCTGTGGTGTAATTACTTCCCGAGGTCGAAACACCGCTTACAGCAGCATCTACTTCGTTACTAAGCCACCCATTGCCCCCGCCTGTTGCTGAAAGGGGGGTTGCGCTTCGTGCAAAAATGGCAGATTTACCTGGACCAGCATCCCAAGGTTCTTTAGTAACTTTCAACGTATAATCCTCATCAGTAAAACCGCCACCCATTGCCACGTTTCCATTTACGAACCTCGCATCGCCATTAAAATAACCTGCAAGCATGTTAAAACCATCATTATAACCCAATGCACCAAAAATATCGCCGGTAACATCAGCACCAATAACGGCGGCAGAGTTGCTATAATCTAAACGGCTAACACCATAAATACCTGCGGAATAATTATTACCATAATTAGAAAAGCCTCCAATAGCGGCATCGGCACTTAGTAAGCCCCAGCCAGTACCACCATTTGAAGCAGTAGTGCTACCTGTCCGAAAGCTATAAATACCAAATTCATTTGGACCATAATCTGCACTAGTGCGGTCAACACGTAAATTGCTCTCCGCACTTGCTGGCGAGTTTATATTTACAGTTCCTTCATCATACACAATGCCACTAGCAGAAATTTGCCAATGCTCATCGGCCGATAAATCTTGCCAAACCGTTCCGTTATAAAACCAAAAGCTGTTGGTTGTTGTATCAAACACTAAAAGCCCCGTGGCGGGGCTAGTAATAGCGGTTCGTTGCGCTGTCGTCATCCTAGGCACTAGCATGCCTCTTTTATCGGAGTCAACATCTAAAATTGCACTAGCATGGGGCGCATTGCCCGTTGTATTAATGCTGGTGGGCAGTTCAACATTGTTGTTTAGTTGCCCCAAAAGCGGGAAGCTTAACATAAAACTTGCCCATAACAATAGGTAAATGTGGTTTTTCATTGTTTTAAATTTTAAAAAATACAATACAATTGTTCGCATATAACACGCCCAATTATCAATTGAAAAAAAAATTGAAGTACTATTATTAACCAAAAAAATAAGCGCAAAACGCTACAATAACTAACTGTTAATGAAGCACTTATTTGTTTTTGTTCTATTAAATTTAAAGGATACTTGTATTGCGCAATTAAGGTTAAAATGCGCTAAAAGGGGGATTGTTAGCAATAGCTTCGCTAACAATAATCGAAAAAGGTGGTTTTTCATTACTGTAAGTTTAAAGTTAATTAAAGCCCTTAGGCATCCTAAATATAAGCGTAAAAAACTATTTAAAGGCTATTTGTTTTAAATGGGTGTTTATAAATCGTTAATAGGACGTAGTGCTTGCTTATACGCTGTTAATTTATTCTTTTTAAAACCAGCCGAGGATTAGGCTTTGCGAAACCACTTTATTTTAGCTTTGCTTTTTTAGAAGTAAGGGTAATTTACGGTTGGGTTTTGTTATGCCTTTATTCAAATTTTGTGCTTTTGGATAGTTACACCATCATGGTATTGTTTTAACTATGTTTGTAGCTGTTGGTCGGGCGACCAACAGGGGGGGGGGGGCTAAAATCTAATGGTCTAAATTTCATTTTTTAACCACCCCGTCGCATAGCGACACCCCTCGAATGCGAGCCCAGTCCTAAATTAGGAGGGGAATTTTGTGGGAGGGCTTTTTTTTCTTTTTAATCCCCTTGATAAATTTCGTTTCCGAAATTCATCTCCCCCTTTTACTCAAAGGGGCACGCCTAGTGGGGGACAAATTCTGTTTTTTAACGAAAATTTTAGTTCTAATCTATTTCAAAACGTTGATTTTCAAATATTTGAATGTAGTTTCAAAGCGGAATTGAGGTTTTTAAATATACGATTAATTGTTTGTTTTGGTTTTTTTTACCACTCCGTCACTACGTGCCCCCCTCCTAATTTAGGAGGGGAATTTTGTGGGAGGGCTTTTTTTTTTTTTAATCCCCTTGATAAATTTCGTTTCCGAAATTCATCTCCCCCTTTTACTCAAAGGGGCACGCCTAGTGGGGGACAAGTGGGCTTTGCAACAAATGCCCTAACATCTTAATTCTAACTACTTGGTGCTGAGCAAGGCTTCCAACTTTTCAAGCCGTTGCTCTAACTCATCTACTTTTTCTGTTTTGTTTTTTAAACTTTCAATTTCAGCTTGCTGTTCCTTTATGGCTTGTATGGCTAAAATGGCAAAATCATCATAGGCAAGGGCAAGTTTTCCTTCGCCGTTTTCTCTAACTAACTCAGGGAATATTTGCTGTACCTCCTGCGCTATAAAGCCATGTGATTTTTGAGGTGCATCAATTGCACTTTTATAGAAATACTTGGCTGGTTTTAGCTGGTTGATTTTGGGTAAAATACCGCCTAGGTATTCAATATCAGTTTTTAAGCTACGGTCGGAGCCTTGAATGTAAGCCCCATCAGAACTAGCAATTTCGGCTTTTAAGGCATTAACATGCCAAAAAAGTAAGTTGCTATTTGACGAGCTTGTTGCAATATCCCAACGATTAGATGAATTGCTGTTATGAACAATTCGTAAGCCCACATTGTCACTCTTTTGTTTAACCCTAAGTCCAGCATCAAAGTAGCCTCCCCATGTATAGTCTCCATCGTTGTAAGCCAATGCACCAAAAGTGTTAACTATTTCGACAGGGGCACCAGTATCCATGCCAACACCAATTACTGCTGCAGAATGATCATGAAAAAGATAAGCTGCTCCATAAACGCCTGCCGAATAACTATTGCCCAGTCCTCCGTAACCATGGATAGCAGCATCATTATCCGATAAATTCCACGAGGTACCACCATTGTTTGCATTAGAACCGCCAATACGAACGGCCCGAATACTTGCTTTACCGGCTCCAAAGTCACCAAGATCTCTTCTTACTAGTAAATTATCATCAGTTGATGGTGTAGTGCCAATAGCTACGTTATCCATATCATTGTAAATACCATTGGTATCATCTAGCCAATCGGCATCAGGGGCAACGGCGCTTACATCTACCCATTCGGTATCATTATAAAACCAAAAGCTTTTAGTATCCGTATCAAACACCAATAGGCCTATTGATGGGGTGCTAATTGCAACTCGCTGGGAGGTTTTCATCCGTGGAATTAAAATGCCTTTTTCACTTGATTGAACATCAAGAATGGCATTTTGCTTAGGTAATGCACCATCGTTGTTAATACTTGTTGGGGTTTGGATATTAGTGGGTAATTGCGCATAGCTTGGTAAGCTTAATAATAGCAATACCATTATTAAGAGGCAAGAGCGTTGATTCATCTTGTAAAGTTTTGTTAGTCAATTTATTGAAAACAATACAAGGCAGATAGTTTACCTTTTAAATATACGATTAATTGTTTGTTTGGTTTATTTTTTGTGTTGATAGTTTGACCACCCGTGTGCGGGCACAACCCGCCTTATAAAGGAGGGGATTGGGGTAAATGGTTTTTTGAGTTTTTTTCTAAGATCTAATGGTCTAAATTCTGTCTTATAATCACCCTCCAATTTTGCTTCGCAAAACCACCTTCGGAACGCCGAACCGCCTCAAGGGAGGACAAGTGGGCTTCGCATTTAATTTCTAAAATCTAATCATCTTTTCAAACCCACCCCATCGACTTCGTCGCCACCCCCTCGTATGCGAGCCCAGTCGAATGCGAGCCCAGTCGAATGCGAGCCCAGTCGAATGCGAGCCCAGTCGAATGCGAGCCCAGCCGAATGCGAGCCCAGCCCTTTTTCAAAGGAGGGCAAATGTTTACTAAAGTTTTTCTAGCATCTAATTTCTATTGTCTAAAAGTCTAACAATCTAACAGGTTACTCCTTTTCTAAAAGTAAAGCTTCCAACTTTGCTAGGCGTTGTTCAAGTTCGTTGTTTTTTTGTGTTTGATTTTCAATTTCAGCTTGTTGCTCTTTAATGGCTTGTATAGCTAAAATGGCAAAATCATCATAGGCTAAAGCCAATGTACCATCTTCGCTTTTATGTACTAATTCAGGGAAAATTGCTTGCACCTCTTGCGCTATAAAACCATGCGATTTTTGAGCCGCATCTAATGAAGATTTGTAATAGTATTTGGCTGGTTTTAATTGCATAACCTTTGGCAAAATGCCATCCAAATATTCAATATTGGCTTTTAATGTTCTATCTGATGATTGAGTGTAAGCACCATTTGATTGATTGATGTATGATTTTTGTACATCGTTATAATAAAATAAAAAGTTGTTTGTTGATGAACTAATACCCATACGCCAAACTTGAGTAGTATTATCATGGTTTTCAAAACTTATGCCTGTTCCACTTGCATTTTGTTTAATGCGTACTTCCCCTTTAAAATAGCCTGCTAGTTTAATACCGTCATTGTTATAGCCCAATGCACCCAAAATATCGCCAGTATTGTCTACACCTAATACTGCAGCTGAATTTATATAATCTAAATAACTGCTTCCATAAATGGCTGCCGAATATGTATTTCCCCAAAATGATACGCCTTTTACTGCAGCATCTACCTGCCCACTAGTCCAATTACCACCACCACCTAAAGCGGTACTCATACCATAGCGATAACCATAAATATTTGCTTTATTAAACCCAATATCTCCAGAGTCTCTGTAGATATACAACTGAGTTTTATCATTTGGTGTTGTTCCAATAGCAACATTATCGGTGTTATTGTAAATACCATTGGTATGATCCGTCCAATCGGTATCTGCACCGCCGCCCGCACTTAAATCCGTCCAAGCACTGCCGTTATAAAACCAAAAACCAGCTGTTGAGGTATCAAACACTAAAAGCCCTGTAGCTGGGCTGTTTATTGCATTACGTTGGCTTGTAGTCATCCGTGGTATTAAAATACCTTTGTTGCTGGATTGTATATCTAATTTTGCACTTGAATGAGGTGCTAAACCAAAATCATTAATACTGGTAGATAATTCAATATTATTAGTAATTTGCGCCGTTGATGGTAAAGTAAATAATACTAAGAGAAAGCTTAGTAAAAAGTATTGTTTTTTCATTTTTTAAGGATTTAGATTTTTGTAAAACACCTAAATGTTTTATTATTAGCCTATTAATATGTATGGAATTATATTAGACTAATAATAAGTGCCTTTAAAAAAAGCTTTGTTACCGTTTTTAAAAAAGAAAAAATACCAGCTGAATTATTTACTGCCGAATCGTTCTATCGCTCAATTTCAAAAGGGAGGCAAGTGGTTTACTAAAGTTTTTTTCTAGCATCTAATTTCTATTGTCTTTTTAAACCACCCGTGTGTGGACCCAGCCATTTACTAAAGGAAGACATAAAAGGATGGGGTTATAAATCCCCCGAAAATCTTTCGATTTTCACCCCCTTTTTCTAAGGGGGACAAATGGGCTTAGCAAAAAATGCCCCGACTCCTAAAGTCTATTAATATAAAAATCTAGCATCTAGTATCAATTAGACTACTCCTTTTCTAAAAGCAAGGCTTCCAACCTGGTTAGGCGTTGCTCAAGTTCAGCATTTTTTTGTGTTTGGGTCTCAATTTCAACTTGTTGCGCATCAATAATGGCTTGTTGCTCTTTAGTGGCTTGTATTAAAACAGGCACTAAATCGGAATAATATATACCCATGCGCTCTAATTCCACTTTTTCCATTTTACGATCGCCATTAACAAGGCTTTCATCTGTAGCTTGCCAAGCATGGGTTTTTACTACTTCGGGTACAACTTCTAAAACATCCTGAGCAATTAAGCCGAGCTTATAATCCTCATCCCTTTGATTTTTCCATTGGTATTGTACGGGTTGCAGTTTCATTATAGCCTCTAATCCGTAATTAATATTGCTGATGTTTTGTTTCAATCTTCTGTCGGAAGTGTTGATGGTTCCATTGGCGGCATAAACGCTGCTCCAACGCTCCTGCGAGGTGCCTAAATCATCCAAAGCATCATTTAAAGGCCTCCATGTTGCATTAACGGCTAATTCCCAAGTACCTTGGTCAGAAATATTTTCAGCAGAGCCTATTATTACCGTAGCACCCGTACCTGTGCCTATATGCAGTAAGGCATTGGGGTTATTATTGCCAATACCTACATTGCCATTAACATGTACATTGCCTTGAAAATAACCAGCAAACAAATCACCGTTACCATTTTTATAGCCTAATGCGCCGTAGTTTGAGGCATTTGAAATAGCCCCTAAAACTACCGCCGAATTGTTAAAATCAAGATAGCTTTGCCCATACAATGCCGCACTGTAATTATTACCCCTAAACGACCGTGCTTTTACAGCAGCATCAACGCCTGTATCGGTCCAACTGCTACCACCGTTGGTTGCGGCTGCACCGCCGCTTCGGTAGGCGTAAATTGTTGCTTTGTCAGCACCAACATCGCCATTTGCGCGCTCAACATACAACTTAGCATTAGCCAAAGGTGCGTTATGGTTAATTGATACATGGCTGTTATCCATAACAACATTTCCATCAAAATAACCGGCATTTAAATTACCACTGCCATCTTTATAGCCTAATGCGCCGTAAACATCAATTAGACCAGTAGAAGCATCTGTGCCTATCCCTATAATTGAAGCTGAGTTCGCATAATCAAGATTACTTGAACCGTAAACTGCTGCCGAGTAATTATTGCCATAAGGAGAATATCCACTTAATGCGGCATCTACACCTAATAGTTCCCATGAAGTACCTCCGTTTGTAGCACCATTTAACTCACCACGTTCAGCCGCAATTGCTGCTATACCAGCCCCCGTGGTAGTTTGTTCAACAAACAACTTTGTACTAGGTTCGGGGAAATAACCAATTCCAACATTATTTGTGTTATTGTATATACCATTAGTATGTTGTATCCAATCGGTATCAGCAGCATTTAAATTGCGCCAAAAAGCACCATTGTAAACCCAAAAACTACCCGTTGTATAATCATAAACCAAAAGCCCAGCGGCAGGATTAATTATTGCTGTGCGCTGTGTGCTTGTCATCCTTGGCACTAGCATGCCTTTTTCGGTCGAATGTACATCGAGGATGGCGCTGGCATCTGGAGCAACTCCATCATCATTAATACTGGTTGGGGTTTGGATGTTGTTGGTTACTTGGCCATACATAGGACAGCTAAGCAATAGTATAATAACTATTGTTAGAATAGAAGGGTGGTTTTTCATTTCATAAAGTTTTGTTAATCAAAAATTTTGAAAACAATACTTCGCAGATAGTTTATATCCTGAATATAACCAATATCATTTTACTATTCTTTGCTTAAAAGCAAGGCTTCTAATTTTGCCAATCTTTGCTCTAACTCATCAACTTTTTCTGTTTTGTTTTTTAAGTTCTCAATTTCAGTTTGTTGAGCCTCAATAATATCTTGTTGCTCTTTAGTGGCTTGTATTAAAACGGGTACTAAATCAGAATAATATATGCCCATATTTTCAACCTTTACTTTTTCCTTGTTTTGTTTGCCATTAACTAGGGTTTCATCAACTACTAGCCAATCATGGGTTTTAACTACTTCGGGTACAATTTCTAACACATCTTGTGCAATTAAGCCTAATTTGTAAGCCTCATCCCTTTGGTCTTTCCATTGGTATTGTACGGGCTGCAATTTCATTATGGCATCTAATCCGTAGTTAATGTTGCTAATGTTTTGCTTTAACTTTCTATCAGATGTGTTAATGGTGCCATTAGTAGCATAAACATCATCCCAACGGAAAGAAGGCGAACCTAAATCGTAGGTATTATCATCAATTGGACGGAAAGTACTATTAACCGCTAAGGTTGAGAATCCCTGATCGGATAACGATTCGTATGAACCGATAATGATAGCATCATTTGTACCTGTACCTACGTGCAGTAAGGCCTCTGGGTCGTTGTTACTTAAACCAATATTACCATCTTGCTTTACTAAAAGGGCGTTTGAGCGATCATTATCATCCCAGCCGTTACCTACTACAAATACAGGGGTACTGGGCGAATAACCAATGTTAGGTGTATTGATAAGTGGATCATTATAAGCACCTACAACCGTACCCAAAGCATAATTGGCAATGGTTGAACTGCCTATTGATATTGAAGCGTATGAATTTGAATGTGCGCCATCGCCAATAGCTACTGATCTATTGCCTGTAGAATTGGCAAATGGGCCAATGGCAACCGAATATTCTTCAGACGCAGTGGAGTTAGAGCCTAAGGCTAGTGTTGCCAATTCGCTTGAAGTTGTGTTAAATCCAATAGCAACCGACCTTGAGGATGATGCAATAGCATTTGAACCCATTGCAACAGAGTTATGACCTGATGCCTCGCAGTTAAAGCCATAAGCAAAGGAATACTGCCCAAGTTTTGATGGCTCCCAAGCTGAAGAATTAGTAAGCCTGCCTCCTCTAAATGCGGCTTGATTTTTATGGAAAAAAAACATGGAGCTTGTTGTATTGCCTGTAAGCGGTAATTGTGCGTCGCCAAATGCAAAATTTTCGGTATTATGGTCGCCAGTGTTGCGAACAAGCCCTGAGTTATTTTCAAAAACGCCGCCGTCTCCTACTTCTTCCCAAATACCTCCAACATTGAAAAACCAGAAACTATTGGTCATAATATCAAAAACCATTAAGCCCATTGCAGGGCTGCTAATGGCTGTGCGTTGAGTAGTCGTCATCCTGGGGATGAGTATGCCCTGAGTGGTCGATTCAACATCGAGCATAGCACTTGATTTTGGGGAATCTCCATTACTGTTAATACTGGTAGGAACTTCGATGTTGTTGGTGATTTGTGCGGTTATGGGTATTGCCAATAACAATACAATAAACCATAACAATTGCTTCTTTTTCATGGTGGTAATTTTAAAATAGTTAGCGAAGCACTGAGAATGTTATACTAAATATAAGCTATTTTACTGGCTATTGAAAATCAATTAATTAACCGTTGTTGAAAAAACAAACCCCCTGGTAAGTGTTAACTTAACAGGGGGTATAAATTATATAGGTTATAGTTTAAAAACCATCAAGCGGAAAAAGTATGGCTGATTCAATATCAAGCCGTCCGCCATTTTGGTTTTTTTAAACACTAAAACACCAAATGTATTTGTCATACCAGAAAACGGATGCTCATCTTTATGAGCAGCATTCGTTTATCCGGTATCTGTTACCCATAGATTGCGGATATTTCTCTTTCAAATTGAAATTTATAAAGGTAAATTCCGCAATGACACCTTTTTAAAAACCACAATGGTTATAATGCACAACGGGTTATATTACTTTTAAAACATATGGTCATTCTGAACGAAGTGAAGAATCTAAGGAAGAAACTCTTCGCTTCATTACATTGCGCTCAGAGTGATGGTGGCGGGAAAAATTAGGCATTAATAAAGCCTTCAATTTGGCGGCGGTGGCGTAGGATGTGTACAATGGCGTGCTCAAGCAATTGTTCAATGTCAAAGCTTGGTCCCCATTTAGATTTGTAGGTAAAAGCTTCAATTTTTTCGGTAGGTAAATGCCAAATTTGTGAAAGTATTTTTTCGGTATAATCCAACATTTTATCAATTTGAACAATGCCATTTTTTGGCTCGTTAATATTTATAGTAGGCTGATTATGTGAAATTTGCGCACCTTTAGCTATATAATTAGCGTAACCATAACCCGAGCGAAGCACATGCTCAATCACTGTTTTAATTGAGCGGCAATCTTCGTCTTTAGTGTCGGGGTCTAAAATCACTAAAAAGTAAGAGGGTGGGAGGTATTCCAAAATTTCTTTAAGGTCAATTGCGGCGCGGCGATACTCATCCATTAACGCCACTAACATTTGATTAGGCTGTTGCATAGGGTAAATTTAACCGATTAGTTTTTTTAATAATCGATTACCTGAATATCTTTTAGTTGATAACTTTTTTTCATTTTGATATGACCTGATAAATTTAAGCTGTATCCAACAATGCCGAGTAAGCCACCAACTGCGCTTAATCCTATGCGTGGGCCTGGTTTTGAATCGGCAGGCAAGGCGGCAGCTATTAAACCAAATATAGTTGGACCTGCTAAACCCAATGCAAGACCTGTAACTGAAAAGTTGCTACCTTTTAATTGTAATTTGGTGATGTAGTGGTTATTAATTTCTGGTAATTTGTTTATTGCGTAATCCTCAATTTTTGTTTGTTTGGTTGCGGGTTCGTAAATGCCTGCTAAGTTTTCAATAGGAATTAACAAGTACTTACTGTTGTATTTTGAGGTGATATCAGTATCATCTAATTCAACAACCAACATTCCATTTTTAGTGCCGAATGGCTTGGCTTTTAAAAATGAATTGTCTTTGAAAAGAATGTTGGGAGATTTTACATCAAAGCGAGGAATGGTTGTGTTAGTATCAATTTGTGCGGCTAATGGTAGGCATAGCATTATACCTAAAAGGGTGAAGATGTTTTTCATTAAATTTATTTTTGTTTCAAAGGTAATTAAAACTATGTGAAGATTAGAATACCTTATGTTCCCAAGCGATCATATCGTGTAGGCAGCCGCCAACGTAGGTGTTGAAATACCAAAATTTAAATTGGCTATTGCTGCGGTTAATGGTAAAACCGCCATAATATGGGTGATTTCCAAAAGTTAAAGGCTGATTATTCCAAACATAAAAGTCAAGGGTATCTATACTTGTATAAGTGAAATCTGGGTGGAGGTTTAGGCTTAAAGGCCAGCTACCTATATTAAAATTATAGCTGTCGGTACTGCCTAGCATACCGCCATTATTATCGTACATACAACCCGTTACGGTTTGTGGGTCGGTGCTTTGGCAATGAGCAATAAGCGAATCAATATTGAAATAATAAGGTCCTAATTCGCAATGGATGAAAATGCTTCCTTGTGTACTTAGGCTATCAATTATTACTTGTGGGTCAACCAAATTATCTGACTCGCAAGGGTTCATATCTTTGCTGCAATTGCTAAATAGGTTGATGAGGCAAAGCCCAATGGCGATTTTTAGTAAATGACTCATTTTATAAAGATAGGGGATGTTGGATTTTTGAAATGTTAAAGGTTGTGCATAGCAACTATTTGGGTAATAGAAAAAGGTTGAAGCGTAGTTTATTTTATATTTCACTTGCCTTTGGTATTTGTAGAGACATTATTAATAAATCCCCCTGAAAATCATATAATGATTTTCTTTCCCCCTTTTATCCAAGGGGGACAATTTTTAAATTGTGTGCTGTTAAGACCTCTAAAAAGACCAACTTAAAATTTAGGTAACAAATCCTTAATTTTTTTAAGGGTGTCAAGGTTGCTAATATCCTCCTCTTTTTTGGTGGAATTTGTAGAGGCGGTTAATAAATCCCCCTGAAAATCATATAATGATTTTCTTTACGCTTTTTATCTAAGGGAGACAATTTTCAATTTGTGTACTGTTAAAACCCCGAAAAAGAGAACTAAAATTAGGTGTTTAGTTGTTGTTCTAAGTTAGCTTTTTTAGTTAGCAGATATTGTTTTTCGGCGGTATTGCTAACTAAATTTAGTGCTTCATCTAAACATAAAATGGCATTGGGTATTTGTTTTTGTATGCTAAAATATTCGGCTTTAACGCCGTAGTATAGGTAGGCGCGTTGTTTTAAATCTTCTATTTTTATTGTGTTGAGTTTTTGCCATGCTTGCTTTGTTTTGCCTAGTTGCAATAGCACAATACACATGTTTAAAGTGGTAAATGCAGTTTGGTGCAAATTGTGTAAGTGTTGGTAGAGGCGGTAAATTTCTTCCCAATTAGTTTGATTAAAGGATGGGGCAGATAAATGCTCGACGGCTATGGCGGCTTCGTAGTGATATGTGCTAATGCCATCGTATTCCATAGCTTTGTGCATGGCTGAATTGCCTAGCTCAATTAGTGGAAAATGCCATTGTTTACGGTTTTGGTTTTTAAGGTCGATAAGGGTGTTTTGTTGCCCTAACTTGCTTTGAAGCCGTGCCGAATGAAAACATAATAGGGCAAAAAGGGCGTAGCCTTCGCCCGACCTAAAATATTGTTTTTTTAAAATTAGTTTGCACAGGCGCAATGCCTCGCCACACAAATCGCGACGAACTAGGTTATTGCTTTGTGTTGAGTGGAAGCCTTCGTTAAAAATAAGGTAGATAACTTCGTGTACCCGTTGCAATCTTTTTTTTACTTCATTTTTATCGGGTATGGCAAATTTAATATCTTGATTTTTAATGATTTGCTTGGCTCTACTTAATCTTTTTTTTACGGTATCAAGGTTTAAAAGTAAGGCTGCGGCTACTTCTGTATTACTAAATCCAGCAATGGTTTTAAGGGCAAAAGCAATTTGATCTTTAGGGTTTAGTGCGGGGTGGCAAGCGGTAAAAATCATCCGCAGTTGGCTATCTTCAATTTCGTGATCTAAAAATAAATCGTTAAAAGCCATTACTATTGGACCGTTATTAAAATGAGCTGCCCGGTTATCGGCGGCTTTAATTTTTCGTAACAAATCAATAGCTCTGTTTTTGGCTGCTTGCGTAAGCCAAGCTTCGGGGTTTTCGGGTATTTTAGTTCGCCATTTTAGTACCGCTTGGGCAAAGGTATCTTGTACTGCATCTTCAATCATTTCTAAATGCTGAAGCCCAAAAATTCGGGTTAAAATAGAAACCATCTTTCCGTACTGATGACGGAAAAGATGGTCGATAATAATAGGGTTTGCAGCCATTAGTTAAATACCATTATTTCGCGTATTTCAACTGTGCCTCCTAAATCAAAATCAGGGTAATCTTGTGCAATTTCAATGGCTTTTTCGTAGCTTTCGGCACTTACCACATAGTAGCCGCCAATAATTTCTTTGCTTTCGGCAAAAGGGCCATCGCTAACAGTACGGTTAGCCCCACTAATAGTTTTGCCTGTTGGTACAAGTGCATTGCCGTGTTTTACAATGCCTGCTTTTTGCATTTTATCGTTCCAGCTAAACCATTTGCCCATTTGTGTTTGCATTTGTTCGGGCGATAGGCCCAACTCTGAATAGTCGGCACCTAAAAAAATCATCATAAAGTCTTTCATCCTTTAATTTTTACTAGTTCAAAAATATTTAAGTTTAGGCTAATGCGAGTAAAGTATTGTTTACATAGGTGCAAACTCGTGCAAAGCTATGGTGCAGCCTTCGCCCCAATTTAAATGAGGGTGGTTGGCAAATGTGGCTTTAATTTCGTCAAGGCTTTCGGCTTGTAAAATTGAGTAACCAGCAGTTTGGCTGTTAATGGGGTTCCATCCGCCGCCTTTAATAGTGCTTTGTCCAGGCATAAGAGGCGCACCAAAATCAACAATGTGTTTTTCGTTTTGGGCTTTCCATGCAAACCAGGCTTGCATGCCTTTTTCCATGTCCTCCTTAGTCATGTTGGCATTTTGAGCCATTACGGCAGCTGGAGCATTGTAAATTGCGATAAACTTTTTCATGTGTAAAATTATTTTGTTGAAAATTAAATTCACCCTTATAACGAAGCTGTTTTTTGAAGGGGGGACAGAAAAAGTGATTTTTTTTTGATTAATTTTTTTGATACCGCATTTCTTATTTTGGGAGTGCCTAGCCTAGTGCGAGAGTTGTTTATTTACTATGGGGTGCTAAATAGGTTTGCTTAGTTTATAGCCGTTGGTTAGGCGACCAACAGAGGGGAAGATTATTTACGTTGTTCAGAATTGATAAGACCACTTAGTATTCAATCAATAAAAAATGGTTCGATAGCAGTACTACCGAACCATTGTAATCTAATATCTAACTATCTAAAGTCTATTACTACACTCTTCCCATTTCATATTCTAATGCGGAGTTGTCATCCAATTTAACTGATTTTATTTTTTCAATACAATCGCCAACTGAATCTTCAACACGGCTGTACGGTAAAAGATTAGGGATAATACCTACTTTTTCTAACAACTGTTTTGGCTGATCGTGTAAATGAACTAAGTAAACTTGTTTGCCTGCATCATTCCAATCATTTAAAGTGTCTTCTAACACATTTAAGCCCGATTGATCAACGTAAAACATACGATCCATATCCATAACAATATGCTGTGCAGTATCAGGAATTTTCATTGCTAAATCTTGGAAATCATTAATAAATCCAAAGAATAAAGGCCCTTTAATTTCTTTAATCGCAATTTTTTCTTGGTCTTCAGCACTTAAATTGTAGTTCTGTGCTTTTAACTGGCTTTCGCTTAATTTGCTAACTTCTGATTTTTCAGTTGTAATATCGGCAATGGTTTTCATAAACATGATAGATGCCATTACCAAACCGATACCTACTGCAAATACTAAATCCCAAAAGGTTGATAAAATCATTACCGTGAAAAGAATAACAATTTCGTGCTTAGGCATTGTTTTAAGCGCACGTAAACCTTTATAATCAATAACACCAATACCAACAGTAATTAAAATACCCGCTAATACTGCCGCAGGAATTTTTGATGCCAATGGCCCTAATGCTAATAAAATGGTAATTAGCAATAAACCTGCAACCATACCCGAAATACGCGTTTTACCGCCTGAGTTAATATTTACTACTGTACGGATTGTTGCACCTGCACCAGGAATACCGCCAAAAATAGCAGCAACACTATTACCAATACCTTGACCCACTAACTCTTGGTTGGGTTGGTGGCGTGTTTTGGTAAGGTTATCGGCAACCAAACTTGTTAATAAGGAGTCAATTGCCCCAAGTATTGCTAAGGTAAATGCTGTTAAAAAGTAAGGTAGCATTACCGATAGGTTGAAGTTGGTAAATATATCGAGTTGGGGGACGGGGAAACCACTTGGGATTTCCTTAATAGGAACATAGGATGGGAAGAAAAAGACACCCACAGCCGTCATTACAAAAAGGGCAACCAATGCACTTGGTATAACGGTAGTAATCCGTTTAAAACCATAAATGATAAATATAGTACCTAATGCCAACAGCAACTCTAACCAATTAATGTTTGCCAAAGCACGTGGTAATACTTTAAACGTTCCTAATACGCCTGACGCTTCAGACTTTGCCAAAGTTGTTGACTCCAACATTATTTGTTCGTTAGTAACCTCGCCCGAACGTTTGATGGTTTCTTTAAAATCCTCAAGCACCAAATAGCCTTCGGCAGCTTCGTCTTTCAAAATATTATCCAATATAATTTCCTCAGCTTGTGGTTTAAACTGCTCAATTAAAGCAGTATCATTTTCAGCATAATAACCAACTGCTGGTAAAATTTGCGTGATAAGGATAATTAAACCGATAGCCGTCATAAAGCCAGAGACCACGGGGTAGGGCATGTACTTAATGTATTTACCTAAACCGAGGATACCAAAGCCAATTTGAATAAGACCGGAAAGTAAGAAAACCGCTAGGATAACGGGTAAGGCATCTTCAATAACGCCATTAAAACTTGCCATTATACCTGCAATAACTACCATACTAACGGCAGTCATAGGGGCGGTAGGGCCTGAAATTTGAGTTTCTGTACCGCCAAAAAGTGCGGCGAAAAAGCTAATAAAAATTGCACCGTAAAGACCAGCATCGGGGCCCAAACCTGAACTAACACCGAAAGCTAAAGCTAAGGGTAAGGCAACGATACCTGCGGTTAAACCGCCTAAAATATCGCCTCTTAAATGTTTGGTGGTAAACTTAATTTTAAACATATTTTCAGTAAAATTTTAAAGTATCGATAACAAGATTAATCAAAAAATGTTTAAGCTTATTGTTTAATTGTTACACTGAATTAGTGAACAAAAATATAACCAAACTTGTAAAAATAAAATAGGGTGATTTAGGCTTTAGAAAACTTAACAATTTTACCTTTAACTCCTGTTGAAAAGTATTGATTTGAGTAGTATATTTTTTAGTTCTTAATAGCCTTTGCTGGTGTGCGAGCCCAAGAGATGAATTATGGTTTTTAGTTTGGTTAATTTCATCCCCCGAAAATCTTTTGATTTTCACCCCCCTTCAAAAGGGGCACGCCTAGTGGGGGACATTTGGGTAGGGCTTATTTTTCTTTTAATCCCCCTGATAAATTTCGTTTCCGAAATTCATCTACCCCCTTTTACTCAAAGGGGCACGCCTAGTGGGGGACAAGTGGTTTAGTAAAGTTTATTTCTAAACATCTAATTTCTATAGTCTATCAGTCTGAAAGTCTAATGTCTAACAATCTAAATTCTAACAATCTACAAATCTAACAAGCTACAAATCTAACAAGCTACTTATTCCCTTTAATCCGATTTAAAAATTGCGGAAAAAATGATTTCACTTCATCCATTTCAGGTACATCTTCAATTTGTGTAAAAGTGAGTTCGCCATTGCCTTTTTCGTGAAAAAGAAATGGAAAAATAAAGCGGTTGGCTACTTTACCTCCTTTGTTTTCAAAATCCTTTTTACCGAATTTGGCATCGTAAATCATGAGTCCTTTATCCGTATCGCGAACAATAAAATAATCGGCAGCAAACCAAGTTACCCTATCAACAGCGTATTCATTTTTTATAGGCTCAATTAGGTGTTTGTTGTGTTCAAAACGTTCAAATTCAATGTTTTTATCATCATCTAAAATGGAATAAAGTCCTTGATAAATAGCATCGTCGGTTTCAACCACGCCGTACCACAAAATATTGTTAAGTGGGGTGGGGGCGGTCATAAATTTATTGTACTGAATGCCTTGTTGGTTAAGGGCAGTTTTAAAGGCATTGCTTACTTGTATTTTATTAAAAAAGGTAAAGCAAATGTACAGGCAGGCAAAGCCGAGACCACTGTATATTAGCTTGCGCCTCAATGGCTTTTGCCTTGCTACAAACAGGCAAGCTAATACCAAAAAGGTAAAGGGTAGGGTAAATATTGGATCGGCAACAAAAATATTGTTGAGGGCAATACGGGCATCGCTGAAAGGTAGAAAAAGCTGCGTTCCCCAAGTGGTAAAGCTATCCAAAATAGCATGGGTGTTTAGCGCCAATAAAAACAACCATAGCCAATCTTTAAAAGTAGTATTGAGTTTTTTGGTTCGGGGCATATTATTGTACCAACGGTGCAGTAGATAGGCGAGTAAAAATGCCAGCAAGGTTAAAAACAAAAATGAGTGGCTGTAACCTCGATGAAAGCCGAGTTTAAAGGCGGGGTTATCGAGCAGGGGCATAAAAATCACGTCTAAATCGGGGATAGTGCCGGCAATGCCACCCCACAAAATGGCATGATTGCCCATTTTTTTGCCTAAAACGGCTTCGCCGCAGGCCGCGCCTAGTATAAATTGCGAAAGTGAATCCATTAATTATTAACCACTGTTTTAATCAATTGTAATTTAAACTCAAAGTTGGGGTAATAAGTTCAGGCTGTAAAGCCCTAATTTAATTATTTACAATTTTTAACGGATAAAATAGTTTTAAGTTTGTGTATAAGCTTTACTAAAAAATCTAATGAATTTAAAGCAGACGTTTATAGGGAGTTTTATAGCTTTTGCAGTAGCAACAAGTTGTTGTTGTTTGCCAGCTTTAATTATAGTGCTTGGAGGAGGCAGTACAATAATTGGCATTAGCAGTGGTTTAGAGCAATTTAGTGGAGTTTTTATTTTAATTGGAATCCTACTTTTAGGCTTTGGCATTTATAGGTATGCTAATAAAAAATATAAATCGACAAAGGGAGGGGTGATTTTACAATCAACGATATGCTGCCCCGAATGTGGTTGTAAAAAAGAGGAAACTATGCCAACAAATGCTTGTCAGTTTTTTTATCAATGTACTAATTGTAAACAGGTACTTAAACCTACTGGCAATGATTGTTGTGTATTTTGCAGCTATGGTTCAGTTGCTTGTCCACCAATACAGTTAAATCAAAACTGTTGTTAACGTTTTAGGAGGTTTTTTATCAAAATTTAATTGATAAGTTCAGGCTGTAAAGCCCTAATTTAATTATTTGCAATTTTTAACGGATGGGGGGGCTTTCAAGAATACGTAAATTTGTTTAAATCACTTACTCCCCATCTTTATGCGGCAGCCCAAAAGGCTCATGCCGTAAGCCCGCTTTTTGCATTTCGGTAGATTCATTTATTCGTAATTAAGTTTTTACTCCTTTTTTTAATTAGCGAGTCTCTTAATTAAATTTTTTGCGTTTTTTTTAATTAAAGGTTTCCCTAATTAAATTTTTGCTTCTTTTTTTAATTAAGGATTGGTACATTCATAGAGTGAACACTCTTTTAATTAATTTGTTAGATGTATGGATAACTTCAAATCGGGTCACCATGTAAATCAAAATACATACAAAAGTTTTCAGCCAGCCTTTATTACACGAAAATGGAATTTAGGTGATGATATGGAATTACAAGAACTTTTGGGCCAAGCAAACAGAGCATTAGGTCGCTTGGATATGTTTTCGGAATATGTACCTAATATTGATTTATTTATCGGGATGCATATAGTAAAAGAAGCTACCCAATCAAGTAAAATTGAAGGTACGAAAACAGACATTGAAGATGCATTGCATGACAAAAACAGTATAAATAAAGAAAAAAGGGACGATTGGATAGAAGTTCAGAATTATATATTTGCGTTAAATAATGCCATTCAAAACTTAGAGGAATTGCCTATTTCATCAAGATTAATTAGGCTGGCTCATAAAACCCTAATGAAAGGTGGAAGAGGCGAGCATAAAATGCCAGGGGAGTTTAGAACTAGCCAAAATTGGATAGGGGGTACTAATATCAATAATGCTATATTTATTCCACCACATCACACCACTATACATGATTATATGGGTGATTTAGAAAAATTCGTTCATACAGAAAAGCACTTTTTCCCCGATATTCTTAAAATTGCGCTTATACATTATCAATTTGAAACAATACATCCTTTTTTAGATGGAAATGGGCGTGTTGGTAGGCTTTTAATAACATTATACTTAGTTGAAAAAGGACTTTTGAAAAAGCCAATTTTATACTTGTCGGATTTTTTCGAGAAAAACAAAACAAGTTATTATGATAACTTAATGCGAGTTAGAGAAAAGAGTGATTTAAACCAATGGTTTAAGTTTTTTTTAACTGGCACTATTGAAACTGCACAAAAAAGTATTAAAACATTTGATAATATTTTGAAACTTCAGAAAGAAATAAATATCAAAATTCAAAGCTTGGGTAATCGGTCGGCCAATGCTCAGTTGTTGGTTACCGATCTATTCAAGCATCCTATTATTAATATTGAGTTGGCCAAAGTTTTAATAAATGTTTCATTACCAACCCTTTATTCTTTGTTAAACGATCTTGAAGAGCTTGGAATTATTAAAGAAGCAACTGGCGGGAAACGTAATAAGATTTTCATTTTTCAAGAATATGTAAACTTATTTAAATAACTTACTCTCCATCTTTATGCGGCAGCCCAAAAGGCTCATGCCGTAAGCCCGCTTTTTGCATTTCGGTGGTAATGTCAATTTTAAAAACCTCGTCTTCGTAGTGCTTGTAGGCATTATAAATATGCTCCGATTTTTCGTATTGTTCCAAGGCTTTTTTTAAGGCATTTCGGTAAGCTTCATAATCGCCTAAATGGCTTTGGGTTAGTGCCAAATAGTAATTGGCATCTGCAACATTATTTACTTTTATTTGCTCAAGCAATGCTTTGTGTGCTTTTTCATATTGTTTTGATTGTAAGTACATTACACCTAAATAAAAGTAGTCGAAAAGCCCTGCTTCATAATCGGTTTGCGCTAATTGATTTTCAATGCTTGTAATCGCTTTTGGGGTATCGCCTAAGCCACGGTAGCACAATGCGCGAATAATATTTAGGTGAAAGTTGCCGTCGCCCGTCATGCCAAGGTCGTAATCGGTAATGCGCTCTAGTTCGTCAATATCATTTAGGGCGGCTTGGTAGTTGTGCAAAAACATATAATTGCACCAGCCGCGGTGCATTAAAAATTCTTTGGGTTTTAGTTCAACCGCCTTGTCAATTAGTGGTTTCCAATCGGCATTTTGCCCTCGCTTTACATAGGGTACACCTTTTTCGTAGTAGGAGTATTCAAAGGTGGGGCAAAGGGCAATGCTTTTGTCAAAATGTATTTGCGATTCCTTACTTCCTTGGCGGTGCATTATAGCGTACTCCGCCTCTATACAGGCTTGGTAGCAGGGCGAATCTTTTTTATAAATATTGCGGTTGGGCGGCCCAAAGCTGCTGCAAATGGCAAAAACAAAAGTGGTAGTTATTAGCTTTTTCATGGTAGTATATCTGTTAACTGTCCATCAATTATTTTAAAAGTAAGGTATTGGTAATAGTCATAAACGCTATTGTTATATTGCCCTATTTGCCAACCGTTTAATGATTTTGTAAGCTTTAAAAGTTGGTCGGTAATGCGCTTGTCAAGGGTAATTTCTTCTAGCTTTTCGTTTACTTGGCTTAGCCTAAACCAGCCCGTTTGGCCTTGGCAGTTTACAATAAAACGGATAGTAACAAAGCCCGTTTCCCCCTTTAATTTTTCCATTTTACAATTATCAGTAAACACTTTTACAAGCGCGGGTTTTTCGCCAAGGTAATTAATGGTTTTACCTAGGCCGTAGTATTGCACCACCAAATCGTGGTGGCAAATTTTAAAATTAGGATCATCGGTTTTGGGGTTAAATTCCGTATCGCCCACCATACGTAAATAGCCATTGGGGTTATTATGTTTATGCGATTGGGGTGGGGTGTTTTGGCAGCCAATAACTACCAAAAAAATCATGGAAAGGATAGTTTTTTGCATGCTTTGGGTTTAAGGTTGCATTGCAAATTTGGAGTTTGGTTTTACTGAATGCTTCAACAAGATAAGTAGCCTAAATGCTCAATTTTAACATTTAGTGGCCTTTAATATTTAATTAGCTTTTATTAGGTTTTTTTAACCTAAGCTATTTTAAAATAACAGCTTATCAATGCCTAAATGCCATTCATCTACGTATTAGGTTGCTTTACCGATAAAGCTTATCCTTGTAGTTGTTCTATCCGTTAAACTGGGTAAAACACAAACATGATTAGCAGAAAAACAAAATCAATTTTAGGAGTAAGTAAACCAAGCTTTCTATCTGTAAATAATAAGGAGAGAAATTGTAATCGAAAACAAGCGGTGCTTAAAACAGAAAAACAACAGGCCAAAATTATTGATTTTATCCCGAGGATTAAAAGGGTTGATTTATCGCAGGGGTGTTACGGTACCCTTGATGTAAAATTTAAATAAAGAGTAGTTTTTAGTAGGTAGTGTTTCCCCCGGGCTTATGGTGTAGCAATACTGTTGCATTGTAGCTCGGGTTTTTATTTAGTTTTTATATCGCCCGAAATCCAATTTTTTATGTAGCGAATGTAGGTGGAGCGTGGCATATTGGCTAACTCTCGTTTGCCGTGGCGTTTGGGTAAAATAATGTCTTCTAACTCTTTTTCAAACTCAAAAAATCTTATATCTAAATCCGATAATGATAATCTATTACTGTTTTCAATTTTATTGAACCAATTGGCCAGTATTTCAAAAATATCTTCATGTGGAGTGATATTTCCATAAACAAAAGGGTCGCATCCACCTAAATCGGATAAGGCAGCTTGATATTCATATTTCGTATCGTCCAATACAATAAATTGTTTTGTTCCAAGCTTTTGTTTTCCTCTTTTTTGCCGAATGCCTAAGTCAATGCCCAGTTCAAAAGGCATATTAAAACGAGCCAATTCGCCAGCTTTTGTTGATTTTTTTAGCGAAATATCGTGGATAGCGTATTTTGAGGCAAGCATTAACTTTACAATATCATTTAACCTAAGCGAACCACTATCATTGGTTTCGGCAATTTTTACATTGTAACCTGCATAAGTTACGGCAAACATAATTGCTCTTAGTTTTGGCTTGAAGGTATCATCAAATGGGCAGTTAATAAAAACATTACGTTCAAACACTTAGTCGTAATTATATTTCGGTGAAATTGGTATTTCTATCAACCAAGTATATTTTGCTTGCATTTCCATCGGCTTTTAACTGCTTAGCAATTTCAATAGCTTTAAGCTTTGTTTTTGAAATGCTATGAGGTGTTTTTGCCTTTTCTTTTTGAACTTTCCAGCCATATTTTGATTGGAAAACAAATACTTTATGGCTGTTTATTGAAGCACTTTTTCTTAAAGCTTTGCCAATTTCGGGGTTGTATGTGCTTGCTACTGCCATTTTACAATGTTAATTTACTGTTTACCTACTAAACCAGTTTTTTATAAAATTAGTTTAAAAACTAAATAGAAAACGTAAAAAACGTAAAAAACGTAAAAAACTAGTGTAAAAACCTAAAAAAATTAGTTATAAACTAGCAAATTTAGTTTTCGTGTAATTGGTTACCAACGGTTAATTTATCTTCAAGCACCCTAATACGGTCGCGTAGTTTTTGTATTTCAGCTTCTTTTTCTTTGATTTGTGCTTGTTCGTTAACAAGGCTAACCCGTAACTCACCAATTTCAGTTTGTAGTTTTGATACTTGGTTTTGATAACCTTTTAACTGACTACGTAATTGTTCTTGTATTCCACGCTCAATTTTAATAGCTGCTTCAAGCGAGTTTAGTCGCTCGTCTCTAACATCATCATTAGCCTTTTTTTTGGCAACGTAAACCGATGCCCATGCACCGCCGATAGCACCAATCAATCCCCCCAATGTCCCTAAAATCGTTATAATTTCGGCGGCTTCCATCCTAATCTAGTTTTAAAATTCAAAAATGCAGCCATTACCAATTAAGGTAATGGCTGTGTTAATTTCATGAGTTATTATTTTAATTTTTCTGGGTCAGCTTCTCCATCATCATTTAATAGCGGTAAAGCCCTACCCAAACGTGCATTGCCATTAAAAGGACAAATTTCTAAATTTCCTATTGTAATTTGTCCTGAACCCCAAAAGCCATTTTGGTAGTAAAATGAGTTATCCATTCCTAAATCGGCAGTACTTGGTACGGTTGAACTGTAAATTAAGCTGCCATCTTTCCAATAAGTAACGGCAGTACCTACACGCCTAACACAAAATTCGCTGCCCGTATATGGTGTTGTTTGGTTTACGAATAAGCCGCGGAAAGCACCATTTTCATAAACATAAATACGATACATATTATTGCCAGGACGTTTATAAACATACATAGCATAATCAATGCTTGTATAACTAGCATTAGTGCCAATATCGCTATTTAAACCAATCATTTGTGGACTGTTATTGGCACAGGCATCAACAGTAAAACATAATTCAATATCGCCGCTGTGCAATTGCCCAGATGTGTTAAATTCATTATTCCAGCCTGTATTTGCAAGCGGTCTGTTGGCTGTTATATCAGCAAATGTTTCGCAAGGTGGTGCAACTGGTACACAATTTACCTGAATGTCTGTTATAATTGAATCAACACAACCACAAACCTCAATAAAGTGAGCAATAGGGTCATTTTCATCTAAGCCTTGCCCATCATCGCCCGAGTGGAACAAATATTCAAAATTATTAGCAGTAGTTGCCGTAACATGATCAATTGCACCATTAGGCACTGCGGTAGTTAACTCGCCAAATGGTTGAACTTGAACGGTATAATTAGCACCATTAGGGTGTGCGCCACTTAAAGTAGCAGTATAACGATTACCCGGACCATTGTTGTTACTTGAACCGTTTGATACACTTACGCTTGTAATTTGCAAAGGTGTATTCGTATCTTGATATAAAATACTACCATCCGCTGCAATTTTAGCCTTTGCACAAGGTACACCTATGGCTTGCTTTGTTAAAATAAGCGAAAGGTTATCACATTCAACATTTATTGATGTGTCAGCCCCAGCCGTAATTTCAGGGCAGCAATTTGATTTGTCGAACGATATTTGGGCATTAAGCCCAACGCAAAACAATATTAATAGGATACTTCGCATTTTATTGTTTTTCTTGTTTTATTACAAGTTGTTAATTCAAAATTTACTTTAAACTGGTTGCCTAATCCTTTGGCAATTCGCTTGTCTATGTCAGATATTTTTTCTGTTACACATAGGTCAATATCACTTCCCATCCACCAATTGCCGTTGCTCCAGCTACCATATAGGTAAGTTTGTTTTTGCAAGGCAATGGTTAAAGTTTGTATAGCCCATTTGGCTTGTGGTTCAACTTCAACCCAAGTTTTTATTGGCAGTTTTTCACCGTAAAAGGGACGAAAACGCTTGTTTAAGTTTTCTTCACCGCCACTAGGCAAGCTAGCACTACTCCCAGCAAACCCGCTACCACCAAGTACCACGAAAACTGAAAAACAAACAAATACAATGAGCAAGCCCTTAACAAATAAAGTAAACCTTTGAACAAGGCAGCTTTTTTGCTGCCCTGTTGTATAGCTTGTATATTGTTTATTCTTATCCATTCGCTTACAAACTCAAAAACACTATAAATTGCCACTAACCACATCGCTATCGCCTGTGCAGCCTCCACTACTATTGTATGGGAAAGAACGATTTGCATTATAGTAGCAATCAACCGTTGTTCCATCTGTTTGAATTGAAAAACCCCAATAGCGTGTTGTTGTGCCACATCCAACTATAATTTCATGAATTTGTACACCAACATCTGCTGGTCCCTCATATTCAATAGCAATATCAGCACTGGTACCACCACCTCCAACGGTATTTACATAGCCAGTAACACTAGGTGCATTAGCAGCCGTTATAGCATTAGCAATTACTTGTAATAAATCTTCTGGATTATTATTAGGTGTATAAACCGCACTTACTGATGTATAAGTAGTACCTTCATAATAAACCTCAATATTATACTGTAAACCAGTTGCCGAATTGCAATTCAAATCATCATCCGCCAAATTAGCTAAACCAGCACTTGTGAATTTTTGGGCTGGTTCACCAAGTACAAAGTTTGAATAATTTGGATACAAAAACATATTAGCAGTGCTACAATCGCAACAACCTAAAATAGGATTGCTAATTTCATTTCCAGCTAAATCATAAACTATGGTGGTGTTATCTGTAAACGTTACAATTTTAACTGTTTGATTGCCCACACAATAATCCCAATTAACATCAGCCACTTTAGGCCAAGTACCCATAGCATCAATAATTGGTTGATATATATCTTCAGGATTTAAAACCTTACTAGCAACAGCTTCTTGTTCGTAGGTAACTCTTATTAATTGTCTTTCGTGAAATCCACCATCAACCACTAATGCCGCAGCTGCGTCAAAAGCTTCAATATCATCTAAAGTACTTGTACAAGCCTTAGCCCAATCAGGAACTAGGGTATAATCGTACTCATAAGTATTTATATTTATGTTGGCTAATGCAGCCCTGTATAAAACTAATGTTCCAATAGTTGGATGACTTATCTGTAAAACAGATGTTAATTGAGTTGAAACCCAAGTATTAAAATTGGCAGTAACAAATCCACCAGATGTAATTGTTCCTATGTTGCCGCTTACAGATCCATTTACACCAAACCTACTAGCCCAATTAGAGCCAGGTAATGTACCTCTTAAAAAACAACTATCTTGTTCGCAAGTAATTTGGGGTAGTTCAATAGCATCAACAATAGGTTGGTAAAGCTCCTCAGTATTGCAAATTTTCGAATTCAAAGCTTCTTCTGCTTCGCAAACTGATGTTGTTACATTATACCTAGATGAGCTTGCAGGTTGTGCTGAATTAGTAAAAACAAATCTATCAATACTACAATTAAGGCCTGTTGCTGTTATTCCAAATGTACCAATTGGTGATCCGCTATTAAACTCAGTTACAACGCTTCCGCCAAACAAACTTTCAAGCCAATTATTAACTTGCGTTTGTAAATTGGTGTTACTACTAAATGAAAAACTTTGCGAAAAACTACCACAATCGCTATCAACCGTAATACTATATGTACCAGGTACATTTTCGGCAATAATTCTCTTTGGATCTTCATTTATGCTGCAAATAGTGTCGCAAGCAACAATCGGTAAATCAATATTATTATTTAAATCTCCGCAATTGCCAATTTTTTCAAACTCAACAACATTGCCATTAATAGTTATGCTGCCTATTTCAACCTCTAAATTGGTCATTTGAAATTCATGGATATTCGTACCGCTACCACAATTAAATGTACCCGTTGTTCCTGAAGGATAGGATATTTGACCGCCGTATAAAGCCTCAAGCTCTGCAACCACACCATTTGCATTTAATGGGTATGGTAAATCTAAAATAGTACCATCTGCCAAAGTTATTTCAGTTATCAAAGCAACTCTTGGGTCAAAACAACCTCCATACTGTATGCAATCAAAGCAAACATCACAACAAACTTCATGTATTAATCTAGGAGGATTAGTAAGTATGCTAAATGTTCCGTTTGGTGCATAAACTCTTACCTCATCGCTACCATCGGTAAAATAATAAACTTGTACTATATCCTCAAACTCAGTTATAAAACACTTTCTATCAAGTAATACTTTTTCAGGACAAATAACAGCATTACCAACCAACACATACGGTGTAACTTCATCAAGCTCTGTTTGGTTTGTTACAATAACATTACCATCTGCAACATACGAATATTGGAAAAATGGTTCATTATTATTGCCATCATCGCACAAAATATGTTTTTCAACTGGTGGCAAAATTGCAGGGTCGCAATTTGTTGTTGGATTAACAGGATTATATGGCTGGTAATCAACATCAACTGAAGTTGTAAACCTGTTTGAAATCACACCATTTAAAGTGCAAGTAACAACATAATCATAGTATAAAACTTCGCCTTCGCCATCACCATTCACATCATCACATAGCAAAAAGTATTCTCCTTCACATTCTTCTTTTGGTGGTTCAGGTACAATAGTTACTTCACCTATAATTGGTAAAGGGGCCTGGCATGCCGTGTCAATTACAACATTAAGGTATTTTTTTGCTTCAGGTACTACATTACATTCATACTCAATATTAGCAACTACTGAATGTATAATATCCTCAGCGTCTAAAACTAATATGCCAAAACGGAAATTGGCTAATTGGCTTGCAGTTAAACCAGAGTATGGAACACTTACCGTGTATGTGCCACTACCAGGTTGAGGAAGTGGCTGTGCGGGTGTAAAAGTTACACCAGCAATGTTTAATATATTAGTTGCATTGAATTGTTGGTATTCGGCTTGGTTCCCATTGGCAGTAGTTATAGTTCCTGCCGCTAAATCGGTTTGGTCATAGGCATATAAACCAAATCCACTACCATTAGGTGTTGCCGTAACTTCAATTTCAATATTTACATTTTCTGCACAACTTGGTAATTGGCTAAAGTCAAAACTCAATTTTGCATTAATAAGATCGATATTTGAGTTTACGGGGGTATCTCCACTACAATCTAAAAAACCACTTGCATCTTCAGCCAAAGTATTTGTAGCATCAAAATCAACAGGTAACCAAGTAGGGCTACTTGCTTCAACAAAAACAGCATCTGAAGGGCACAACGTCAGTTGATTTAATCCTAATTGAACATCGCTTACACATGTATCGCAAACTTGAATTAAATCATTACAAGCACCTAAAGTAGCTAAACCACTTAAAGTGTGGTCATCGCCATTTGCCGTATAAAATCCTTCTGATTGATTACCGTTTTTAAGTTCGTAAATAGTTCGGTACTCACCATTAATAGTATCACACCAAAAAATGTATTCGTAATCGTCACTGGTATTACAACTTGCAGATTGCTTAACTTCTAAAGTAAAATTATTATTAAAAGTAATTTCAGCAATTTCAACCGATAAATTGTAAAACTGATATTCAGATAAATTAGGAAAAGGACCACAGCCCGCAATCGCATTTGCATTGGATGATTCAACTTCAACAACATAACCACCATACAAAGTCGTAAGCTCGTTGCCTAAGTTAAAATAAGAAATCGGATAGTTTAAAGGAGCAATTGTACCATCGCTTAAAAGTACTTGGTGTACAAATTGGCCACCAGCTACAAATGTTGGAAAACAACCAGCATAATAAAAACACGGGCTACAATCATCACAACAAATTTCATTTACACCAATTTGCGGCAATATGCCTGGTTCAAGTTCAGTACCATTTAAAACAAAAACATCTTGGCTGCCATCAGTATAAAAATAAACAGTATATGTGTTCCCATCTGAGTCAACAAAGCATCTTTTATCTAATAATAATTTATCGCTACATTCTCCTAATGTAGCAGTTTTAGTTGGTTGGTGCAAATCGCCATCTTCAGTATAAAAACCTAAAGATTTTGTCCCCTTTCTAATTTCATATACCGTTTGTTGTACGCCATTAACTTCATCGCACCAGTATAAGTATTCAATATCATTTGTTATTGAGCTTGAACCAATACCGCCACTACCAATTTGGGCAGAAGCGGTAAAAGTAAATAATAAACAAAATATGTAAAGAAATAGATGTTTCATCGTTTAAATTAAAATGGTTAAAGCCTTTTTTAATTACTTGGCTTACGAGTTTAATAAAGAAACCCTAACTTGAATTGAGCCGCCATCATCAACTAAATCGGCAGCAGTTAAAGCACCCAAAACAGGGTACGCATTATGTAATTGAACTGGTACAGCTACAGCAGCTGTATCTAATACTGCAACATCAACTTGAGTAATCGATGCACGTTTAAAACCTACTTGTCTTACCTCGCTAGGGCAAACAACAAAATCTTCGGTTGATGTTGTACCATCTTTAGCAGCAACAGTAATAGTTACTACCAAAGTTTTACAAACCGATGGATTTTTAATATCAGCAACATTGTAAGTATCAGTTGCAACAGCAGTTACACTGCCCGAAGCGTTAGCAGTATCCAATGTTACTAAAGCCTCTAAAAAATCTTGTTTTATATCAACAGCATTAGCTGTATAGGTTGAGGATAAACCTGCCATTTTATTTTTGTTTTATTGGTTTAATAATCGTATTACCCCAGTTACGCATTCAGGCTTGGTTTGCACTAAATCGCCAGGGCTAAGTTTGCCTTCGTTAGCAAGGGTTGGCACCCAGCCAGCAGGCTTTTCTAAATATTCAAGAGTAATTGCTGTAAGCGGTTCGTTATCCTGTAAGGTTGCATCTAACACAGGGCTAAATGAGCTTATTAAATACTGGCCCGAGCCCGCATTTACACCAGTTAATGTTGCAACAGCAAACCCACCTTCTTGTAAGCCATTAACCACAATTGAAACAGCATTAAAATTAAAACCAGGCGTTACGGTTGTTAAACAAACAACATCATTCCACTCAAAGTAACAACTATCAGCCGCAGTAATGTTACCAACACAAGGCTCAAAATCATCCTCAATATACGGTTCGCATAAAAAAGGAATGCTATCACTAATAGCAAGGGTTGCTATATGGTTAGTACCCGAAAATAACTTCCATACTTGATACTGAACATTGTTTTTTTGAGCACAGCCCACAGGTAAATACGTAGGATTTACACATGGCTTTAAGCCCGTTAAATCTGCTATTGCAGGCGCATTATCAATAGGAGTGATAATAGGAGTATCAGTACCTGTAAGTTCATCATGTACATTATGCACTAAATAGCTATTGCCATCCGCATCGCATAATACAGCATAACCATTTGTTTCAATTTGCGGGTCGGTATCTTCCTGTAAGTCACCAGTGCATGCAGCCCATTTGCAGGGGTCGTCGGCATCAACAATTAAAATGCGGCGCAGCAACCTTCTTGCCCAGTTGCTGCCCCCCAATACATTGCATAATTCCTCTTCGGTAGGTTTTCTAAAAGGCATAATATTAACGTAAAATGATTATTATGATACTGATGCGTTAGTGAAACCAATATGCGGAATACTCCAATTGATTACACTAAAACGAGGAGGTTGCTTTAAACAACTCCATTCAAATTCAAACGAAATTTTTTGGAGCTCTTTAACACCCCTAGGTATTAAATAATTGAACTTTGTTACACTAACGGGAATACCTTTGTTACCACCGTAAAACTGACCCGATTTTGTGATGAACCATAAGCGCATATCGCCAACACATTGGTATTCGCGCAACATTTCATAGTTGCTATCATTAACATCTAAAATGTCGCCAACCAATTTGTGAGTTCTTTGAATTACACTTTTACCGTAGCAATTGTTTTCCTCCTCTAGCTCATCTTCTGGGTCAGGCATATCAGCATCTACACACCAATAGTGATAATGCGGTGTTGGTACACCATTGTCAGGATCCGTAATTGCAGGATCTGGCTCAACAATAGGATTTCCATTGTTAACAAGTAAATCAAGTAAGTCTAATAATTCTACGTCAGTATCTCCAGCAGTTGAGTCTGGATCTAAATCTACACCCATGTCAATTGTAGCACCTCCAGTACCAGTTGGTACAAGCCATGTTGTAGGAATGTCGTTAAAATCGCTTTCGCATGCGATTAATATGCCGGAAATACCGCCTGTTAAGCGGGTACGGCAGGCACTAAAGCTAGGTCCCGAAATATCTTTTCCGGCACCGCACTGACAGCCTTGGCAATATCCTGAAGCCATTATATGAAAGTTTTAATGTTTTAAAAAATAATTTTAATTGAATTAAGAAATTAAGCACTTGCATATACTCATAAACCGGTATTAACACCATATTAGTTTTAAGTACAAGTTGTAACTTTAACAACACCATATGCAAGCTTTAAAAAGATGGGGGGTAAAAATTTTACCGCCCCACTTATAATATCATTACAATAGCACACGGCCACATTAAAATTGCTTAAAAGCCTTTTGTAAAATTCAATTGTTGGTTAATACAATGCTTCCTTTGGCTACGCATCTAATAAAAAGCCAGGCTCAGGCAAACACCAATCAACATCAACACGTGGCGGTTGTTCTTGGCATTCCCACTCAAACTCAAAGCTAATTTTTTGCTGCTCTTTAATACCTCGTGGTATCAAGTAGTTAAACTTAGTTATAATAACTTCAATACCTTTTTCACCACCGTAAAACTGACCTGATGTAGTTACAAACCAAATTCTTGCATCACCAAGGCACTGGTATTGTTTCATCATATCATAGTTCTCAGTATTAACATCTAAAATGTCTCCAGCTAATTTTTGCGTTCTACCAACAATGCGTTTTTTGTAGCAGTTGTTCGCTTCATCAACCTCATCCTCTGTTTCAGGTAAATCCGCATCAACACACCAGTAGTGAAATTTAGGATCAGCCGTAGCACCCAATGCTTGCTCAACTAAAGGCACAGTGTTGTCAATAGCACCTGGTCCTCCACCTCCTTCTAAGTAGGTGTAAAGTGTGTTAGAAATTGTTGTTGGATCTGAAAAATCTACCGCAGGATCATCAAAGTAAGTAGCCGGCATATTCAAGTAGTCATACTTTCCAACGCAAGTAATTAAAATTCCACAGATACCACCAACGTGCCTTGTGCGGCATGCGTTAAAAGTAGGTCCGTTAACTGATTTAGGGCATGTGCACCCTGTGCAATATCCATTTGCCATGATAATAAAAATTTATTTTAAAAAAACTTTTTGCTTTAAAATTGATTGATTTTCACCCAATCATGTATCCGTTAGTAGGGTACTGTAAACACCATTTATACAAAGCTTGGCATTGGTAAATTCCAAGTTGGTAATTCTATTCTTTTAGGTTGTTTTAGGCATCGCCATTTAAACTCAAAAGTTATCCGCTGCGGGTCGCTAGTACCCCTCGAAATCACATAATTAAACTTTGTAATATTTACCGATATTCCGCTTTGCCCACCGTATAACTGCCCCGATGCCGTTATAAACCAAATTCTAGCCTTATCTAATGCTTGATAGTAACGCATCATATCATAGTTAACAAGGTTAACATCCAAAATGTCTCCTACAACCTTATGTGCGCGGTCAATAACACTTTCCGAGCCACAAAAACTCAACTCTTCTAATTCATCCTCCGTTTCAGGTAAATCAGCATCAACACACCAATAATGATAATTAGGCAATGGCCCATCATGTATGCCATCTTCATCGCTATCTTCAAATGGTATATTTATTAACGGATGAGTATTATCTACATGCTGATTAAAATACAGCCAAATATCATGCGATAACGCAACTGGGTCAACTTCACTAAAATCTACCCAGTCATTAGCATTAGGATAGTTAGTATTTTCACTTATAGCATGCGCATCACTATCGCATGTAATAATAATGCCTGCTATACCACCAGTATGCCTCGTTCTGCAATTGCTAAACGATACAGGTGGAACTGATTTCTCAGTAGTACATTCACATCCTTGACAAAAACTTAATCCCATAATCTTATTTTAAGCTCTTTTAAAGCACATTAACCAGCACTCAATTATTTAAAAACCAAATGGATCATCATCACAAACCAAGTCGATAATTTCAAAATTGTTTATATCCTGTACTATTACATGTTTGCATATAGTTGGGCAATCAATATCAAAAACTACCCTTACATAAATCTCTTGTGGGCATGTACAGCATGAAATCCTAATGCAATCGGCATCTGGTCCTGCTCCTGCAGTTGTTGCAAGATTAGTTAGTAAAACCTCAGTGTCTAGCAACATTTCTTCACAATCATGGGTAATAGCTCCCTTTGCATATTCAATTAATAATGCGGTGCCAAAAAGTCCAGATGATGTTTTTGAAGGATCTAAATTCAGTCTTATAGGATTTCCGTTTTCATCAACAAAGTCAATTTGTATAATTTCTGTACAACTCTCAAGTGTTGGAACTATGTCAGGTGGGAAATCGTCAACATTAGTAAACACAAATAGGTAATCATCTGGGTTATCGAAAACAAAGTATTGAGCATTAGTGCTAATTGGGCATTCTGATTGATAAATAATAGTACAATAATCACTTTCATTTAAACAAATCGGATTTTCATAGGTCCAAACAGAATTATCTAGGCTTGTTTGTATTTCAGTATCTGGCGGTTCGTTTGTTAAAGTAACTTCAATACAAGTTTCACCATCTATGTAAGTACCTTCAATGTTTACCTCTACTATATCACATAAATCAATATCACTAACTACTAACTCACCATTTGGCAAAATTTCAACACATTTTAATACATCAGGGCAATCTGGTCGCTCCAATTTAAAGTAATACTTTAGTGGGCAACTACAACAATAAATATTTACGCTGCCATTTGCATCAGAGTAATTCTCTTCAACACTCTCTGCATACGGTATTTCGCAAGCTGGTTCATTCAAGTTGAAGTCAGTTGTTTTAGTAAAGGAACCGAGACCAAACCCAAATACGTAACCCAATGGTGTAGTTGTGTTGTATAAAGCAAAATACTTTACTTGACCAGCCTGAGCTGTATATTCTAGCATTATAACATCTGAACACAATATTATTGAAAATGCTTCAGCCAAAGTCAAATTTTGATCAAATACCAAATCCATAACTTGAGTATTCGTTCCTGGGTCATGACTTACATCAAAACTCGTTAATCCAGCATTACCAACAAGCAATGTACAATCATCAGGGCAAATAGTATCCCCAACTGTATAATTCACCCCATCAGTACTCCACGATATTGTGCCCATATCAGTATTTACTTGTGTTGCTGTAATACAATTAGCACCCATAGGGTCTGTAAATGAGTTAAAGAATAAATCATCATCTTCACATTGTGGTGTGCATTCAGTTGTATCTCTGTAAACCAACTCGCTCCAATCGCTTTCTATGGTTTTAACATCGCTATCGCACTTAGTTTTAACTTTAAAGTAGTAAGTAGTACCACAGGCTAAGCCTTCAATAGTATGACTTAAAATTCCAATAGCCGAAGGACTACTTACATCAATGGTTATTGGGGTTGCGGTTGCAATATCTCCGTATTCAATACAATAATTATCAAAATACAAATTCGATGGGTCAGAGTCATCTTCTCGTGTCACCTTATTCCATTGAAGCGTTATTGATGAACTATCAAAATCAGTAACGTCAATCAAAATAGGAGGGTCGCATTCGCAATCGTTATTTATAGTAATACTATCACCAACATTCCATTCACAAGCTTCGCCACTTGGGTCATCTATTATATATACATCATAAGTATCTGGTAATAAAGGATTTCCTGCACCATCAGCAGTTATTGTTATACTATTGCTTGCATCTAAACTAGTCGATGGAATGGTAATAACAGGGTTTCCTGCAATCTCAACAAAAATGTCAAATGCGCCACCCGAAACAATTGGGTCAACAACAATAGTTAAACTAGCTTCAGTATCGCAAGTGCAATCCTCTCGGTATAAATTTATATTGAAAAAGCATAAGCAATCATCTTCAATCTCAAATGATGGAATAACAGGTGAAACAAGGCAAAAATCATCAAGAGCTTCTACATCATAAGTTCCTGGTGGTAAAATCATGCTACCAGTCGGTGAGCTTGTAGTATATACATCACTAGTAGTTGTATCAGTAAAGGTCAATTCTAAAGCACCTTGTACTCCATCAACATCATAACTAACATACCCCTCAGCCTCACAAGTTTTGTTAAACCATTCTAGAGTAACTTCTAAAGCACACGATTTTGTTTCAAACTCTATAAAAGTCGTAGCACCGCATTCATTAGATAATTCAATTATAAACGTTGCATTTTCAGCTAAGCCAGTTAAGCTAATAGGGTTATCGCTGGTAGTTGTCCAACCTCCCGGCGATGCACTAATTTCGTACCACCTGTAATCAATTTCTAAGGTACTTGAGTAGTAAGATATTGAAGCAAAATCAACACCACATGTTTCAACATTTATGCTGTTTAAGTAACAAGCCTCTCCACAATCACTAAACGGATTCATTGGAAGCGGAACTTGCTCAAACTCAGTATATGATGGTACAACTTCTTGTTCTTCTGCACCATCTTCTGGTTCAACTTTAAGCGAATAATCGTAGCAACACGCAGCAGGGTTTAGGTAACAATCTTCAAATAAAATATCAAAACTGTCAAAACATTGGCGTTTACCAATGGCTTTAACATTTTCAATAACTATGTTTTGAATATTTGAAATTAAACCATTAGCCGTGTAAAGGGTAATATTATCAAAGCCGCCCATCCATCTTGCTGCTCGTCTTATGTTGTAAAATGCCTTAGGTACTTTAATCCTAAACATTTCAAAAATCTCATATTGGTCGGTACGGTAACAGCCATTAAGTAAAAGCGTTCGTTTTTCTTTTACTTTTTCTTCGGGCTTCATAACATTGCAGCCATCAATATAAAGTCTATTTCTAAGGTCTATAGCTTTAGGTTCACTTCCACCTTCATCAACCAACGATTTTGCAAATAATCCATCACGGTCGCAATCATTCCAAAATTCAAATGTATGTAAACAACAACTTTTGGGCACAACTTTAAAAGTGTTGCTGTAATAAGGTTTTTCGCCTTCAAAACCCATTTTAAAATGGTAGTAATGGCCACATTCAAATTCAGCCTCGTAATTAGGGTTAAAATGTACATGAGCAAAAAATCCTTTTTCGTCTATTGACGAAGGCAATTCATATGGTACAGCAATAAAAGCATGCAAGCTATTGTCAATTGCCCCCGATGTTATACCAGAAATATAAACATCTAAATCTGTCTCGCTTTCAATCCAAGTTCCAGCTTCAGTTTTACAAACTTTTAAATCAAATACAGTGTCACCAGAGCTTAGATCATCAACAAATTCTTGGAAGGTAGTTGTTGATCGCGATAACATAAACTGCATGGTAGGCATTGTACCATAAGGCACAGGCATTACCAAACTATCCCATTCATGGTCTTCATTGCAGCATCCATATCGGTGCGCTTGTAAACTAGGGTCGGCTACCCAACCCAAAACACTCGGTGTGTACTGATTTATTTTTGCCATTTCAGGCGGAAAATTAAACTAGCTACCCTCTTAAACTTTCCTTTGGCAGGGTAGGGGCAAAGTATCTTTACATTTTCACGGAACTAAAAATCTCAAAAAACACTTATTATAAAAAAAAGGATGAAATTGTTTGGTCTAAGCGGTAACAAATACCAAAATCATTACATTTACAGTTGTAAACAAAACATTTTATTCAAAGGATGCTAAAACAAATACATCCTATGCTTTTAATTAACAAAAAAATTTAAACAACATGAGAAACTACCTATTAACCCTAGCACTATGCTTTACAGCCCTAACTTTTTTAAACAGCTGCGGCGACGATGAAGGCAACGGCGATGATGGCCAAAACACCGATGTTTGCGCAACATGTAAATTGTTATACGTTCAAAGTTCAACGGCGCAATTTAATTGCCTAGAGCAATATTGTAATTTGGATTTTGATTTTATTAATAGTAATGTGGATTTCGATTCAAGTTTTGCATTACTTAATTCTTGCGGTGATGGAATCAATTTTGCTCTATTAGATACAGCATATTATGTATGTGATATAATTGATTAAATTATTAATCTTCTTCTTCCTCTGGGATTTCTGGGATTTCATCATTTTCATTTAATGATTTAATATCTGGGCAATTCCATTGAATTTTAAAACTTTGTTGGCAATGTGCATTACTTATCTCTAAGTTATGCTCAATAAATTCACCTGCTCCCTTTTTTTCTTCATTATCTGAGCCTAAATATGTAGCCATTGGGTGATGCACATTGATAACACCATTAATTTCCATTTGTCTGGCACAATCAAAGTTAATTTTATAGCTGGTGCTTTTTAACACATTTTTAGTATAAACAAATGTTGTATCGGTTTCATTCATATTACCAGTACCTAAAAAGCGATTGTATTTAAATAAGCAATCATGCAGTTCAGTCCAACTAAGAGGTTTATTCAAATCATATAAAGAGCATAAGCCATTTATAACTTGATTACTCACTAATACATAACCTAAATCGTCTATATCATAGCCGTCAGGATATAATTGTTGGCTGGTGATAGGTGATACATAATCGCTATTTTGTAACACAGCAAATACATCATTAGTAAAGTTTTCAATGCTTGTTTTTTTAGTGGTTTCTGAGTCGGCACAACTACTAGGATAGTAAATGGGTTCCCCCACAAAATAACTAGTCACATCTTCATCCATATAAGCAAATTCTTCCTTAAAAGGTATTCTATCCCGGATGCTCTCCATACCAACAGGCGTGCTCTTTATAACCTTTAATTCACTTGGTGTAAAATCAAAATCGTTATTTCGATTATTAATGATATGGTATTTCCAGGATATATGTTCTATCCTTAAAACACGTGCAGTTAAATTATTGCCACCAGCATCAGTATAATCAATTTCTTCAAGCCATATATAGCAATTAAACATTTTTATTATATCCAATATGTGTTTAAAAGTAAAAAACAATCCTTTGGGCTCGGTAATGTCTTCGGGGCTATCAACCCTAAATTTTACATCAGCTTTATGGTGTACAGTTATATTTTTATAATATTCTGCTGCTTTAAAGTACGGTCCTGTCGGAAAATCTGTTGCATTTAAATCTGAGTTTTGTAGCTGTGTATCTAATGCAGTTTTAATTGGAGTGGGGGCACTTGGGTTTACAATATTTTCACTTGTCGAATTAAAAAATACACTTACAAAATGATCCCAATAACGCGCATGCGGGTCATCAAAAGTGTTTTCTAAAGGATTTTCTAAATCATAAATATCCCTATTTCTATGGCAAGGGTGGTATTCAAAAAAATGGGCTAAAACTTCACTTAAAAAACGGCCTTCATTAATGGCTTTAATTTTTTCATCTTGGTTAGGACAACGTAACCATAAGTGAGTATTATGAGCTGTTTCAGTATAATAATTCCAGCCAACACCAGCAGGCGGATGTGCTGTTGGGTCGCTATTTGCTGCAATTTGTGTAGCAGTAAGATTTACAGTAAACACTTCTCTATGCCAGCAATAATAAAATACAATAACCCTTACAAAATCAATAAAATATTCAATAAGCTTAAAAATCATGCAAATTAAAAAAATTGGAAGCAATGCTAAAAAAGCAATAACTTGAACAATGGCTACAAAGGGATTGCCACTAAAACCATCTTCTGGTAAGGGGGTACATTCCCATATATACTGCGAAAATGGCGGCCGATAAGTAAATTCCTCATGGTAACTTTCTTTTTTCCACCAATTTCTAATACAGTAACCATATTCAACCCTATCTTTTAAATCATGTGGTAAGTCGTCAGCTGTTTCAGCTGAATCTTGTTCATCCGCTGTAAATCCACCACTACCATCACCATCCAAAACTTCATCCCCTTCAATATAATAACTAGTAGCGCACTCAATTTTATCTAGTGGATCACCATCATCATCTTTATTTTCAAACAAATCATCACATCCTATTTTGGGCGGAAATTCTTTATTAAATGAAATTTGTTCTAATACGTCATCCATATTATGGTCATGGCTAAAGTCATATTTATTTTTATTGAAATCCTTTCTTTTAAAGGGCATTTTGCAACAAACCTCTTCAATCTCACCTTCAACATCAGGAATACAAACGGTATGAGTATTCAGCTTTGCAATAAAAACTTTTTCATCTTTACTTTCATTTAGGCAATTCCAAAAACTATCTTCCTTTAGTTTAATCTCAACGGTACAGTTTGCAAAATCCCACTTGGTACTGGTTAGTAATGAAAATTTACCATTATAAAAATCATAGTATTTTTTTATTTTCCCATTGCTTTCATGTGGGCAAAACCATTTTATATTAACATAAATCCAACCACATTTTTCTTGGGTATCATAGTAATCTAGTAGTTTTTGGTATAAATCTAAACCGTAAACATTTTTGTCTTTCTTTCTAAGGTATATCGAAGCACTAATTTCTTTTTCAAAAAAAAGAAAATCTTTGTGTTGCTTTTGTTTTACCCCAACTTTAGGGTCTTTAAAAGGGAAACCATCAAACTTATAAACAGCATTACCAATAGTTAATGTTGTTCTAAAACTCGTGTTACTCATTGCGCATAATAGTTTTAATTGTCAAAATCAAGTTGTGTATCAATAACGGTTTGATAAATGTTACCGTTTTTACTTACAACTTCTACAATTGAGTTCCCTTGCTGTACTATCGCTGTTGTTCCACTTGTGTTACTTGCAGTAGTTTCTGTATTGCTATTAATAGCCTTTAGCTCATTTAAAAAGGCCTTTTCATACTCAACTCTTGCACGTGCATTTAAATTAGCATTAGCAGCTTTAAAGGTTTGGTTACTCGCTCTTAAATCCTCTACAATTTTAGCAGTATTAGGTTTTACAATACCCGCCGAGCGTGCTGGTATCAAGTCATCAGCAGCTATATTATAATCCTGCATTACGCTAGCAACACCCTCTAATACTTTAGCACGTTCTCCATAGTGGATACCTTCAAGTAAGTTTCTACGATACTTTTGGGTTGGTTTATGAGGTATTACATACTCTTGCTTATGCGTAAAGTGCCCCGATTCATGTCTTGGGTTACCATCGCCCGTATAACCACCCATGTATTTACCTTCGGCGGCGCGCTTAGCCTGTACTTTTGTTGCAACAAAACCAGCAATCATAGCAGCTACAATTGTAGCCCCAATAATAGGTCCAACAATTGGTATTGAAGAGTAGCCCAACATAATATTAGCAGCCGCAGTAATCAACGACACCGCTTGATTCGCTGTTTCAATTTTCTCCTTCTTCTTTTGTAAAGCCTCTTTTTCTTTTTGCGCTTTTTTCTGCTCTGCTATTAGTTCAGCATTCGATAAACCACTTAATCTTTTTTGTTCTGAGTTTTGATCTTCAGTTAACTCATTTATCTGGTCATACTGATCTTTAAGCTCATCATAATTATTGGCTAAACCTTGTTCTTGTCTTTCCCTTTGTTTTTCTAGTTCACTTTCTAAATCACCTTTTCTACCTTCTAACTCCTCATTAACTAATTCAAGTTGATTGGTAAGTTCTTCCAATTTGGCATCTACTATCGCATTAGCCATATCAAATACTGCTTGGCTAATTGCAGCAAGATTGTTTACTATATCTTCAGGGTCTCCATCTCCGGCTTTAAAGTCTTTTATGGCATCTCCAAGTCCTTTAAACGCATCAATTGCTTTCCCAACAGAATCAAAAGGAAATTCGAATCCTAACTCTAAATCTAGGTCCTCAAATGCCTTTAAGGCATCTTTAGCAGCTCCAACTGCATCTGCAACTATAATTTGGTTCCTAATTTCCTGTCCCTTTTTTACAAGGCCTGTTTTTTCATCCTGAAGCTTTTTTTGAAGTTCGATTTCTTCATCTGATAATTTACCTTCTTTTTCAAGTTTTGCTGCTAATGCTTCTAATTGTTGGTCAACAAGTTTTTTTTGCTCTTCAACTATCTCTGCTTTATCTTCTAATGATGTATTCTCATCTTTGAGTTTTTCCTTGTTTGCAGCTTTTTGTTCATCAACACTTTTAAAAAGGTCTTTTATAGTAGTTTCTTCTAGTTTTTTCCTTTCTTGTCGAAGTTTAATAAGTTGATCAATTTCCTCTTGTGTTAACCCTTCAATAGTTGCCTGTTTTTCTTCTAACAAGGCTATTTGCTGATTTACAAGATTCTCTTGTTCAATTAATGCTAATACCTTCTGCTTTAAAGTTGATTCATCATTGTCAATTACAGCTTGATTAATTGCCTTTTGTTCTTCAAGGCTTTCAACATTCAATTCGATAACTCGATTTTGTAGTTCTTCTTGAGTTGAAATAATTGCAGCCTTTGATGCTTTAAGTGCAGCTTTATCTTCATCTGAAAGGTCGCTTGCTTTTAAATTGATTTCAATCTCATCTAGTTCCTTCTGAATTCTATTAGCCTCGTCTAAAACTACTTGTAACTCATCTGCGGCTTTAAGGTTACCATTTTCATCAAGATCACCAGGGTCTGCTTCTAATCTTTTTTGCTGAATGCCATCGTCAATATTTTGATTTGATTCCTCAATTTTAGCATTTGCTCGTTCTTCTTGCAGTTTTAAAGCCTGCCTATCTAAGTCTAACTGTTTAAGTTTCGCCTCAGCAATTTTCGCTTCTATTGATGCAATATTGGCCCCCTTCTCTAATTTTAACTGCTCAAGGTCACTAATGTTTGCTGAAATATCTGCTTGATCTAAAAGTAATGCTCTCCTTTGACCCTCAAAGTTTAATGTACCATCAGCGTTTACTAAGCTAGTATCAAGCTGTAGTTTTAGTTTGTTTTGCTTATTTAGTTCCTCTCTAATTTGTCTATCTAAAGCCAACTTCTTTAACTGTAGTTGTACCTCTTCAGCCTTAGCTTTATTTATTTCATCTTGAACTGCGGCTCTTGCCTCTTCGCCTACAGTTTCATTGAGTTTCTTTTGTAACTCATCAATTTCTTCTTTCTTTGCGTCAATCGCTTTTGAGTTTATTTTTAACTCAGCCTCAAGTGTAACACTACCATCAAAATTTAAACTACCAGCTTCTGCAAGAATTTCATTTTTTAGTCTTTCAAAACCTTGCTGTATTTCTCCAATTACCTTATCAAAAACTTCATCAGTAATAGCATCTTGAACCTTTTTGCGCATTTCGGCTGTACCAGCTTCAATATCGGCGGCTAATTGGTTAAACTGCTCTTTTGTAATTTGCTCGCGCTCAAGCATTATGCCTAGCTGTTTTTTTAGGTTTTCTTCTTCAAGTTTAACCTCTTTTAACGCTAACTCTTTACGCTTCTCAATGTTAACATCAGCAATTTTACCAAGCCTGTTGTAAAAATCTTTTTCGTCTTTTTCTCTATCCGACATGGTCTTTTTTGCAGCCTCGCGTTGCCTTTCCCTTTCTTTATTCGCCGAATCCCTCCTAAGTATTGAAATTTCTTCGTTCATGTTAGCAACTAAGTTGTCTATTAGTTGCTGGTTAGCTTCTGCTTCAGCCTCATTAGCAAATGTTAAGTTTTCAAGCTGTGCAATTTGAAGTTCATATTTAGCTCTTAGTTCGTCTTCTGCTATTTTTAGTAATTCTGCCGCTTTTTCTTCTTCGTTTTCTATCCTATCAGCATTAAGTTGCCTTATCCTTTTATTTGAACTATCTAATAAATCCTTAGCACTATCAATTACATCTTTTTGCTTTGCTAATTCTTCTTCTGTAAGTTTAGGTACACTCTCTAATCCTTCAGTAAATCCATCTGCTAACTTTTTCCCAGTATCTTTAACGGCATCAACTGTATCTTTAACATTTTCAACAACAGCATCCTTTGCGCCGCCAAATGCACCCTTAACAGCACCAATTAATCCCCCTTCTTTAAAACCGCTTATAAGGCCTCCAACTGCGCCTTTAATCGCTTTAAATGCAGTTATAATAGGAAAAAAGTAAACTTTTAAAGCAGTTTTAATAACCTGTCCTGCATTATTTACTGCAGCTTTAATAGCACCAAATGCTCCTGCTATAGCCTTTTTCCCAAACTCAGTTTTTGCAACAAACGATCCAATAGCCGAAACCAATGGAATAATTAAACCAATGATAAAACCGATAGGATTGGCTTTCATAGCAGCATTCAACCCTTGCTGTGCTCTTGCAGCAATTCCTTTACTTACAGCAGCTTTCTTTTGAACACCATCCTCAATTGCAGTCGAGGTAATATTGGCCTTGGTTAAACCTGATTGAAGTTGTTTGGTTGTATTTAACTGTTTATTTGCCTTGTCAGCAATAGCGGCACTTTTAGCCGCCTTAGCCATTTCCTTACTATTATCGCCAAACAATCCGCCCGATTGTTCTAGCATTGGCAAAAGGTTGTCTTGCAATGTACCTGCAACAGATGATACAGTCTCTCCAATTTCACCTACAGTACCAATAAATTGCCCTAATTCACTATCATCTGTTGCACCTGTAATTTGTTTTAGTGAACTTGTCAAAAAGGTAGTTGCGCTTCCAACTTGAGACATCACATTTAACCCACTACTCATAGCATCTGAAAAACTTTTTTGTTTTTCTACATTCTCTTCTATTCCCTCTGAGTTTTCTTTTATTTTTTTGCCATGTTCGTCAATCTCTTTACTTTGATCTCCTACAGTTTTATTTGTATCTACTACTTGCTTAGCTAAGTTCTGCTGACCTTTTACTCCATCAGTACTACTCTTTTGTAAAGATGTACCAGCATTTGCAGTACTTGTGGCCATGGTTTCGGCACTAATACTTGCTTGATCATATGCCGCAGAGGTCGAATCTATATTTGCGGTACTTTCAATAAATGCTGCATTGTTAGCTGCTAATGTGCTACCCAAGCCTGAAAAAAGTTGAGTTAAATTAGCAATACCAAGTTCAACACTTTGTAAACTTGTTTTAATAGTGGTAAGACCTGTTCCTTGCGAATTTAAAGCAGTCCCAAAAGCTGAGCTGCTATTACTCGCTTGTTCAAGTGTTGTAATAATTACGTTTAAACATTCCTTTAACTCCTCAAATACACTTAAATCAATATTTTCAGGATTTAAACCTCCCAAGCCACCAGCTCCATCACCATCGCCATCCTCTCCAACAGCAATTCTACTAAATTCACCACGGCTAGCCGCTAAACCCGAAAAACCATCATAGCTCTCTAAAAAGCGGTTATACTCAGCTCTTAATCCTTCTAATCTATTACTTGTAACAATTTTACCATTGCTACCGCCACCAATATTGCCAATTCCACCTGTGTTGCCTCCTGATGCTCCACCATTATTTAAAACACCCGAAAGTTCACCAGGACCAGGCGATGTAATAGGAACATTACCACCACCATTAGGTATAGGCAAGCCATTTTCATCAAAACTTAAACCATCTTCAGCTGATTTTTTTATTGATTTTTCTGCTGCGGCACGTAACTCCTCAATTTTCTTTTGTGCATCGCCAATTACTTTGGTTGATGCGCTATTTAAAGCTGCTGTTATTTTTTGAAATAGCTGTTCAAACTTGGTTAAAAAAGTATTAGCTGAGGTTTCGTCTATATTTACATTAATATTTCTAGTAAGCTCAACCTTATCGTTTAACTGATTTTGAAGATTTGTTTGAGCTTGTTCATTAAGAACAGGATTTACTTTAACGGTAGCCGTACTTTCTTGAGCTTCTGACTTTGATTCTTTTTCACTTTCGCCTTTTCTTTGACTCGCAATATCTGCCGCAAGTGCTTTGGAGCCTAAAGTTTGTCGAGCTGTAGTTTTTAAAATTTCACCAAACTTTATTAAACCTTGATTAGCTTTTTGAAGAAGGTTCTTCGCTTCTCCTCGCCCTTTGTTAAGTTCTTTTAGTTTGTCATTTTCTTCCTTGTTTAAAAATGCTTTTGCTGCTAAGTTCTTACCAAACTTAAATAACCCTGCAGCCAAAAGAGCAAACACGCCAATTATGGCTGCACTTGCCAATGATACAAGGCTTAACTTTTGAGTAAAATTATCAAAAGCTTCCCTAATTATTTTACCTATTTCCTCAAAATCGTCTTTAAAGCCATTTCCTGCAATTGGTTTATTTTCAGCATCAGGTTTTTCACCATCAATAGCTTTTTTTGCTTCATCAACAACTTCTGTATTGCCGCCTTTGCTTTCAACTTCACCTTTCAACTCTGCTAAAAGTATCTGAAACTCAGTAAATGATTTTACCAAACTTTCAGAGCTTAAATCAGCAGTGTTGGCAAACCTTACAAATGCCTCTTGCAAGCCACTTTTGTCAATTCCTTCACCTAAGTTTGTCTCTAAAACGGTTTTTATCTGTTCAAAAAGTAAATTGCCACTATCTGTAAAATCGGGTGTCGCATCAACGTTTCCAGCTTCAACTTCACTAAGTTTCGCCGTAAAGCGATTTATAGCAGCTACAATTTCAGGATCAATTTCGTTCCCATTTCCAGTATCACTTTGCTCTAAACCTTCTACTTTGTTAGCATCAATTTTGATAGTATCTGCAACAAAAGTACTATCCTTTAAAGCAGTAGCAAGTGAATCAATAGCTTCATCTCCAGTGTTTATTTTGGAAATTTCATCACCTAATCTATCTAATCGGTTACTTGTAACAATCTTTCCATTGCTTCCTCCGCCAATTCCGCCAGTATTTCCACTATTATTCCCAATTGATGATCCATCCATAGTCCCCGAAACTTCACCTGGGTTGCTACCATCAGTATACGTAGGCCCATCACTACTTGATAGAGTTGAACTACCTGAATTATTTTGAGAATTGACCGAATTCGCTTTTTTCTGAAGCTCAATAAGCTCCTCCGTTTCTTTAATCTGCTCCTTAATCAACTTAACATTATCTTCATAAGTTTTCTTGGAGTCTTGTAAAAGCTCGATTTCCTCTTTTAAGTTTGAAATCTTTTCTTTCCTATCCTTCTTTTGTTCTCTTGTTTCTGCGTTTATAGCCTTTACTTGTTCAAGTTCCTTTTCTTTAATTGCAAGGCTATCTTCATCTTCTTTTTGGCGTTCTTTAGTAAGTTTAAGTGCCTCTTCTAAATTGCCAAGTGGAACATTTTGAATTTCTGGTTTAAAATCTAAATCCTGTGCTTTTTCTACAATTTCATCAATTGCTTTTTCAAGTTCGTCCGCATTTACCCCATCACCTGAAAATGCCTCGCGTAATGCTGCTTTTACTTCATCAGCTCTACTTTCTATACCTATAAATTGTTTTAAAACTTCATCAACTTTTTTCGAGTCGATTTGTAAGCCTTTTTCAATCCGTTCATTTATTGCTTCACGTAATTTAGTAACTTCTAATGGCTTTATAATAGCATCAGCTTTATTTACCTGAAATTCAATAAAATCTTTTGCAATATCACCTATTTTTTCTGCAACAGCTTTTCCAATAAGAGCAACTGCAAACTTTGGATTCACTGCATTTGTAGTTCCTATCTTTATTGCATTTGCAAACAGATTTACGGTTTCGGTTAGGCCAAAAAGCAATTTATCTGACAAATCAATTTTTGTAGATTTGACAACAGTTCTTACTTGATCAAGATCTATTAAAGGTGAGAATGCAATAGTTAACAATTGGAAAAGTGCTTCGCTAACATTTGAAAAAAAGCGACTTATTTTACCAATTATTGTCTTAGGTTTTTCAGGAAGTACAAAATCTTCTTTGGCTCTATCTGCAATTGAGTCTCCTAATTCTTCAATTGCATCAAATTTCTCAGTTACATTATCATATAAGTCCTTTATTTTTAAGAAAGATTTTAGAACTGACCTTACTTTTTCATTGGTATCACCAAATTTAAATGCGTTGACCTGTTCTATTATACTATTAACTATATTAAATGAAAACTTACTTATAAGCTTAAAGAATGCATCTGAAATGCCTTTAAGGCTTGTAAAGTCTTTAAGTTTAATTTTTACATCATCAGCAGTTGCTGTATCAACAAACTTTTTATTTTCATCAGCTATTTTTTTGTTCGCATCTTCTAGTTTTTTCTTAATTTCTCCAGTATCTGGGGCAGCTGCTGAATTAATAATTAGCTTAGTTGCATCTTCAGCCAATTCAATTGCAAATTTTTTAAATCCATCTACATATTTGGTTACCCCTTTTTCAACTGCAAAACTTAAAATTTGTATTCCAAAGGCTAAATATCCTTTAAATGGATTTTCTATCTTATTTAAATCCTTTTTAGCTTCGTTAAACTGAGTTTTTACATTGTCGGAACTTGATTTAAAAAAACTCGTAATACCATCTAAAAAACCTACAGATATATTTTCAAAATTTGGCGCTATTTTTTTTAAATCATTAAGTGCTTTTTTTTGCTCCTCGGTTAAGCTATCGTATTGCTTAACAAGCTCTTTTATTTGTTTAGCTTCGGCTTTATTTTGTTTTACAAAGTCTTTTATTGCTTTATCAACATCAGTCCCACTTTCATTTGCAGCCTTAGCAGCATCTTGTAAGTTTTTTATAAAATCCTTAAGCTCAGTAATATTATCGACTAAATTCATTCCTAGGGTTTTTCAACTGCAATGGTACTTGCTTATCCATTATTTCAGTTCCCTTAGCCGTTGGTAACACTCCTAAAGGATTGTTTACCCCTAAATGTTAACTTTGTTTGCAATAATTATTTTTATGGAATTGGTTTGTAATATATTTTTCTGGATTTTTTATTTATTTGCTATCCTACTTTCAGCTTCCTCAATGAGTAATGAAGTCATTGCGAAAAATAACAAAATAATTTTTGGCTATCCTCCAAGAATTTTTCTAGTAATTTTCTATATGCTAATACCTTATTATTACATCGGTACAGAGTTTAAATCGAAGTTTATAGTTGGGCTAGTTATACTGTTTCTGGCGCAAAAACTTTTTGCTTGGTCAGAAAAAATGAAAAATAAATCAAATCACAAAACATGATTAAAATTACTTTAACAATAATAATTTGTATCGTTGTCTTTGTTATTTCATTATTCTATTTTGTGAAAGGAGACGACGGTGAATTTGCTTTTACTAAGCATTCAATAATAATGTTTGCTTGTTTATGTATTGCACCATGTTTTCTTGTCCCAAGTATATCCATATATCTTTTACCACTTGGGGCATTACAATTATTTTTTGGATCAGCAATTATAGCCAATTTAAAACAACGTGCAAAACATACTAAAATGGATGAGAAATGAATCATGTACATTTTGAAACATTTACTGTTTGGGTAGTTTTATTTTACCTGATAAATTTTTGGTTTATAGTTAACCTTAGCCTAAGAATTGCAATTAAATTTTTTGATAGTAAAGTTCAATGCTTTATAGTTCAAATTTCTTTCATGCTTTTCGTTTTTGCCGTTTTTAAAATTGTAGGCGCATCATACTTTTATTTAGCCTCATCTTGGTTACTGTCATTATTAGCTACTCTTTTTTGGTTGCCATTTGTAAAAAAACAAGTTATTAACAAAACAAGGAAATGATTTACATCTATTACATAATTTGCATTTTGGGGACTTTGGGCATTTCAATACTTATTTACGATGATTTTCTAAGAGGTGGAAAACATGTGCGAGATGTTTCATTAAAATTTGGATTCTTGTTAGTTGCACATATAATATTATTTCCAAAATATTGGCTTCTCTTTACATTAGCTTATCTAATGGTAGTACTTGTTATATTTTTTGCTAGTATGAGAAAAACTCCTGAATAATCTCAATGTTTCAATGATATACAAATTTTGAAATTAAACGTTGTATATTTAATTATTTGTTAAATATACCGATTGCATGAATCTCTACCGTCTTTGGTTCTATTTAGGCTATGGACTATACATTGCTGTATTTTGGATTGTAATCATTTCACTAAACTTCTCCTATTCAATTCACTTAAAAACATGGTTATTTTTCATGTCCTTATTCATAGGTACAATATTTTACTGGGTATTAAATTTACATGGATTACGAAAACTTGATTACAAAGTAATTGAAGCAGATGAAAGTTTACTAAAGGAATTTGGAAGTATTGCTAGTTCAATTTATAAATGGGATTTTTTTATGCTACCCATTCTACTCTTAATAATATACATAGGTTTAAGCCTTTCAATTGCATTTATTGGTTTGTTGATTTATTTATTATTTGGGGATGAAATATTTAACTCATTAAATTTAAGCTTCCTTAAACAGCCCCTTTTTTTAAATATTTTCAGCTTATTAATTTACTTGTTAGTGTTTACAATTCAATACTTTGCTCACCAATCAGAATTTTCTTTTAGAGAAAAGTATGAGTATGTAAAAAGAAGTCTTAACAGTGCCAACCTTCCTATAAATCTGGCCATTACTGAATGTGCAAAAAATATTGAGCTTCTAGTACTAAAAGTCAAGAAAGTTCAAAAGAAATTATCCGAAATTCCCAATAGCGATTATTTAAATGAAAAAGAAAAACAAGCCTTTTCGCAACAGATAAGTCAAAGCCAAACTCTTTACCAAAACCAACTCAATAATTATGCAAGCTCTTTTTTTAAACTTCACCTATCTCAACAAAAACAGCAGCTAGGCACTATTATAAATGAAGTGTTTTATCAAAACAAAGAAGTTGATGGTAATGAATTGAACGTAATTACCGAGAATATCAACTCATTATTGGCACACGATTATTGGCAATACACAGATATGGATAAAAGCACTTATCAAGCTATGCAACCTATTTTAGCAAAACTCAAAAAAGTTGACCAGCGCGAAACTTTTGCCAAACAAGTAGCCGACCTCGCACCAACTAAAGATTTACTCAATCTTGACGACCACGAGCTACAAACCCAAATAGAATTGGCAGATTTAAAAAACACCGAAAACCTCGCCCAGCAAACCCTAACAGAGTTCACCCAATCCACCCAATTACTAAACGACGAACTCGCCCGCCTCCAAGCCGAAAATGAAGTAACCGATAAGTTTGGGTAAAAAGCAATACGCATAACTTTATTTTACCTTTGTAAGCCCCTTTGGTAGGGTAGGGTAAATATTTTAAATAAAATGATTAAGAGAAATTTTACGTATCTATTTGTGGCATTTCTTGATGCATTTTTATTGGTAATAATTATAGTTATAGGCATCAATCTTCTCCAACTTGGAGAAACTGATAATCCAATGGAAGTTTGTATAAAGCAAATTTTAATGGAAACTGAGAAAACAGCAATTAGTACTTTTTTTTGGCTTAGTTTAATAATGTCATTTTTTGTTTTTGCTACAAAAGAGCTGAAAAGGAAGGTCCCAAATTGGGATTATATTATAGGCTTTTATGGGATCAAAGTGATAATTGTATGTATTAATGTTGTTTTTTTGCCAATATTTATGATAATTACATACTACTTAATTGAAGTGTTTGAGTGGGGTATTCTTATGCATGAGTATTTTTTTATTATGCTTTTTTACGTATTTAATTTAGGGGGGTTGCTTGGGTTTACTTATTTAAACAATTTAGGTTTTAAAAAGCGAGAATTTAATCAAGAAGAAAAAATTGAAAAACCAAAGCAGATTGAACTCCCCTCCTTCCAAAAAGCCTTGCAGCAATGCGAAACCAAAATCGCCGATTTTAGCCAAAAGGTGCAAGCAGCTAAAACTAAACTCCAACAATTACCAAGTATTGACTATTTAAATGAAAAAGAAAAACAAGCCTTCACGCAACAAATAACCCAAAGCCGCAACCTTTACCAAAACCAACTCGATAACTATGCGGCCTCCTTCTTCAAGCTCCACTTATCCCAACAAAAAGAAAAGCTGGGCAAAATTGTAGATGCCGTTTTTAACCAAGGGCAGGAAGTTGAAGGCGAAGAGCTGAACGCTATCGCAAACAATGTAAACAATTTACTGGAGCATGAATTTTGGCAACACACAAACATGGATAAAAGCGGTTACCAGGCACTGCTGCCCATTTTGGCTAAACTCAAAAAAATAGACCAGCGCGAAACTTTTGCCGAACAAGTAGCAGACCTTGCCCCCACCAAAGATTTGCTGAAGCTTGACGACCACGAGCTGCAAACCCAAATAGAGTTGGCCGATTTGAAAAACACCCAAAACCTCGCCCAGCAAACCCTAACTGACTTTACCCAAGCCACCCAGCAACTTAATGACGAACTGGCCCGCTTGCAGGCCGAAAACGAGGTAGCTGATAAGTTTGGGTAAACAGTATGTATATATTTGTTTGTACTTTTAAAATGCATAGTATGAATATTTACCGCTTTTATTTATATGTTCCCGAAGGTATTCTCGCATCAATTTTGTGTTTAATTATTGTTTTTTTTAATGATTGGGAAATTACCGAAGGAATTGAGCTTTTCCTTTGGGCTTCGCCTTTTATTTTTACATTTATCTTCTGGCTTTTAAACTGGGATGGTTTTAGGGGTTATAAAATTGAAGTGATAAAATCTAATCCTGAACTGTCAAAAATGTGGTTAGATAACATAGGAAATAAATTTGGCATTTTAATAATTTTCCCTTTTGCAGGCTCTGCGGTTTTTACTTTTTTTTTAGCAATTTATTACATATTAAAGTTTACTATTTTGCGTGTTACTGAACTTGTGGTGCAAAGCAAGATGTCTCTTGAAATAGAAAATTTTGATTTTTGGATAGTATTTGTTTTTTCAGTAATATGTGCTACGGTAATTACATATCAATTTCCTAAAAGATTGATTTTTAGTTTTGAAAAATTGTATTTAAAAACAGTGAAAGAATTTAATTATTCAAAACAAAAGCCCCCTTTCCAAAAAGCTTTACAGCAATGCGAAACTAAAATCGCCGATTTCAGCCAAAAGCTGCAAGCAGCTAAAGCCAAACTCCAACAATTACCAACTATTGAGTATTTAAATGAAAAAGAAAAACAAGCCTTTTCGCAACAGATAACACAAAGCCAAAGCCTTTACCAAAACCAACTCAATAATTATGCAAGCTCTTTTTTTAAACTTCACCTGTTTCAACAAAAACAGCAGCTAGGCACTATTATAAATGAAGTGTTTTATCAAAACAATGAAGTTGATAGTAATGAATTGAACGTAATTACCGAGAATATCAACTCATTATTGGCACACGATTATTGGCAATACACTGATATGGATAAAAGCACTTATCAAGCTCTACAACCTATTTTAGCAAAACTTAAAAAAGTTGACCAGCGCGAAACTTTTGCCGAACAAGTAGCCGACCTTGCACCAACAAAAGATTTACTCAATCTTGATGACCATGAACTACAAACTCAAATAGAATTAGCTGATTTAAAAAACACCGAAAACCTCGCCCAGCAAACCCTAACAGAGTTTACCCAATCCACCCAACTTCTCAACGACGAACTGGCCCGCCTTCAAGCCGAAAATGAAGTAGCCGATAGGTTTGGCTAGGGGTAGTTGTTTAGTAAACTGATATATTAGATGCTATGTTTATAAACTACATTTTTTTCCCCTTACTCGTATTTTGTATCTTGGCAATAGCTCTCTCCTTTAGTGTAGGTTTGTTTTTCGTATGCTTTGAAATTGCTAATAATTCTGAAAGCCATATCGTTTTTATTATTGCACTTATAGTATATTCCTCTGCTTATTACGCTTTTACTATTGAATTGCTACTTTATATTATAAATAATGACTTAAAAGAGGTAGATGATTTTTACATAAGTAGTGTTGAAAAAGAGAATTTTGTTCATTCTTTCATTTTCTCTAACTTATTTGTTGTCTTAAATTTAGGTTTAACATTTTTTTTTATTTACCCACTCTATATTGAAAATTCTAATAATATTTATCATCAGTTGGGTTTTATCCCAGTTGTCATAATTTCATTTTATGCACTTTATAAATATTGGTACTGTTATCTAAGCACTAAGAAAAAGCTAACAGTAAAAGCACTGGCTCAACTTCCTACCCCTTTCCAAAAAGCCTTGCAACAATGCGAAACCAAAATCGCTGATTTCAGCCAAAAGCTGCAAGCAGCTAAAACCAAACTCCAACAATTACCAACCATTGAGTATTTAAATGAAAAAGAAAAACAAGCCTTTTCGCAACAGATAAGTCAAAGCCAAACTCTTTACCAAAACCAACTCAATAATTATGCAAGCTCTTTTTTTAAACTTCACCTGTCTCAACAAAAACAGCAGCTAGGTACTATTATAAATGAAGTGTTTTATCAAAACAAAGAAGTTGATGGTAATGAATTGAACGTAATTACCGAGAATATCAACTCATTATTGGCACACGATTATTGGCAATACACTGATATGGATAAAAGAACTTATCAGGCCCTGCTGCCCATTTTGAATAAACTCAAAAAAGTTGACCAGCGCGAAACTTTTGCCGAACAAGTAGCCGACCTCGCACCAACAAAAGATTTACTCAATCTTGATGACCATGAACTACAAACTCAAATAGAATTGGCTGATTTAAAAAACACTGAAAACCTCGCCCAGCAAACCCTAACAGAGTTCACCCAATCCACCCAATTACTAAACGACGAACTCGCCCGCCTCCAAGCCGAAAATGAAGTAACGGGAGATTACATTTAACCTTACTCAGTCTTACCTTTAATCTCCTCTGCAATTTTTTTCTTACCCTCCTCTATTTTACCAATCATAGTCTCTCTTAATACGCTAATTTGTTTTTTTGCTTTATCAGGGTTCTTAAAGTCAACCTCATTCATAAATATACCAACCATTTGCTTTAAAAGCGCACCAAACTCAGGGTTATCAGCATTGCCCTCAAGCCCATGTTTTTTCAAAATGGCATTTACATCAATTTTCTTCATTGCTTTGTCAAGCTCATCTTCAGTAAAAAGTGGCTTAGGTGCTTCTTTTTCTAAAGGTTGCGGCTTTGCCAGTTCATTACCGTTTTGAGTATGTTGTTGTTTTAACTTGGCTAGTTTACTAGGTTCAGCATTTAATTTGGCCGTTAATTTGTCAAGCTCCGCATTCAACTTTCTGCGCTCTTGCCTTTCTTTTCTCGCCTCCTCTAACCTTTCGCGTTTTAACTCCTCCTCAGTTTTACCCGATGCCTTAACTAGTTTTGTTTTTTTCTTTTTCATTGTAATATTTTAGCTTTCAGCGTTATCCTTTTTTCTCATTGCTTTCGCTTCTTCTTCGGCCTTATCCTTTCTATGCCTAATCAACTCAAAAGCCTGAAAAACATTCATTTGTGTAAAATCGTCTCGGCTAACGTTAGGGTAGTAAGCAGTAACCTCGTCAGTAATTTTTATAAACTCATTTCGGGCTTTAATAGCTTGTATGCTTGGTCTAAAAAAACTCATGTCGCCGTTCCATTCGGGCTCCCCTCTGTCCTCATGTATGAAGTCAGGGCAGAGCTTCCTGAACTTCCCTTGAAAATCGGCTTGGTAGTTTCGTAAAGCCCAAAAAAAAACAGAAAATCATCTCCAACAGCTGGTTGGATAATCCCTGTTTTCCAATCCTCAATTTTTTGCACAGCAAAATCTTCGCTCCAAACTTTCCTGTCTTCGTCAATTCTACGAATAAACAAACTGCAGATTTTGAAAAGAACATCCTGATGTTGTGCATACCAATCAGGTCCTGTCCTTTCACAAATTTCACCCATAGTAATGGCAATATTCATTACATCCGATGTTTTCCAAGCCTCACTTGCGCGCCTGCCTGTAATATAGTGTAGTAAACCAACTGCTTTTTCATGCACTTCGGTACGCCCAAACTCTAAATAATTACTAAGTTCTAAGTACTTGCTATACTGCTCAAAAGTTAAGTTTTGTTCAATAACATACTTATGCCTAGCGGTTGAAAATTCACCCAGTTTTTTAAAGCGAAATCGTAAGTTTTGTGTGTCAACTTTTGTAGTTCTAAGCTCACCGCCTGGCCCAAAAACTTCAGGGATAAGACCATGTAATTGTTTGCCAACTACTACATAATCATTTGGGTTTTCTTTCTTTTTAAAAAATCGTTTAAAAGGATTAAAAATGGGCATGGGCATTAATGTTGTAATACAGTTGCAAGTTCATAAAAAGCCAAAGGAACATTCTCCGCTAGGCATGTCAAAAACCAAAAATATTTACCTGGCAATTATGGTTAAATTTTGCTATGCTTTACATTTAAAACAAGGCACATGGCCAATGTATTTACTTTTGTATAATGAAACCTGATATTAAAACAGCTAATGACATTAATGCGCTTGTTCATCATTTTTACAATAGGGCATTAACCGATTCAATTATCGGGTCATTTTTCACTAAAGCTGTACAACTTAATTGGGAAATTCATATACCCTTAATTTGCCAATTTTGGCAATCCATACTATTAAGTACTGCCCAGTATAAAGGTCGCCCAATTGATAAACACATTCAATTGCATAAAACAATGCCTATTAAACCAATACACTTTAAGCAATGGTTAAAATTGTGGCAGTTAAGTATTGATCAACTTTTTAGCGGACCAATTGCTGAGCAAGCCAAACAGCGCGCGCATCAAATTGCAGATTTAATGCAATTTAAAATTCAACAAACTGATTCACAAAACTTCATTCAGTAATAGCCTTTGTTACTATACAATCTATTAATTAATAACCCTTAGCCGTGCCGCCCGGGGGCTTTTGGGCGTTTAATTTTAAAGCAAAATTCATTTAAAAAAAATAAATTTGTGCGCGAAAAAACAAGCACCCCTTCTCACTCTTTTTTTCTCTTTTTAATCCCTTGCTATCCCTATTTAAAAGTTAATGGCAAAAAGGTAGCAATTTGGTGCAAACATGTGTTAGTGCGGTGTAATTACGGTGGCATAATTACATAATATAAAGCTGTTTTTTGTTAAAACACCATTAAAATCAATAAGTTACAAGTGGGGGAGGGTGTAGTAACTAAGTGGCAATAATAGTTGTAGGCTTAACCCACCAAAAGGCAAGCCTACAACAAGCTAAATGTTAAAACTATGTATTCCAAAGCTGTTGTTCCTGCCAATTATCGGAAAAACCCAATAATAGTTCTACATCAATATTCGTATACTTATTCTTAATATCTAGAAACTTTTCTTTAAAAGAATTGTGGGGATTGATATGATTTAGACAATACTTTAAGATGCAAAGAATGGCATATACTTTTGGTATTTGTTGTTTTCTTGTTGTATCAATTCTTACCCATGTATTTACCCAGTTATTTGATAAACTTGTCCATTTAGGCTTTTTTACAAGTGGTTTATTATACAGCCTCATATGGTGTGCGCATAAATTTCTAGTTACTACAAGAGTTTCAAGCCAAGATTCTAAAACATCATATTTTAAATTTAGAAAGCGACTTATTTTATTTTTTAAATCAGAATCTAGTAAATTTTTATATAGTATGGACGCAGATCTAAATGTTATGTATTCAAGTGTTATCCATGCAGGGGGAATGTTATTTTGATATTTCGCATAATAGTTTGTTAAGGATGGCTCCTTACTTAGTTTATTCCTTTGAAGAACATTTAGAATTTTTGCATTTTCCTTAATAAATAAAGAAAAATCTTTAAAACAGTTTTTATCACACAGCCAATTTCCATTTGTAAAGTGATGCGAAACATGATAAGCCATTTGGGTTTTAAAACCTACTTCTATTTGTTCAATTGCATAAAAAATAAGTAGGCGTATTTCGCTATCAAATTTGTACAGAGTAAAAGCTTCATTAAAAGTTGCTCCTATTTTAAACGTATCACGTTTCGTTAAATCTAGTAGCGGGTATAGATACTGATAAAATCGGTAATAATTTATTGTGCTAAGTATCTTTAAAGCTTTTTCATGGTTCTCAACAATTAGCCCTCTTTGTTCAAGAATTAATAATTGTTCTTCAAAAGTTTTCGGTAATTTGGAGTATGGTAGTCGAGTCATATACAAAAAGAAAACCTGCCTCTATTTCGCAGTTTGCAATAAAGCAAACTTAAGCGTGGCAGGTATTATTAATACAAATATACTACGGTTTACGTAGTATATCAAGTTTCTAGAGAGTTCTTATAATCCTTAAACTCCAAAAATCATTAAAAACTACCTCGCCCAACGGATGTTTTCAGCACCGCCAAAGGCTAACTTTAGGCAGTTAAAAACAACCCAACCGCCTATGTTTGACGAGTTGATTGAATTTGCCGAAGAGCTTGAAGAGCACATGGAAAAAACCGAACGCCTAAAGCGTAAACAACGCAAGCAAAAGGCTAATAATGCCTTGCAACAATGGCTAGCTTCAACACCCGAAAAAGAGGCTGAATTAGCACAAAAGCAAAACGATGAAAATGGGGAAGAAGCAAAGCCCGATTCAAAACCAAAACCACCACCATTAACTGAAAACGACGAAATACTTTTTTGGTAATACCTGTAGCCTGAGCTTACTTGTGCTAAGTTGATAGGCGTGCCTAGTGCGAAGTATCAAAATCTCTTTAAACAAAAACATCCAAATAATAAAACAACTAAACCCAATAAAATGCTAAACCCAATAAGCTGGTCAATACTCCACTTTTTAAACCATCAAGGTCCAGGTAAACCCACTTTTGATCCCACCGAAATCCTCGATTTTTGGGGAGGAGGATGGACACTAGCTGGCCTTACCAAAATTGTTGAAGATGGCGAAGATGGAAAATTTCCTGTTGCCCATACACTTGATGCTGATTGCTGTAAAAGCAACGGCGGCCTGCAACTGCTAATACCCAGCCCCGATAAAAAAGGCATAATTTTCTTTAGGGTAAATAACATGGTGCCAATACAAGAAAACTGCGGAGCACCACAATATAAAGCCGTTTTAAGTATGCTGGTTTGGTACAATAAATGCAAACTTGGCTTTAACAATTTGCAACTAGCATACCCATTGCTAATTGCCGATATTATGAAAAAAGTACCCTTATTTGGTAACTATAATTTACCGCAAAATTTTGTTGAAGGCGTTAGCGGCGGTACACAAGCAACAGTTGCCAACATTTGCCTATCGGTAAAAAACATAATACCCTGTAACCCGCGAAGCTTTAAACCCTATACATATCTTGATTCGTTAATACTTAACACACCACCTTTTGAAAGCTTCCAAATCGACTTTAATGTTGAATTTATGCTTTGCGACTTTCAATTGCCCGACTTTGAAAACCCAGACCCATGCCTATGTATTTGTTAGCAGCTTTTTGGGCAGTGGTAATAGGAATTTATGCCGTGGTCTTAACAAAAATATTGCCCCAATCAGCCTATTTATCACAGCTATTTAACGAGTTAGATTACCGTACCGAGTGGATGGGCATTGCCCGCAAACCCTTATTTTACTGCCCCCTTTGCGTAGCTGGGGCGCAAAGTATGGTACTACTACCGTTTTTAACCGAAATAATGCCAGTAACCATACTTGTAATACTACCAATATACATAATTGCACTACTTACATTTAAAAGCGAATGGGTAAGTTTAGGCCTGCCCATCGCTATTTTTACAATGGCTATTTTACAAACTGGCTGTATAGGCAACGCCATTTACAATACCCTACAAATCGTTTTACTCAGCTTTTTAAGCATGGCTACTGCTTATATTGTAGCATTAAAATTTGATGAGTAACTCGATAACTTTGCTTGGTTTTTTCCTTTTCTTTGCAGTAAAAAACAATGATACTTCCTACAAGCCGCAATGCCTTAATCATACTATTTATATTTAGCTTACAGGCCTGCCTAATTTTTGAAGATGAGTCGATTCCTGAGCATTGTAACAATGGCTTAATGGATGCAGGCGAAACAGGCATTGATTGCGGCGTAATCTGTTTTGATAACTGCCCTCCGCCAACTTGTGATGATGAAATTTTAAATGGAACAGAACTAGGAATTGATTGCGGACCCGATTGTGATATTTTATGTTACACACCACCTAGTTGTGATACTGAAAACAATAAAATTGTTACCAATTTTGGCACTTATGTATTTAATTACAACGGAAGTGTAAGTAATCTTATTTTGCAAGAATGGCAAGCTTACAGCGAATCGATTTCAGGAAATGGGATTTTACGAATTTACTTAGATCGTATAGGTTATGTCAATCAAAACCAAAATGTAGTAGATCAGGATAATACTAGTTATAGTTATGGCCAAATTGATATAAGCGTACGTTTTTCTGAAACTAATACAAATATTGATGGTAAGTTTTTTACAGTAGTAGATGAAGTACCCGTTGAATTTAATCCAGATGACTGTACATTTACATTGTATTTTTGTGATAACCCAGTTGTTGCTACAGGTACCTCAACCTGGGAAGGATATAACTATCTTACGGGAAGTGTTACATTTAAAATGCCTTGTTAATGCTCAATATATTATGAAATCAAAACTTATTGCTCTATTATTCGCAATATTATGCGTCTTTCCAGCCTGCCTAATTTTTGAAGATGAACCATTCCCCGATCCGCTAGCTCATTGCGTCAATGGCATTTATGATGAAAACGAAGAAGGCATTGATTGCGGAACCGTTTGCGGCATACTTTGCTACCAAGAGCCCAGCTGTATAACAACTCACAATCAAATTACCTGCGATTTAGGTACATTTACTTTTGCCTCAAATGGTACACCTACTAACTCAACTTCGTCAGACTATACCGCATTTGGGCAAGATCAATTTGGGTCAACTAAAATATGGATTACCCTTGATGGCTTAGATAACTACACTAAATCCCAATCAGTTTTTGATGCCGATTATGCCAACGAAATTGGCGAAATTGAAATTGATATAGAATTTGGAAATTTCAACCCTTCATCACCACTCTTTAGTACACAAGGCCATATCCCTTTTGAGTATAATGAACTAGAAAATACATTTACCCTACACTTTTGTAATGTACCAATACTCATATATCCAAATACCCAATGGAATCCGAATACCTTTACAGGTAGCATAACATTTTCAGTAGAATAAGCTGCTAAAAAATCATAAAAAGGATGAAAAAAATTAATGTATTATTGGTATTGATAAGTATGTTGGCCATGCCAGCTTGCCTAATCTTTGACGAAGAACCATTCCCCGATCCACCTGCACATTGTTTTAATGGTGTTTACGATTTACAAGAAGAAGGAATTGATTGTGGTGGCATCTGTTTTACTGACTGCCCCGAAGCAACCTGCGATGATGGTGTACCTAATGGATACGAAAACGGAATTGATTGCGGAACCGTTTGCGGCATACTTTGCTACCAAGAGCCCAGCTGTTTAACAACTCATAATCAAATTACCTGCGATTTAGGAACATTTACTTTTGCCTCAAATGGTACACCTACTAATTCAATTTCGTCAGACTATACCGCATTTGGGCAAGATCAATTTGGATCAACTAAAATATGGATTACCCTTGATGGATTAGATACCTACACCAAAGCTCAATCAGTTTTTGATGGCGATTACGCTAACGAAATCGGCGAAATTGAAATTGATATAGAATTTGGAAATTTCAACCCTTCATCACCACACTTTAGTACACAAGGCCATATCCCTTTTGAGTATAATGAACTTGAAAATACATTTACCCTACACTTTTGCAATGTGCCAATAGTTACATATACAAACACCGTTTGGGACCCCAACACCTTTACAGGTAGCATAACATTTTCAGTAGAATAAGCTGCTAAAAAATCGTAAAAGGGATGAAAAAAATTAATGTATTATTGGTGTTGATAAGTATGTTGGCCATACCAGCCTGCCTTATTTTTGAGGATGAACCATATACCATTCCACCAGCACATTGCTACAATAATATTATTGATGCTGGCGAAACAGGAATTGATTGTGGCGATGTTTGCAGTAATAATTGCCCACCTCCAACTTGCAACGATGGTTTTTTAAATGGCAACGAACAAGGAATTGATTGCGGCGGATTTTGCAGCCTTGTTTGCTATACAACCCCAACTTGTAATGCCCCGTTAAACCAATTACAAACTGATTTAGGTATTTTTAACTTTGGCATTGGTGGTTTACCAAACTCCTCAAGCTTAATTGATTATGATGCAAGTGCCTCAACATCTGGCACCGGACCTCCTTATTTAGTTATGGTACTAAACAATTTAGGTAATTATGCAGTAAGTCAAACCGTAGTCGATGATAATGTTGCTGATCAAGCAAATGAAATTGCATTAAGTTTAAATGTTTCAATTGATGGTACAACTAATTATTTACGCTATAACGTAGTTGGCGAAATCCCTTTTGAGTATAACGAGGCAGAACAATATTTTATCCTTCATTTTTGCCAAAACCCAAGTGTCCCGTCAAATTCATCTATAACCACAAGCCTTGGCAATCTAACTGGTAAAATAAAATTCCGGTCATAAAAATACATTGGCTAGTAACAACAAAAAAACCTCGGCAAGTACCGAGGTTTACTAAAATTTCACCCATTTAAAGCTAGCGAGTAAACCGCTTGTTTATTGTAAAACCTTTTTTAAGGCATAAACAGCCATTAATATTAGTATCATTCATGTCAATTAAATCTGCAATTCCAGCATGCTCCTTTCCTCCGCGAGTTAACTGTTGGTAGCTTGCCCTAACCGATGCTATGTTACCTAACCAATTTTTTCTAGCAGCAATTGTGGTATAATTCAAAATGTTTTGGCTTATTAAATCATTAATAATCATTTCAATAGCTTTGTAAGCTATGGCCATATATGCTTGGCTTTGCAAAGCTTTATTGTCGTTAAACAAACAGCAAAGTAAAGCATCTTCATCACACTCTAAGCTAACCCTGGCATGTAATCCGTAAGTATCGCTTTGTCCTTTACGGTTGCAATTACCTTTACAACTTTCAAAAGTTTCAACGGTATCAGTTTTAAAAGCATCAACGGCTAAAGTACGCATCCATTTAGGCTTTTTAGTACCGCAGCCACACCAATCATAAGTACGTAAAGGGTTGTTGCCACAGTTTTGATAAGTAATATAATAACAGCAAGTACATTCACCATCTAAAGGTAAAATTATGGGCTCGCTAAAATCAGCCCAAACAATTTTACGCTTATCCGTTTTAATTTCAATGGTATCAGGTAAAGGCACTTCGCAGCCATTCCAGTCATAAATTTTAATCTCTTTGCAAAGTTCAACCCTTTGGTTAGTACCATCAGCAAAAGGCGAAAGCCCAATATTGTCAAGTTTAATTCTACCGTTTTTAAAGCCTTTCGCACAAACCTTTAAAACAGCCATATTTTTATCTAAAACCGTGGCTTTATGTTCATGCTTACCACCAATAATGCGCATTTTAAACAACTGCGGATTTTCACTAAACTTCCGTGCTTTATAAGCCCTAAAATCCCCCAAAAAACATTGGGTGGCCTGTTCAATAAGTTGGTTAGCTTTTGTATGAAAATCTACACCGCACTGGTTTGAGCAAAAAAGCATTTTCAATAAACCTCCGCCAGCTATTTCGTCTAAAAAAATTCCCGAACAAGGTTCAGACGTATCAGTTGGTAAGCCAAAACATTCACATTCGTTACGCGATAGCGCAACTATATTTTTTAAGCATTCAAGCATAATAGTAGATGTTATTATTTGTGTTTATAAATTTCGTAATTAACCCTTAACCTTGCCTCCCTTTGGGGGTGCTAGTTGCTAAAAACTAAACAGTTAATTGGTACAACGTACCTGAAATTATCAGGTAAGTTTGTGAATCCACCTCCAGTGCCTTGGCCAACTACAAAAAAGCAACTTTTTAGCTCAGGGCAAGTATCATCATATATTGAAATCAGATAGGCAAATTCATCACTTCCATTAACTCCTTTTTGTACTATTAAAGGATTAGGAGTAAAGGCCGACGTTGAACCAGATGAAACAACATAATTTGCTTCAACATAATTCGTTAAAGTAGTAATATCTGTATAGCCAGATGTTACTAAATCGTTTAATTCAGCTAAAGAAAATATATATGTATCCATTGAGTAATTGGTACTGCCTCCGTTGGCATTTATATAGTAAAAGTCGGCATCTTCAGTTAAGGTAGTCGCAAAATCGTTGCCAGGGCACGGATTGGCAGAACCATTAGCATTACCACTAACCGTTGCAATATCGCTTGTAATTCCATCACTACAAGTAGCCGTATATTCAAAACTCCAAACACCGCCAAAAGTAGGAGTGTAGTCAAAAGTACCATCGCCATTATTTACAACTGTACAATTAATTTCATTTGAAACAGTATAAGTTATAGGTTCACAATCACTTGATGAATCATTGGATGTTACATTAATAATTTGTGTTAGCCCTGCTTCAGATTCAGCTGTAATATCATCATTAACAGTAATTGATGGCGGATTTGTTGATGCACATGAAAGCGTATAGGTATATTCCTGAAACGAAATTCTATTCTGCGAATCTTCAAACTCAACTCTTATAGTATGTGTTCCAACAGTATTAGGAAAAGGATTAGTCATTATTCCTACGCCCCCTGTATATGTTTGGCTTTCAATTAGTACACCATTAATATACTGCCTTGCTTCAACCCCATTTGCTGGGTAATTTGTACCCGATATATGAAAGTAAGCTGGCATTGGGTTAAATGTTGCATCAGGACAACTAAATGAAAGTGCCACTTCATTACCAAAAGTAGTATTTAAAAACGAATAACCATTCTCATCAACTTGCACCCAATGCCCTCTTTGCATAGTCTCTCCATCTGAACTTGTTGTGCTTAACGTCACAAAATATATTCCTGGTGAGATATATGTATTAGTTGCTAAAACATTACCATTTACCCATGTTGTACCCGAACTTTGGTTACCATCACCCCAATCAATTAACCAACTTGTAACAGATCCTGTACCGTTATAATTACCTGCAGAAATTCTAAGGTCGGCGTTATTTACATCAATTATACTATAACCAGCAGGTGTAATAAACATACTAGTAAGCACAACATCGTTACCACATGTTTGGCAAGCATTTAATGGCTCATTATCTGCAACACCACTAACATTGCTAGTATCGCTAGTTGTACCATCGCTACAAGTAGCAGTATAATCAAAACTCCACGGACCAAAAGCAATTGGCGTTACATTAAAAGTACCATTGTTATTGTTTACAACAGTGCAATTTACTTCATTAGCAACAACATAAGTTATTGGTTCACAATCGCTTGATGTATCATTGTCCGTAACATCAACAAATGTAGATTGTCCTGCATTGGTATTGTTTACAACATCATCATTGGTATCAATTGTTGGGGTAGTTGTGTTACAGTTAACCTCAATTTGCCCCCCCGTTTTAATTTTAATACCACTTGGTGAGTAAGCATAAATGTAAACTTCTAAAATTTCACCATCTGTAATCGTACCGTTCCAAATAAAATTGCCTGCACCAAGCTCAACACCATTAATTTCCATTCCAAAATCAGCATTCGTAATCAAGTCGTTATTCAATGAATTTATAATAGAATTCGGGTTCAACGTCGCAGTCATACTTGCAGGGCAATCCGCATCACTTATAAATGTCGAAGCTTTAACTGAACTTGCGTTAGTTCCAGCAATACCACCCGAGGCCTCAATTTCAACCATGCTTTGTTGTTGTACCATTAGCCCGTCGCTTGTAACACCCGTTAAGGTTATAACATACACACCAGGGTTTGAGTAAACGTGTAATATATTCGTTCCGCTTGATGTTCCTGTGCTTTGTGTCCCATCTCCCCAGTCAATTGTAAAACTACCAACCGATGTAGGTGGGGTAGGGCTATTTCCAAAATCATCCGTTAATGCAACTTGATCGGGGTATTGTATTCCAAACGGAATTGTTGTTCCAATTGCCGCTTCTTGACCATTTGGTGTTATACTAGTTGCAGTAAACCCATTAGGGCAATCACAAATATCTAATACATCATCCGCATTTCCGCTAACCGTACTCGTATCATTTGTTGTACCATCATCGCAAGTAGCGGTATAATCAAAACTCCACGGGCCAGCCGTAGTTGGCGTTACATCAAAAGTACCATCGTTATTGTTTACAACAACGCAATTAACTTCATTAAAAGCAACGTAAGTTATTGGTTCGCAATCGCTTGATGTATCATTGTCCGTTACATCAACGGTAGTAGTTTGCCCTTCTGTACTGTCTGTTACAACATCATCGTTGGTATTAATTGCAGGGTTATTATCACATTTAATTTCAATAACAGCAGTTTGTGTAGTAACCTGCCCTAAATCATCAGTAAAAGTATAGCCATAGTTGTATATGCCCGAGCTAACATTCCAAGTGGGGCTTGTGTAAGTATTGCCCACCGTGCCAAGAGTAAATGTAGTGGTTGATGAATTTGTACCTAAATAAATCGTACCCCCAATATCACTTCCATTATTAACGCCAACAACACCATTAAAACTAACATTAAAACTATCTTCACATGGGTCAGGCTGTACTATTGTCGTATTAACATCTCTTCCAAATAAACCTAAACCCTGGTTCATTCCCCAGTGGCTTAAATTAGTAACGTTATACACGCCACCAACAACCTCAATTACGTTTGAACCTGTAATGAAATAACCATTATCATCAGTAAATGAATATGTGATGGTAAACAATCCATCAGATGTATAGTCATGCACTAATATCGTTCCAATACCACCATCAATATCAACTCCAGTAAACAATTCAGGTAGTGAGCCATCTCCCCAATCTACTGTAATATCAACATTGCTTGATGTTGTTCCGCTTGATCCTCCAAAAAAGCTCATTTGAAATTGATCAGTACCAAAAACATTTGGACTTACACTAACACCACTAATTATAAAAGTAGGTTCATTACAATCACAATCATCCGCATTACCGCTTACTGTACTCGTATCACTTGTAGTACCATCATCGCAAGTAGCGGTATAATCAAAACTCCACGGGCCAGCAGCAATAGGCGTTACATCAAAAGTGCCATCATTATTGTTTACAACAACGCAATTAACCTCATTAAAAGCAACGTAAGTTATTGGTTCGCAATCGCTTGATGTATCATTGTCCGTTACATCAACCGTAGTAGTTTCCCCTTCGGTACTATCCGTTACAACATCATCATTGGTATCAATTGTTGGCGGATTAGTACCACCAGTAGTACCATCCCAATCCGTCCATTTTACAACACTGTTACAACAACCAATTTTGCACCTTTGGGCAACTCTAGTTCTAAATAATGTATAATTATCATCAATAATACTAAAAGTTGAGTCGGGTAGTCCAATAACAATACTATTATCGCTACTAAAGTTAAAGCCCGTTTCAAAATCAATGTAAGCAACGGCAGCAATGCTACTATCGGCATTTAAAACATTAATTTCAAAAGCTATTATTTCCGCTTCCGATGTACAACCACTAGGAGTAGAATGTGGTGGTATTTCAACAATTGTTTGTGAGTTTGTCATAATAAAAGGTAAAAGCATTAAAAAGGTGAAGATGAATTTTTTCATTTTTTGTCAATTTTAGTTAACCACTTCAATAGTAAAAACAACGGTATTTAGTGTGCCATCGCAATTTGTAGTACTTACTGAAACATTGTAAATACCAGCAGAGGTGTAAGAATTTGTTGGGCCAATACCAGTTGCGGTATTTCCATCACCAAAATCCCAAATTATACTTGTTGTACTCGAGCCAAAAGTATTTGTACCCGCTTTAACCTTAAAATTGTAAGTTTCGCCTACTTTTAACTTTACCGAAGTATCCGAAATCCAAATTGGGAAATTATTGCAACCACCAGGTACTAATAATACTTCGCCACCATTGTTTATTGAAGCTTGCCCCTTGGTTAAACATTTAACCGAAGCAATTGCGGTCATTTCAACAGGTAATTGGCAAACCGCAGCCGAGGCCCCCTCATTTGCAGCATAAGCATTACTACTATTTACGGCAGTACCACTAACAGTAGCCTTATCCGAGGTAACACCATCCGCACAAATGGCAGTATAAGTAAAACTCCAATTGCCTGGCCCTAAAGGCGTAACATCAAAAGTGCCATCGCCATTGTTTACAACCGTACAGTTAACAACAAGGCTAACAGTATAGGTTATTGGGGCACAATTTGTATGAGTATCATTAAGCCTTACATCAATTAAATATTGTTGGCCAATAGTAGTTTGCCCTTGCGGGTCGTCATTAGCCGCTATTAAAGGAGTGCTACCACACGGAAAACACTCAGTTGTTAATAAGCTTGTAAGGTCAAAACTTTCACTATAAATTACATTGCCGCTAGCATCTAAATAATAAAGCACAACCGAGTAATTGTTGCCAACAGTCAATTCAGACGATATTGTACCATCACTAATTTGCCCACCCAAAGTTGAGTTGGCTTCAAGGTTTTCAATTAATGTTGTTCCGTTTTCGTACAAATCAATCCCAACAGTTACAGCACCGCTAGGTATTGGTTCAGGTTCGCAAAACTCAATATAATCAATAAAAGCCGTGCATGCGCTTGAGCAATTAATATTTAGCTGCTCAATTGTAGGCAATTTTGGCTCAGGTGGGGTGTAAGTAGTATATTCCCAACTGCTCCATTTAACAATTCTTTTACAACAACCAATTTTACACCTTTGCGCAACCCTTGTTCTTACAAAAGCAATGCTAGTATCTATAACAGCAAAGGTTGAATCTGGCGAGCCAACAACAATACCTTCATCACTACTATAATTGTAGCCCGTTTCAAAATCCATATAGGCAAAAGCCGCAATGCTTGAGTCGGCATTCAGTGCATTAATTTCAAAAGCAATAACTTCAGCCTCTGTTGTACAACCACTTGGGCTTGAAAAGTTAGGTAAGCCAATGTTTGATTGTGCATTAACTAAGCTAAAAGCCAATAATATTAAAAGGGAGAAGATGATTTTTTTCATTTTTAATGAGTTTTAGTAGTTAGATAACAGTAACTGTCATAGTTCCAATAGTTACGCCATCGCAGTCATTAATTAAAGTGATATTATATACACCAGTAGATAAATAAGTATGTGTTAATGGCCCCGTATAAGGTTCGGTATTCCCATCTCCCCAGTCAATTGTTACGGTAAAGCCAGTTGAAGAAGCCCCAGTGTTAAAATAAAATTGATAAGCTTGATTTGTAAAAATTTCGTTTGTTTTACTTGCCCCGCAATTGCCATTATTATCAAAAGTATAAACGCTAGGTGAAAATGAATTTGCATAACCGTTAAATGCAGAATTGCAAGTGAAAAAGAAAGGTCTTGTAACGTTAATTAAAGCTGTGCACGCATTTCCTGGAACATTGCAAATTACTGTAATGCTTGTATTCCCAATTACAGTTCCATCGCAATCGCTTGTTACTGTAACATTAAAAGTGCCGCCAGTTGTATAATTATGAAATGTACTTGTGCCTCCTGCAACACTAGTCGTACCATCACCCCAATCAATTGAAATAGGATAATCACTATTATAAGCCGTTCCAATTAGGTGGTATAAATAATTTTTGTTACATAAAATTGAATTACTAACTGAGCAATCTCCATTGGCATCCCAGGCGTAAAAATTTCCTGTAAACTGGCTTTGGTAAAAATTAGTTGCCGAGTTACAATCCAAATAGTCAGGCTTTAAAAAAGGAATAAATGTAAAACACGGTTCTCCTTCAATTTTTTCATAAGCTTCGCCACTAACTAAAGCAACATCGCTAGTACTGCCATCACTACAAGTAGCAGTATATTCAAAACTCCATAAGCCTGCAACGGTTGGCGTTACATCAAAAGTACCATCTCCATTGTTAATTACCGTACAATTTACTTCGTTTGAAACCGCATAAGTAATTGGTTCGCAGTTGTTTGAGCTATCGTTACTGCTAGCATTAACAACCGTAACTGTACCAGGCTCACTTATTGGTACACTATCATCATTAGCGTTAATTGTTGGTATCGTTCCTCCACTACCCAATTCGTAAACCCAATCAGTCCACTTAATTACCTTTTTACAACAACCTATTTTACAAGTTTGTGCAACCCTAGTTCGTGTTAACGTGTAACTTGGGTCAACAATAGTAAAAGTTGAATCGGCTGAACCTACAACAATACCTTCATCGCTGCTGTAGTTATAGGCCGTTTCAAAATCCATATAGGCAAAAGCCGCTATAGTTGAATCGGCATTTAAAACATTAATTTCAAAAGCCACCACATTTGCAGCTGTACTGCAACCACTAGGTGTAGTAAATGAATTATAGTCTAATCCAATTGAACCTGAAGTTTCTTTTTGAGCAAATAAGCTTACACTTGTAAGCAATAATAAAAGGATGATTTTTTTCATTGGTAGTGAATTTAAAAAGCCACCCCAAACAGTTTTACAACAGTTCAGGATGGCATAATTATTTAAAAGAAATTACTTCTTCTTTCTAGTAGTCTTCTTACCTATCTCTGCTTCAACACCAGTTCCAGGTCTTGAGTCGTCTCCGCTAGGTAGAGTACCACCGCCAGATTCACCACCTTTATCATCACCGTCACCAGTACCACCACTACCATTGTCAGTAGTTTCTTCGCATGGTAAAACACAAACTTTAGCTTCAGCAATTTTGGTGCAAGTAACCGTATTAGGGTCTTCACCAGCAGTAATAGTTACTTCGTACTTAACCTTATAATTACCCGATGGTAAGCTTACAGGTAAGTCAGCACCAACGGCATCAGTATAATCATATGTTGCAACTTGCTCAGCATAATTATTAGTAGCATCGCAAATAGTAATTGTACCACTATCAATAGTAGTTGTACTACCATCGCTTGCCGTTACCATTAATGGATCACCAGGAATTAATAATGACAATGCACCAGTATCATGTTGTTTAACTTGAATGTCAATATCAGAGCAAGTTAAAGTATCAGAACAAGGTTCAGCAACCTCAAAGCAATTTTTCTCAAATACCAAAATGTCAGCTTTAGTAGGGCAACCATTAGGGCGCTTAAATAACTGGCAGTAAAACTTCAATTTAAACGTGTGGCGGCTTAAAGTAGGGTCGCCATCCTCATCGCCAATACACTCGCGCTTGTAATATAAATCGTAAGTAATTGGTAATTGATTTGAGAAAATAGGACCAGCATAATAATCCTCATGGCCAGGAATTTTGTGCCACATTGGGTGCTTAATAAAACCAGCTAAACCTACTGAGCCCGGCTCAAAAGCAACAATCTTATCACGGCGGTTTCTAAACTCTTTAAACGCATTTACAATGGTAAACAAGTTCCATTTATTAATGTTTGAGCCATAAACATCTGTTGAGCTGCTTTGCGTTTCAGCCAATAAACGATTGTAGTATAAAATACCAGTATCAATCGCAACAGGATTTTCTAATTGATGGGCATCAAAATACTCCATCATATAAATAGGCAAATCGTGGCTGCTACAAGTATCAGGATGAATGTAAGTAGTAACACCACTTGTTTGAAAGTAAGGAATTTGGTTGTAATCAGGTACATCCGCTAAGTTTAACAACTCATCGTAAATGTAAGTGCTAATTGCACTATCCATAAATGCCAATTCTTTTTGTAAACCACGGCGCACTTTTTCGCTAACCGTCATCACACCTTCACCTTTAACAAAAGCCTCGCCTGTTACCTGAAAACCTGGCGAACAAATAGGATTATCAATATCATACTCCATAATTTGTTCATCCTCAGTACGTGCAACGCCAAAGCCATCGCAAGTAATATCGCAATCACCCCCTTCAGGAATACACATACTTTCAGGCACACTAACGTAAATACGCTTACGTCGTTTATTTACATTATCCAATGCAACACCATATTGGCCAGCATCTAATTTGCCACCATCAGGGGTAAGTACGCCATCAGCGTCAACATCCTCAAAGTTTTGCCCTAAAGGCATTGGTAAAATAGGCTGAGTAGCCATTACAGCCTGTGCAACTAACGATACATTTCGTAAAGGCGCATCGCTAACAGCAAATTCGCTAAATGTTTTGCCTCCTTGCGCATCAATGCACGATTTCAGCGCAGCAATTAAATCTTTTTGAGCCATCTTAATTAAGCTTTATTTAGTTTATAAATGATTTTTTCTCTTTCTTCTTGTGATAATTCCTTGTCAGCTCGCACCTCTTTTACGCTACCGTAAATTTTGCCCTTATAGCTAACACCCTTGCCCTTCGGCGTTTTCGGAACCTGTTTTGCACCACCACCAGCAGTAGGCTGCAATTGTTTGCCACTTGTTCTATCAGTAAAATATGGAGTATATGCCTGCTCAAACATCTCAGTTTTATCCATGGTATTACCCGTTTGCGGGTTTTGTACTAACTCACCATTTTTAGCAAACTGCAATCCAGCAGTACCCGTTTTTGTTGCGGCATCAACCCCCATTTTAGTACCTTGTGGCGTAGTGCCATTTTCAGTATTTTGTGTATTCATAGGGTTTACTTCAACCCCTTCAAATTGGTTATCAAAAGCACCCTTAACTAAGTCGTTAAACAATTTATAGTTCGCCTCTAACGGGTTACGTTGTTTTACAAAATCATAAAATTCAAGGCGTAATTTCTCCATCATAGTTGCTTGCGCAAGCTGGTGATTAAAGCGGTTTTGTTGCTCTAAAAGTTGATTATTTAAGCCACTTACCTCATCATTAAGTGCACCAATTTTTATCTCAAACTGGTTAATTTGATTATTATACCACGGTTGCCCTTTAACAGCATCCTCCGTTGGCGGTAATGATCCTGTTCCACCACTATTTCGCGCACCCATTTCAGCCTCCTGTCGTACATGCTCAAAGGCAGCACCTAGCAACTGTTCACCAACAAAGCCTTCCTCATTTTCAAAGCCACTCAACTCCAATACCTTAGCATCGTAAGGTGTTGCAGTACCCTCGGTCGCAGCTTGTTCACCACCTTCAGTTGGTTTTTCAGCACCTTCTGCTGCTGGGTCATCAGCCAAAGCCTCATCTGTAGCAGTATCTGTTTCAGTCTCTTCAGCATTTAATGTATCAGCACTCGCAGCCTCATCAGTTGTTTCAGCTCCACCAGTATCTTCAGTTGCACCACCTTCTAATCCAGCTTGTAACTCCGCTAATTTGTCCGATGCCTCGGGTAGGGGGCTAAGGCTTCCATCTTCAGCCTGTTCAAACAATAATGTTTTCAGGTTATCAGCGCTTTCGCCATAAAGGCCCGCAATATGATTCAATAAAAGTTCAAATGCTTGTTCCATAAATAATGGGTTGTTTAATAAGGCTAATTATTCAAATTCGTTAAAAGGAATCTCATCGTTTAGTCCAACGCTTGTTGCAATTCCAAAATCATTTATCAATGGTGTTTCCCCCTCAGGCAAAACCCTACTTAATATTTTTTTAGCATGCTTTAGTACAGTCTTTCTGTTTTCTCCCTCAATGGCCATCATTACAGAAGCAGCACCATCGGTTTCATACAATTCATCTAAAAAAGCATTAGCAATAGCAACAGTGCGGCATTCAATAGTTAACTTATAGTTAGTCGTCAATTCACTAACCTCATTAGCAGGATAATCAAAACCAAAATACTTTAAAAGTATAGTTGCGGTTGATTTTGGCTTAATCAACTTCCAATTAGGGGTCCACCCATCTTGCAGCATTTTTTTGAAAACCCTAAAGTTTTCAGCCAAATTACCAAATGGGTCAATCTCCTTTAGCTGGTTTCCTTTTTTTAAAGGAACATTAATTGAAAACATATTAAGCTTTTTGCTTTTGCAGCAAATGTCAGGTACAGTAAAAAGTGGGGTATCCGTCGGCTAGGCAGGCTACTACTAATTGCTACTAATAACTACTAAATTAGTAGGTGGGGGAGGAGAACTACGTCTTACCTTGTTAATAATTAATAATGTGGAGGTGTTAATTTTAATTGATGATTTTTTATTTTAAGATGTTGAAAATCAATAATTTGTGTTTTTTATTGTTAATTTATGTTGTGGGGTGTTCAACATTTTTGTTAATTTGTGCGCAGAATGTTGTTACATTTGTAACAGTAATTTGTTACAACTTTTTTCCATTTTCTTTATTAAACTAATTTAAAACAAGTGCATGTCTTCATTTGTTGATTTTCCTTTAAAAATGCTTCAACCTAAGTTTGATTCCAATCTAACAGGATTGATTATAGATTTAGATAACTTGCGTACTAAAAGATTGTTTGGCTCAACACCACCTTATATTTTTTTCCAAATTAAAAACATTTTTCAAACTTTAGAGAGTATTGGTTCAGCACGTATTGAAGGAAACAATACAACAGTATTTAATTTTTTAGAAAGTAAGCTAGACAAAACACAGGTAAAAAATCAATCTTATTTAGAGATTGAGAATATTGAAAACTGTATGCAATACATTGAAAAACATATTGAAGACTGTGAAATTGACAAGCGTTTTATAAACGACCTGCATAGCCATATTGTAAAAGGGTTAACCCCACCGCCAAATGGTGAAGGCGATCATACTCCTGGTAGCTACCGAACTGTGGACCTTTCAATTGCCCAATCCAATCATCAACCACCATCTTTTTTGCATGTAGCCGAGTTAATGGCTAATTTGTTCAAATTTATAAGTAAACCCAGCTTATCACGGTATGATTTATTAAAAGTTGCCATTGCGCATCATCGGTTTGTTTGGGTACACCCCTATGGCAATGGCAATGGGCGCACAGTACGTTTACTTACTTATGCCATGTTAGTAAAAGCAGGTTTTAACATAAATGTTGGTAGAATTGTAAATCCTACTGCTATTTTTTGTAGCGATAGAAATTTATACTATAACTATTTGGCTAAAGCAGATACTGGTACTGAAAATGGGATGATTGAGTGGTGTGAATATGTTTTAGGTGGTTTAAAAAATGAAGTTGCTAAAATCGATAAATTACTAAATTATGAATTTTTAAAGGCGAATATCCTTTTACACGCTTTAAATGAGATTAAGCAAAATGGTATTATTGATTTAAATGAATGGACTGTTTTAAAATTAGCAGTTGAAAAAACATTTGTTGTTTCGCAAGATTTGCAAAGCTTAATGCCTAAAAAACTAACAGCTGCTATTTCAAGAGATTTAAGAAGATTACGAGAAAAAAATTTTTTAAGGAATGATGTAACAAATACTCGCGAAAACTTTATTTCATTTAACAACATTTATTTTTTAAAAGCGGTGATTAAAAAACTAGACGAAAACGGGTTTCTACCAGTTAAGGTTGAGTAAACCTTTCACCAACCTTCTGAACTTTAGTTGCCATAATTTTGTAGTATAATGGTAACTAAATACTTACGCCATCAAACTAACCATTCCTATAAATGCCGAAAAGTTGGATTTGTCAAACCTTGGACTAACCGAATTGCCCAATAAAATCACCGAATGTAAAAACCTGAAACATCTTAACATCTCACGCAATCAAATTAAAGATCTTAGGCCGCTTACACAGCTAAAACAGTTAAAAGTATTGTTAGCTGGTAGTAACAAAATAAAAAATTTAAGCCCCTTAGCAAACTTAAAAAACTTGCAATGGCTGGTACTGTATAATAATCACATTGAAGATATTGAACCCCTTGCCAACTTAAACAAACTCGAAAGCCTAAATCTTTCAATCAATTTTATTTCAGATTTTTCTGCCCTGCAAAAACTACCTAAACTTAAAAAGCTTGATGTTTCAAACAATAAACCTAGTAAAAAGTACTTAAAGCTAAAAGCAAACAAAATTGCACAAATAGTACGCACATTAAAAACCAAAGGTTTAAAAAAAGAAGAGCTTAACAAAACAAAGCAAGGTAACCAACATTCAAACAATATTCAGCAAAATGATTTTTTTGCCGAAATGAAACAAAACTCCAATAAACTTTTACAATTATTAATTGAGGATAATGTAATAAAAAAAACTAGTAAATGATTAATGCCTAGCTCAACCCTCTTTCCAAAACACCCACTTCTTCCCAAGCAAATGCTTACTTAAATAACCCATTTCAACCAAGCCAAGTAAATCCGTACGAGCCGTTTCGTAAGTTACCCCAAAAGTATTTTCAATATCCTTAATGCAAAAGGTACTACTTGGGTTTTTATTAAGCATTTTTAAAATAGACAACTGACGTATATTGCAATCTTTACAGTTAAAAAACTTGTTAAGTTCACAAGTTTCTTTCTGTTTTTTATTTATATAAAGCTCCCAATTTGTAAGCGCATTTTCCACGCAATTTAAAATAAAAATAATGAAGTAAGTTAAATCGCCATCATCCTTTAAGCTATAAAAAAACGATGAAGAATAATGATTGAAATATTTATTTATCACCGATGAAAGAGATAAGTATTGTAAACCAGTATATCCTTTTTGTAATAAAAAATAATTGCTTATTAAACGTGCAATAATGCCATTATGCTGGTAAACTGGTGCTGATTTTACTATCCAAAAATGACAATAAATAGCCTTAATAATAGGATGCGTAAAAGCGTACTTATCATTATTATTAAGCCAGTTAAGTAAGTTGGCAATACCATTTTGCAAATCATCAGCATCAATTTTATCCTCGTAAAAATGATGCCCATAAACAAGGTCGCAGCAATTTAAACCATTGTTTTGCCGTAAAGGTTGTGCCGCTTGCGAAAGGCAAAAAATCTGGCATAAATCAATAAAGCCATCTAAACATAAATTCTTTCGCTCTTTAACTTTTAACTGCTGATGTATTTTGGTTAAAACAATTTGCCAATCCTTACGCCCTTTTCGCCCCGATGTTAAAAAACTACGCCCATCTTTTTCGCTAAAATTATAACCCGCTAATTGGCAACAATTAATGGCCTCTTTTATTTCCCAAAACAGTAAATGCTGTTTTGTATCAGTATTTATTAAGCATAAAGGCTGTGCTAATTTTCTATCAAACGCATGTAGTTTCGCATTAATGCTAGGAGTTAAGTTGTAGTAAAAGTCGCTGCTTTTTTTTGTAAAATTGGGTAACTGTTCTTTTTTAAAACCCCGATGCGTTTTAACAATTGCCCAAGCTAATTGTGGTGTTAAATGTTTAGGTAAAATTTGGTTTTGCAACTGCTGCCAAGTTAAGTATTGCCTTCCTGAAAAATCGCTAATCATTTCCTGCACACCAACCAAATCCATTTTTTGCAAAGCATGCTTTCGCAATTTTTTATAATCAGGATTTTGCTGGGCGTAAGGCATTACTTTTAATGCCAAATATGAGCGGATAGCTTAATTAACTTGTCCGTTGGGCTAGGCGTTTTAGCCACTAACTTACAAATGCAATTTTGGTTTTTGTTGCTGGTGCAATACCCTTAAAACAACAA
>Ga0163111_10000028_pt1 | contig 102473 bp, 83 predicted proteins | sample CRUFie1St18metaG_FD_109645 | JGI IMG/M metagenome (GOLD analysis project Ga0163111, IMG submission 109645) | Marine microbial communities from the Costa Rica Dome - CRUD Field 142mm St18 metaG | ecosystem: Environmental > Aquatic > Marine > Oceanic > Photic zone | place: Costa Rica: the...
GAGAAGAAACTGGATTATTCTGGGTTGAGGCTTTATAAGTCTCACCAGAAGCCTGCAATGCAGGTAATGTGTAGACACACTGAGTATTGTTACGCCACAGATTCCTACACATAATCCTATTCATTTACCAACTGTAAAGAGTTTTATAGAAGATTAGTTAGGTTGTGTACTGTTATTGCAAGATAACTACTACAACCTGGCTAAATCTTTTATTTTTGCAGTAAAAATCTTTTTTTAATGTGTGTGTCACGCTATAAAGTAGGCCTCAAACACCACATATTACCACTTATTACCACATCCAATAAAGTTACAGACAGTATAATATATACATAGCTACCATTAGCGTAATTGCACTAAACATAATAACACTAGTGACAATCACCATAGCTTATGTTGTATTGTCTTCTCTCTCTATAGGATAAGAGTAATAGTACCCGCAATATTGCACATCACTTAATATAATAGTTATGAAAACTATAGTCAATAAGATCACAGACCGCATAACAAGTAGTTATGTAATATCAGTATTAATAATCCTAGGATGGTTTGTATGTATAACTGCATTAGCCACCTTCTTAACATCTTAATCATGAATATCACTATCAATAACCAAGATGCTTTCGTAAGCTATAAAAATGAAATAGGTATATCGTTATATCCTAATGATAACTGTATCCACTTCTTTAATGAAGATGGAGATCACTTGCGTATAAAGCATGAAGAAGTATCACCTGTTAGAAAAGAGTTCCTAATGGATGAACTAAAAGAAAATATAGAGCTCAGAGAATTAGCACACCATCATAACCTCATCAACGTATGTAGCTTTGATCGTGTAAGCTATCTTAACTATACTCTTAAACACTGTTAGTTAATAACCTTTTAATAATTAAGAAAATGAAATCACTATTTAGACAAATAATAAAAATCACATACTGTATAGTATTACCGTTAGTAATGCTATTAGTATTAAGAACTGCAATCAAAGATTGGTCAGATGAACTACCAGTAGTAGCTTATGGTATACTCATTGTAGCAACAATAGCTACATTGCTAAACGCTGTATTCTATTTAATCTTTATGCAGAACACTAGAATAATACCCAAGAAATTAATACCTAAACTATCTGTAGAGAAGTGGAAAGGTGTTGGTCTAGGATTTGGGTTTGAGAAAAGGGGAACAGGAGTACTGCTTGTTCTACCATTAATAGTACTAGAACTGTCGTGGTAAACATAATACATGATATGGTTAGTGGTGCATGGGAGAGAATCGTTGAATGGTTCTCTCCTGCTGTACCTGCAAGAGAAGAGTTTAAGTCTAAAACTTTAATGAAGTTTGACAATCATAAACTATTTAAAGGCCATTCAGGTAGCATAGCAACATTCCAAGGTAATCTTTGTATATATAATCAGTACTATGAAGCGTCAAGCCATCAAAGAGTAGATGGTAATAAGGTTCATATAAAAATACAACAAGAGTTTACCAATCCTAAATGGCTTGAAAACAAGATATATAACTTACACAGACTGTTAATAACATTGCAATATGAGAATATGCCTGAAAACAGTAATGAGTTTGTAATGTATCATCAAGGCATGGAGTATCATATTAAGCCTCATTATAGTCATGTATGTAAGAAGTATGTGACTGATGTAGATAATATGCTAGGTCATTGGGATAGTATCCAGATCTTTAGAAAGATGAAAAGACTATACCCAATACTAAGACAGACATTTAAAGACATGACAATAGAAAACTTAGCAGAAATGGTAAGTGAACTACATCATGAGAGTAATAAGACATGGATAATACATCCAAATATTTTACATAGTGGTACCAATAATGGTACTACATAACAACACCAGTATCTAAAACCATATTATGTGCTAGCATTAAGGCTATGAAAAAATTTGTTTTGGTTAGGTAGTGGTAACCAGTTGATGGCAAAGGTATCAGTATGGGGTCAATTAGACGGGTAAACTATAGTTTACAACCTACTGATCCTTTGTCGTTGACTTTAACTTTTAAAACAAAAAAGAAAATGAGAAAATTTATTTATTTATTAATTGCTGTATTCCTATTAGGACCAATTGTAACATCATGCTCATCCTCAAGAGGCATGTGTAAGAGTAAAAAGAAGTATTATAAACAATCACAAAAGTGTTGGAATGCAAAGAAGCAACGCTATACAAGATGTTAAAATCAAAAAACTATGAGTAATAACGTATCAATATCAAGTACTACACTTAAAGAAATACTTAGAAATATTCTCAATCCAGATATAAATGCAACAAACCGTAATATAATTATAGATCATTTGTTGTGTGAGTTATCATCAGACTCTGTAGATATGTTAGTATACTTACAATATATCAAGCATGCATTTCAGACATTTGATATAGGTGATACTGTATTAGTACCTTCTAGTTATCTAGACAGGTCCTCTTACAATATAGATATGCTAGTAGATCTTGGTATATATCATAGTGATCAGTTCTACTATGGTATTGTAACCGGTGATTCTAGTTGGCGTAGTCAAGGACAGTACAATAAAGCATCATCAAAGCTAAAGATAGATGTGTATGTCCATGATGATGATGGTAATATTGCAAAGAAAAGTGTAGATGTATTACAAACACAACTTTTTAAATCTAATAAACCAATAAACACTGTTATAAATGCCACTGATTAGTATAGAATTATTAAATACCCATAGAGAAAGATGGGATGACCTATGTAAAATGTCACACTCTGACCTTGTAGCTCAAGGTTTTGGTGTTTATATGAATATGACTTATTGCTGGAAAGATGATAAGCTTGCATCAATTAAAGATACAGATAAAGCTTATGAGCACATCAAACAAAAACACGTCAAGAAAGAAGTATAGATTTGGTATAGTATCATATGATATTATATCTGATCCGGATACATCTCCTAAATGTAAAGCACTATATGCATTATTATCATGCTATGCTGACAAAGAAAGAGTATGTTTTCCAACTAAATCTAGACTAGCTGATGAACTAGGTGTATCAATTACTACATTAAAAAGATATTTAAAGGAGTTATATGCTAAAAATTATATCAAAAGAGATGGAGTAAAGATTAAACTTAAATAGTGTTAGCTATATATATGCAATAAAACTGGTGAGCTATTAGAAATTCAAGAGTATAAAACTTTCAGGCTGTATAAAATAATGATACATTTGTTTATCATGATTATACAACTAGCCAATGGAAGAATTATAGAATGTTCAGTAGAACAGTATCTTTCATTGACTGATCAAGAAGTCAAAGATCTTGAAGGCCTAAGCTCACATTATACAAAAGAGGTAGGTAATCCATATTATCACATGTTTCATAAAGGCCGCACAGCAGCTGAAAGAGATATGTTAGATGAAGAGGAGTATGAACCTCAACTTGATGAGATAACTGCAGTAGAAAAGATGGATGATCCATACTTTCGTGCTGATGATATCTAAACTAAACAATAACTTTTAAATTTTTTATTATGAGCAAGGTTCAAATTATGCCTGATGAATTAGGCAATGTCGTTAGACAATCAAAAAATAACTCTGAGTATGGTTATGTAAGACTACAACAAGATAGAGTTACTTATTCCAACGGAGGTTGGTTAAAGAGATCAAATGTAAGTACGTTACTACACGGTAAAGTAGAAGACTTTGATGCTATAGGTATTAAAGATCAAACAGAGCTTACAGGTAAGATCATTATTAAAGAACAAACAACACCATTTAGCAACAATGATCCAGATAGAGATCTAAAATATGCAGGTGATACTGGTATTATATGTTGTGCACATGGTGAACCTATTTATAGGAAAACATTCTTTGTAGCTGATTTAGAAGCTGAAGATGTATTTGTAGCACATACTAATGGTGATGCTATTAGAGAAGCTAACGGTACAACTACTAAGACAAGTGCTAATGAAGCTTTAGATAAAGTTATGGCAGATAAAGAAGAGTCTAACCCAAACCAGGTAGATCTTGAAGATGCTATAGCTGCAGAAGAGTCTGAAGAAGTAATGGAAGAAGTAGATGAAGTAGAAGCAGACTTTGAATTATAAGATATTAGCGTAAGCTAAGAGATAATAAGGGACAGTGTAAAAGCTGTCCCTTTTTTTATCACCATATTATTAACCACTTAAATCAAAACATTATGTTATCACTAAAACAACAAAAAATTCTAAAACAAGAACAAGATATACTAAAACTTAAATTAAGAGAAGAAAGATATGCATATATTGGGATATTATCTGAGTATCAGTTACACCCACCAAGTTTAATTCAACAATTGGATTACACTAAACTTAATCCTTATCAACATTTTTTGTTTAAACGTGTACTCCACGGTTTAAACATGTATGATAAGACTGAGATTGAGAAAATGCATTGGGATAAAAAGAGAAGAATAAAAAAAGTTTGGAGGAAAGGTCAAGAGACTATAAATGAGTTCAAACAATACATATGTTATAAGGATGCTAACAAAATTTTTAGTATCTTTAGCCATAGTCCTTTAGCTAAAGGTTTCCTGGATACACCTTTTGAATATGTACCAGGTATAAGAAACAAGATGACTCTCAAAGAAGTTAATCTTACCTATGAAGATGTTATCATTAAGTTTATGCAGAAGGGACTATTACCTAAAAACTTTTTATCAATAAAACCACATGGGAATCAGAAAAGTTTCACAAAAAATGGCCCAAAAAAACAGAGAGTACAGCAAGCTCAGGCGTAAGTACCTGACTGACAACTCTATATGTAGGGCAAAAATCAATAAATGCACTGTCGTAGCTACTGACGTGCATCACATGAGAGGCCGTGGAATCTATCATTTAGATGTAGATACATGGCTTCCCGTGTGTAGAAATTGTCACACTTGGATTGAGAACAACCCAGTAGATGCTAAGGAATTAGGATACTCTATTAGTAGAGCATAAAACCTGGTCCCATAGCTCAACTGGATAGAGCAACAGCCTTCTAAGCTGTAGGTTCTAGGTTCAAATCCTAGTGGGATCACAAAACCAATAAGATGAATAGAGAAGAAGTTCAAAAAAAAGCATTAAGTATATTAGAAGCAAATGATAGATGTGGTCTAAGTATATCTATGGGAGTTGGCAAAACTAGAATTGCAATAAAGCATATGCTTGGGCATTTATGTAGTATTGCTCAGTTCTTAGTAGTTGTACCAAAACATTCTGTGACCCAGTCATGGATAAATGAGTGTAATAAAATGGGCTGCACAGATTTATTAAATCATATAACGTTTGTTACATATAGATCTATAAATAAAAAGAATCCAGATGATTATGATTCTGTTTATCTAGATGAGTGTCATAGCTTATTAAATAGCCATAGACCTTTTTTATCTAGATTCAAAGGTATTATTGTAGGTTTAACAGGCACACCACCTGCAAGAACAGGGAGTGAAAAAGAGATGATGGTTGAACAATTTTGTCCTATTAAATATGAGTTCTCTGTTGATGATGCAACTGATAGTAATATATTAAATGACTATAGAATAATTGTACATAAATTATCTTTATCAGGGATCAGAGATCTACCAAAGAAAAAGAAAGATGGTACATACTGGTATAGTTCTGAAAAGAAAGACTATGAGTATGTTACTAAGAGATTCATAGAAGCTATAAAACCAAAAGATAAACAGTTTACTTCTATAATGAGGATGAGATCTGTTATGGAGTATAGAACTAAAGAATCTTATGTAAAGTCTTTGATACAAAATATGAAGAGTAAGTGTATTGTATTTGCTAATACACAAGCACAAGCTGATAGAATATGTACACACAGTTATCATTCTACTAATAATAATTCAGAACGTAATCTTGAATTATTTTCTGATGGTAGAATAGATAAGCTATCATGTGTGTTACAATTATCAGAAGGTGTTACAATACCTGGTCTTAAGTCTGGTATCATTATGCATTCATATGCTAATGAAAGAAAGACATCTCAAAGAATAGGAAGATTACTTAGACTCAACCCTGTAGAAACTGCTGTATGTCATATACTATGTTATAATGATACAGTAGATAAAAACTGGGTATCTCAAGCATTAAAGACATTTGATCAATCTAAGATTAAATATTACAACCCTTTAATAAAGCAATATGAAATGGATATATAAATTAAATAGATGGTTTGATCTTAACTATGGCTGGTTCTTTGTGAACGGCTATAAAAGAGAAGACTGGAATAAAGAACTAAAACAAAAGTATGGGAAAAATGAAAGAGATATTCATACAGATGCGTGAAGAAGAGTGGCAGGGAGATCCAAATGAATATTTAAAACAATATGTTAACAACCAAAAAAAGGATTATGAAATCCACATATCAGAGACGTTATGTCCAAACTGTTTTCGTACCAATCTACATCAAGTAGGTGAGCATGATTACCATTGTGAAGTTTGTGCATATGATTTTATAAAAGTAGAAAACTCAATTAGATTTAAATAATGGAAATAATAATTAGTGATCCTGGTGATGAACAACCAGGATATCACATCAAAGTTAAGATATGAAGTGCTGTATTTGTGAGAAACCAATTACAGACTATGGAAATAACCCACAACCTATAAAGAAAGAAGGTAGATGCTGTGATCAGTGTAATATGACAATAGTAATACCTTCTAGAATGAAATACTTACATGACTATGAAGGATAATTTTTTTGTAAACGCAAGTATAAAAGATGGTGAATTACATTTCCCTATAAAAGCACAGGAGACTAGATATAAGTCATTCTTAAAACAGTTTCCTGATGATACCAGGATTGAATTATTTGTTAGTGCAAATAATCAAAAAGGTACTGCTGCTCAGTTAGCTAGAATTCATGCTATGTGTAGAGAAATAGCTAATGAAATTGGTTATACTTTTGAAGAAGTAAAATTACAAGTAAAAAGAAAAGCAGGCTTATGCTTTACTAAGAATAATACAGAGTACTGTAAATCATTTGCTACTTGTGATAAAGAAGAATTAAATTTAGCTATTCAAGCAGCTATGGAAATAGGTGAATATGCAGGTATGCAATTAAGATGATTCATCTTTGAAGCCAAGCTTCTCATTGATGCCTTTTAACATCTCTTGAGCTTTTGTTCTATCACCTGTAGTTATTTCAGTGATCCAATTCTCAACTTCTCCTTGAGTTACATTTGTTTCTTCAACCTTTTCAAGACCTTGCTCTTTAGCTTTTTGTCTAAGAAGCATCATCATTGAATAGATTGTCCACATATGTGCCTCAATGGGATTTAATTCAACAGTACCAGCTTTTTCATCATGCATTGCTTTATAAACCTTTTCAAATTTTTCAAATAAAGGTTTGATTTCTACAGGATTATCAAGAACTTCAGTAATAAAATATAGAAAAGTTGATTCAAGTAGTCTTATATATGATGGATGAAGTTCAATATTCTTGATTGGTTTGGTTTGATCATAAACCGGTCTAGTTTTAAGTAATCCTTTGTCTGACATAATGATTATTTTAAATACAAATATATTAAAATTATGCCACAAGTTAAAATAAATATACAAGAAAAGAAAGATAGACTATCTCAAAAGCTAGAAGGATGGAAAGTTGTACAAGATTTTGTACAATCATCTGCTTTTGATTCTGTTATGCTTAACTTAATATCACAAGTTGAGAATGACAATAGATTTACACCTAAGTTTAAAGATATATTCAATGCATTTATACATTGTCCATATGATAAGCTTAAAGTTATTTTTGTAGGACAAGATCCTTATCCTCAGCTAGATGTTGCAGATGGTATATCTTTTAGTTGTTCTAAAACAATGAAAGAGCAGCCATCATTAAGATATATTTTTGATGAGATTGAACGTACTGTTTATTCACCAAAAATAGATAAAGATGAGTCAACTATACTTAGAGAAGGATATAATCCAGATCTAAAAAGATGGTCAAAACAAGGAGTTCTTATGCTTAATACAGCACTTACTGTAGCAATAGGTAAGATTGGTTCTCATTATGATATATGGAAACCTTTTGCTTCATACTTATTTACTGAGTTAAATAAAAGAGATGACTTAGTATTTGTATGCTTAGGTAAAAAAGCAGAACAATGGGAAAGTTATATGAATAATAATCATGTTATAAAAGTAACACACCCAGCATCTGCTGCATATAAAGGTGGTAAGTGGAACTCACAGGACCTATTTAATCAAGTCAATAATTACCTAGAATCTATAGACAAATCTTTGATAGTCTGGTAGATTTTTTGTATTTTTAAAGGCTCAAAAACCAATAAATATGTGGGAACTTTTTCAGAAAGTTTTGGCTCATGGTATATCACCAAATCAATGCTTTCTACTATTTAGTATACATAACAAAACTACTCCTAGTACATACATAAAAGAAGATTATGATGAACTTGTAGAGCAGGGATATATAAAAGATAAAGAGCTCACACCAGATGCTCTTAAGATCATTACCCAATTAGATAATTATTTTATTATAAACAAGAAGAAAACTACTAAGCAGTTGCTTGGTAAGTCTGGTACTTTAAATATAAAACAGTACCGTGAAATATTTCCACCTGGTAAATTACCATCAGGTGTGCCATCAAGAAACAATGTAAAGATACTTACAGAAAATTTTAGATGGTTCTTTAGTGAATATGATTATACATGGGAAGAAATTATAAAGGCTACTAAAATGTATGTAAATGAATATAGAGATAATCAATATATGTATATGCAGAATAGTCAGTATTTTGTTTCTAAACAAGATAAGCATAGAGTGAAAAGATCACAACTAGCAGACTACTGTGATATGATCCGTGATGGAGTTACAGTAGAAGAGAAACACTTTAAAGAAAAAGTTGTATGAGTAAAAAACCAGCCTGGAATGGACAACATGAGTCATTTAATGAGGCACTTAAATATATGTTTCAAAGACAATCCGGTGAGGAGAAGTCTATATATACACCGTGGCCTAAATTTAATGATGCAACAACTGATGGGCTAGAATGGAATACACTTACAGTTATAGGTGGTAGACCTGGTTCAGGTAAAACACTTATAAAGGATCAGATTATTAGAGAATCTTTTATATTGAATCCTGAAGATAAGTTTAGAGTTTTAGAGTTTCAGTTTGAAATGGTTGGTAGAACCTCAGCAATTAGAGAGTTTAGTTCTATAACAGGTAAGACGTATAAAGAATTATGTTCTGCTGGGAGTGTTGTACACTCTGATGTTTTAAATCAGTGTCATCAATATGCAAAAGAAAGAGTAAAGTATCCGGTTGATATTATTGGTACACCAATGACTGTTAACCAGATGCGTGATCAGATAGATATGTATATGAATGAACATAAGGGTATGAAAACTATCATTACTCTAGACCACACAATTCTTGTAAAGCGTGCACCTTATCAAAATAATAGATTAGATATGTTATTTGAACTAGGTGAGTTCTTTACACAAGTTAAACGTGAGTATCCAGTTATGTTTCTAGCCTTGTCACAACTCAATAGGAATATAGATAATCCTGATAGAGCTGTTGATGGTAAGTATGGTAACTATATTTTAGAGTCAGATATATTTGGTTCAGATGCAATGCTCCAACATGCTGATACCTTGATAGGTATTAACAGACCGGCAAAGCAAAAGATTAGATTCTATGGGCCAGATAGATATATAATAGCTGATGATAAGACATTAGTACTACACTTCTTAAAAGCAAGAAATGGTGATACAAGGATGAGTTTTTTCAAAGCTCAGTTTGAGAAGATGGAAATAATAGAAATGGAAACTCCTGAAACACAACAAAGAAGATGATAACAACAAGTACAATAGATAAGAGTATAAATAAAAAATTAAATATGACACCAGCTGAGCGTAAAGCAAAAATAAATAAGTTAATGGAGGAGCATAAGGAATTCTTTGATAAATTCCCAAAGCGTGCTCTATATATACCAAAGATGGCTTATAGACCACCCGGTAAAGATGACCTACATGTATCTTTCTTTCCAAGTGAGATGAAAAAAGGTCAAGGTAATACTATATATACAGAGTTTGTAAGTATAGATTATGATGCAGAAGATCCTAAAAGAACACTATATGCATTTAAAGTACCAAGTAACTGGGTAGATAAGTATGAGCTTGTAACATCTAATTCAGGTTTTGAGAGACATCTTATACCTGTCAGTGAATTGACAGCTGTTAGTGATGTAACTTCTAAGATTAAAAATCTTGAAGAAAAGATTAAAGATGTACCTGACTATAGTATCCCAAATCCAGAAACGGAAAGAGATATAGTTGATGTGCTAAAAGGAATAGAAAAAGCATTGTTAAGTATTAATTCAAAATTAAAGTAAAAAATGGCACAAAGTGTATTAGTAATTGCAGACTCCGGTTCAGGTAAGTCTACATCAATTAGGAATTTACTTCCTAAAGAAACATTTATTGTTAATATTGCAAACAAACCATTACCTTTCAAAGGATGGAAGAGTAAGTATACTCAGATATCTAAAGATAATCCTAAAGGTAATATGACTTCAGCATCTAGTGCTGCAGGAATTGTTAAAGCAATGAAGCATGTAAATGATAATATGCCACACGTAACTAACTTAGTTATAGATGACTGGCAGTATATGAGTTCATTTGAATATTTTGATAGAGCAAATGAAAAAGGATATGATAAGTTCACTCAAATAGCTTCTAACCTGGCACAGGTTGCAAAGATGCCAAAAGATTTGAGGGATGATTTATATGTATTTTTCTTAACTCATTCAGAAGAATCAACTGATATCAACGGTAACCGTAGGGTTAAAGCAAAGACTATAGGTAAAATGATAGACAATGCATTAACACTAGAAGGTTTATTTTCAATTGTATTATTTGGTAAAGTAAAGAAGACTGAAGATGATACACTAGAGTATGTATTTGAAACCAAAAATAATGGTGAGAATACATGCAAATCACCAATGGGTATGTTTGAAGATGATAACATTCCTAATGATCTTAGCTATGTAAGAGATTGTATAGTTAAATATGAAGAGTAAATTAATTAATAATCATTTAAAAAAAGAAAAGTATGTTAAGTACAAAAGACATGTCAGCCGGATCAGGTAAGGCAAAACCAGTAATTGGAGTTGGTAATCAAGTAATTAGAATTAATTCTATTAGTTTTGATGTTACTCCTTATGACAGTGAAGCACATAATATTGTGTTACACGTAGAAAGTGAGCCTGTTAAAGGTGAGTTTCAAGGTTTCTTGAAAGATGTAAATAAACCAGATGGCCCAAGATATGAAGGGCAGGTAGGTAGAATTAGATTTTCTCCTTACCCTTATAAAGATGCTACTTTACCTTCAGGTAGAGAGATTCAAAAAGATACTGAAGTATTAAAAGCTATGGTATATCTAAGTGAAGTTCTTAATAAAAGGAAAGAGCTAGATATGATTGAGGCTCAGACTATTGAAGATTTTATGGTTTCATGTAATGAGTTATTTAGTAACAGTGGATTCTTCAATGCATGTGTAGGCGGTAGAGAATGGGAAAATAAAGAAGGTTATGTTAACTATGATCTATATTTACCAAGGATGTCTAAAGATGGTATCCCTCTAGAAGCTTTAAATGCTGAGAGCTCTAGACTATTAGAGTTTAATAAGAAAGATCATGTTAGAGAGCTTCAGAAGAAGCAAGAGTCAAATCAAACTTTTGAACCTGTTAATGCAAGTGCAGGAGATGATTTTGATCTCTAATATAAACTAGTAGATTGGGGAGCTGCAACAGGGTGTTAGACCAGACGTGGCAACGAGTGCATAAGGATGTCAAATTACAATAGCTATTGTGCGCAATAGTGTGACCAGGGCTCCAGCTCCCAAACTACTTTAAATGTACAATATGATAAATACTAAAAAACTTGTAGTAAATATATCAGATGTACCAAGCTATTGGGTTTTCCAATACTATTTAAATCTTAGTGAGAAGTTAACTGGACAGGATGTAAAGATTAAATCAATCTTTAATCCATCAGAAAGAACACCAAGCATGTGTTTATATGTAGATAAGGCCGCTAATATAGATGGCTCAAAAGCAAAACAATATGTCTACAAGGATTTCTCAACAGGTAAATATGGTAATAAGATACATTTAGTTATGTATCTTTTTGATATACAGTTTGCTTATGCTGTGGATAAAATAGTGAATGATTACAATAAATTTATACAGAGTGAAAGCTTTGAAGATATTGTATTAAAACCACAAGCACGGTGGAAAGTAGATTATATAAAGAAAAGACAATGGACAAAAGCTGATGCAAACTTTTGGTTACCCTTCAATATAGGTGTTAGTATGCTAACATATTATAATGTCTATCCAATAGAATATTATAATTTAATTCTTGAGGAGGATGGTAATTCAAAGAGTAGTAAAATAAGCGGTCCAGGTATTTATGGATACTTTGATAAAGATGATAATGTATATAAGATTTATAAACCTTATAGTAAAAAGCATAAATTCTTCAAAGTTAAACCTCATCTGCAGGGATTAGATCAACTAAAGTATAACCAACCGTATCTAGTTATATGCTCATCTTTAAAAGATGCTATGTGTATAAAGAGTATGGGTTATAATATAGAAGTTCTTGCACCTGATAGTGAGAATACTGTTATTAAACCTTATGTGCTTGAGAATTTAAAGACAAAGTATAAGAAGATAATTACTTTGTTTGATAATGATGAAGCAGGTAAAGCAGCAGTAGATAAATACAATAAGTTATATAACATAACAGGGATAGTATCCCCTTTATGTAAGGATATATCAGATGCTATGAAAGAACATGGCTTTGACATCCTTCATAAAGGACTTAAACCTTTACTAAAAAATGTAATAAATGGCTAAAAGAAAATGGTTCATACCTTTTAATGTGCCTAGCAGTAAGAACGGTAGACGGTGGACTGGTAAGTATTTTATATCTAGTAAGACAGTAATGACTTATAGAAAGAATACAAAGTCTATTTATGCTAAGTATGCAAAGGCATTTAGAAAAGAGTTTGATAAATATGAAACACCGGTCAAGATTGGCTTTACTTTTATTAGAGGTACAAGACATAAGTTTGACTACATAAATCCAGCACAGACTGTACAAGATGATATGGTTAAGAATGGTTGGATAGAAGATGATAACGCTGAGTTTATAATACCTGTTTTTGAGCGTTATACATATGATAAAAATAAACCGGGTGTAATTATTGAAATTATTAAAGATGGAAATAAAAGACATGAAGATCCTAGCAATAGCAAATCAGTTTAGAGATGCAGGTGCTACATGGTTAAGAGTAGAATTTGATGGTAGTGGAGATGATGGTGATATAGGTGATATTATTATGACTGCGGATAAAGAAGATTGGAATGCAGAGATACCTGGTAATCCTTTAGATTCACAGGCTGATAATATTCTCAGAGACTTTCTTTACTATAAAGTTAGTGATGGTGTTGGGATGCACGGTGATTGGATAAATAATCAAGGTGGGTATGGTACTCTTTGGTGGGACTTATCAAGTAATAAATTCAGTATTGAATATTATCAAAGAACTACTGAAGACATTGAGATACCTGAGAAACCAATGTTTGCCTAATGGCTCATCCAAACATTCATTCAAAAAGTTCTGTAAGAAAATGGGGTGGTGTTTTAGAAGATTATCAAAAGATACATGAGTGGTTTGATGAAACTAAGCAGTGGCTTGGTCACTCAAATCATAGATTGTGGAGGCATCACTCAGAAGGAATATTTGAATGTGAAAGAATATTCGGTAAGAGTTTTACCAATTCAGATGGTAGAACAGTATACACAAGATATGTTGGTGAGCAACATGTAAAAGAAGATTGTAATAACTATATACCCTCAGCAAAGGAATGGATATTACATATAACAAATAAAAGTAGACCATTATGGATGCAAAAATCAGCAAAGATTCAAGATTAAAATCAAGATTAAATAATAAAGATTTCCATGCTTTGGCAACTATGATCAGATCACAGGAAGATGATTTAACAGTAGCTGTATCTAATATTAAAAATCTTAAATACAGTTTCTTGGATATAAAGCTATTGTGTAAAACAATAGCAGGTACTAAAAGATTAGTTATGAGAAATGCCTTAGCAGAGGCAGGATACCCTGACTTTTTTCAAGATGAAGATTTAAAATTTAAGAACCTTCATACAGAAATAAAAATGGAAGGAACTAAAGAGCAACAGTCAATATTTGAATTTTTAGTAAATAAGAATATTCAAATTAGCTATAGCCAAATAGAAAGCTTTTCTTTTATAGATAATATAAAAACTAAGATAAGATGGTAGATGTACAAAACCAGGTAGCTAAAGCTGCCAAAACTTTAATATTTGAGGAGCCCTTTTACGGGCTCTTTTTAGTAGGTCTTAATAAGACATATAGAAAAGATATACCTACTGCAGGTGTATCTAAGAATGGTATTGGAGTACAGCTAAGTGTGAACCCTGAATACTTTACTGGACTTACAGTAGAGCAAAGGATAGGTTTATTGAAACATGAGTTGTTACACATATCATTTGGACATTTAATAAGCAGGGATTTGTATTCAGATAAAAAGCTATTTAATGTAGCGGCAGATCTAGAAATAAATCAATACATAGATGCTAATGCATTACCTCCTGGAGGTTTAGTATTAGATATGTTTCCTGAATTAAATCTTCCAAAGAAAGTAGGTACTGATAAATACTATGAGCTATTAGAACAAGCTCAGCAGGATGGTACTTGCCCTTCACTTGATGATCTTATGGATAGGATGGATGGTTCTTCTCAATATGATCATATGACCTGGGATGAGTTCAATGAATTACCAGAAGCTGAAAAGAAACTGATACAAAAGCAAATTGAGCATCAGCTAAAAGAAACAGCAGAGCAGACTGAGAAGAGGCGTGGTAATATACCCGGTGAGCTTGCTGATTTAATTAGAAAGCTAAGGTATGTTGAACCTCCTAAGTTTGATTGGAAAGGATATCTTAAAAGATTTATAGGTAATTCTACTGTTGTATATACTAAGAAGCTTAGGCGTAAGTATAACAAGAGATACGTAGAGAACCCTGGTCTTAAGATAAAGTTCAAAAATAATATCTGTGTTGGTGTAGATACATCAGGTTCAGTATCTAATGATGAACTAAGAGAATTTATGGGTGAATTAGTACATATGCATAAGACTGGTCATAAGATCACTGTTGTGCAGTGTGATACACAAATAAATTCTGTAGAAGAATTCAATCCAAAAAAAGATTGGGAAATAAAAGGTAGAGGTGGTACATCATTTCAACCAGTTATAGATCATTATAATCAGAATGGGCGTTATACAGCTCTTATATACTTAACAGATGGTGAAGCTTATGCTCCAGAGAACTGTCCACATAATACTTTGTGGGTACACAGTAGTCGCTGTAACATAAATGAAGATTTACCAGGTAAAAAAATACAATTAAATTAAATAAAATGGCAGAAGTACAATTAAACATTGATGAGCTAAAAGGATTTGTAAACCACATAATCCAGAATAATAGATTCCTTCAAAAGCAAGGAAAGAACCCAGTATCTACAGAAGTTGTAGGTGAATCAGGGATTGGTAAAACATCTACTATTATTGAGCTAGCTAAAGATAACAATCTAAATTTTGTTAAGCTTAATCTAGCACAGATAGAGGAGTTAGGTGACCTAGTTGGTTTTCCTGTACGTCAGTTTCAGATGTATAAAGAAAAAAAGGTACAACCTAAACAAATAGATGACTTATCATATACAGCAGCCCAAAGAGCTGCAGCTGCTGCACAAGTTGGTAATGCAGCTGTTACTAAAAAAGTTGGCCAATGGGTTGATGAGCTTGCAGTGGAAGAATATATGAGACAAGGTTGGAAGGTTACCGGTAAGAATAGAATGTCTTACTGTGCACCAGAGTGGATTGCAGATAAAAAAGAAGGAGGTATATTGCTTCTTGATGACTGGAACCGTGCAGATGTAAGATTTATACAGGCTGTGATGGAATTAGTTGACAGACAAACTTATATCTCTTGGTCCCTTCCACAGGATTGGCATATTATATTAACGGCTAACCCGGATAATGGGGACTATATGGTAAACTCTGTTGATGCTGCACAAAAGACCAGATATATTACAGCAAACCTAAAGTTTGATGTAGAAGTATGGGCTCGTTGGGCAGAAGAGGCAGGAATAGATACAAGATGTATTAACTTTATGCTATTACATCCTGAACTTGTAACTCAAGAAACAAATGCTAGATCAATTACTACATTCTTCAATGCAATATCTAGCTTTGAAGACTTTGAAAAAAGTTTATCTATGATACAACTTATTGGTGAAGGATCAGTAGGTGATGAGTTTGCATCTATGTTTACCACATTTATTAATAATAAACTAGATAAGTTAGTTACACCTAAAGATCTATTGACTCATGATAATGAGCAGTATATCCTTGGTGAGTTGACCTCATGTGTTGGAAAAGGAGATGCATATCGTGCAGACATTGCTTCAACACTTGCAACAAGACTTGCTAACTTCTCTGTTGTGTATTCTAAGGAGAATACAATTTCTCAGAAAATAACTGAGAGACTAGAGACACTGTGTACTAAAGATTATTTTACTAATGATCTTAAGTATTTAGTTGTCAGAACTATATTCAATGGTAACAAGAGTAAGTTTAATAAACTTATGATGAAGCCGGAGATTATTAAAATGACTATGAAATAATGAGTAAAAAAGCGGTACATCAAAAATTTAATAATGATGCACTGAAACACTTTGGTTTGATTGATGAGCCCTTCTATGGGCTCGTCACATCACACCAGGTTGATGAGGTGCTTATAACACAAGATGAAAGTACATTTGAGAAGATTAGAAATATTATTACTAAATCTTCATATAACTTTACTAATACACCAGCTCCTGGAGTATTAAAAGGAATGAAGCGTGCATTTGTTTTACCAAGATGTGGGGTATCATTAGATAGAGTTAAGGCTGCATGTAAAGAGCATTCAATAACAGTCACTAATGATTATACAAAAGCAGACTTTATAATATCACATAATGATATATATGATAGATTTGAGAATGGTGAAAGAATCAAGACAACATCTATGATGTTTAGGCTTTGGAACTATGAAGCATATGATCAGGTTGGTCTTAGTTATGTTGATAGTTTTGTGCATCCTGTTATATGGGATGAGAAGCTTATTGATAAAGGTATACAGAGTTATAATCTTGATGATGGAGATTCTTTATATGATGAATGGGCTATAAGCGGTCTAGCTATGAACTTAGCTTATCTAGTAGACACTGGTGAGCTTACTGTTATAGATGTTAATGATGTACTAAGTGCATCTGCTAATATTACAGAGTTAACACCTGAGCTTATAAATGATATGAGTAAATGGTTAGACTCCTATGATGATGATAACATTGCTGTAGCAGGAAAGATACTTCCTACAATTGATTATACAAAGAAGAAACATCTTGTGTGGGAGTTAGCTCAAAGTCTATATCATAAGAGTCATAAGTTTAGTAGAGACAAAGATGTCAATTATTGGATAGAACAATCCCGTATAGAAGAGTTCTACCATATGACTGCTCAAGATATGATACTTCATCTTGAAAAAGTGGAAGAGCTAAGTAAAGAGAGCTTTAGATATTTAGAACCTATTGTCAGAAAAGAAATTAGAATTGATAATAGAGACTTATATGTATTTAAAGTAAGTGTTAAAAAAGAATATAAAAAATATTTACAATGAAAATAAAATATATAAAAATAGAATTTGCTGATCATAATGGTTTAGTTAAAACTGATATGATAATGGCAGCAGAATATGGTTTATTTATTGGCAAGTCAAAAGGTTATTATAGTCATGGTAGTAGTTATGTTAAAGATCTTATAGATCAAAGCATACTTAATAGACCAACTATGATGCAGATAAAAGACACAACTATATATAGATTTCCAAAACTTAGTTTACCAAGGCAGAAGGTTGATCATTTAAAAGAAACAGCTAATGTATCTGTAACTAGAAATAAAGATAGTGCAGACTATCATATTATTTCTGAGAAGCTGTTAGATAGTTTCTTTGAATCATCATGGAATAATTTTAGTACTAGTGATGAAGCAAAAGATTTCTTACAGTCATGTCAGAATTGTTTTACTAATGATGCATATATAATGCTTCGTGATATGATTGAGGATGATATGTTATATCACTATGAGATAAATGCAGATTGGAGAAATCAGAATCCTCATAAAGATAAACTATCAGAGGTTTATCATAAATTAAGTAGAAACAAGGAAGGTTATGATATATATGTTCCTAGTAAAAATGTTAATGATTATACGTCTATTACAAGTAATCCAAAACTAGTTCTTGATCAACATATCAAAGAACTATGTGATGAAGGGCTACATATTCTTACAGAAGAAGAGACTCTTAACATTGAAAAGATACTAGGTACTCATGATGTTGAGAATCTAACATTAGCTTTAGAGATGATGTCTAATTGTAATCTTGATAAGTCATTTGATTATGTTAGTTATCTATATTATTTTAACTTTGAGAATCTTAAGATGGCTAGTAATTGGAATAATATTAATGCAAAAACTCTAAGAAAAGCATTAGATAAGTTCACACCTTACTCTAATAACAGTGCTATATATTATGAGGCCTATCTCAAGAAGCTTATAGAAGCTGATAAACTTACAGAGTGGGCTTTTAAAGCCACAGCTAAAAGGCTATTTGATGGAGGTATGAAAAGCTTTGGTCTTAATAGAGATGTATTTAGTATTTCACTAGATGATATCAAATTGAATCCAAAGTATGCTGATGTCATGAAGAAAGCTGAGTCAGCTGAGGAGATTATTAAAGAACTAACAGGAGATCCTGCCTTTGATGATTTACCTTTCTAATGATCAAGGTTCAAAGAACAAGAACATTAGATACCAAAGACAATAACAATAGTGCCAACTGCATTGCACCAAATCTAGTCTACGGATGTTTTGGTAGATGCGTTGACACTTATTGTTATATGTCCAGGTACAATGGTCATAGAGTTTTTGTAAATGAAAACGTTGATGAGATATTTCAGTCTGTTGTTGAATGGGAAAAAAGTTTTACTAAAACACCAGATCAACAAGACCCTATATATACTATGGTAGATATAGCATGCAATACTGATTTAGTTCTGATGCAAAAACATTTACCAGAGAAACTTCATGATTATTTAAAGAGATATGATGAGCATCCTAGACTCAATACTACTATGGCTACTAAGTATCCTAGGTTATTGAAGCTGGATGTAAATCATTTTAAAAAATCACCAAGAGTTCGTGTTAGTCTTATGCCTCAAGTTTATTCTAATATATTAGAACCTAAGATGCAAAAGATTGAATCAAGAATTCATGATGTGAATAGATTGAAAGGTTTAGGATGGCAAGTTCATTTAAATTATAGTCCTTTAATATTTCATGAAGGATGGCCAGAACTATATGATGAGCTATTTACTATGGTAAAAAGCATAGCAGGTGAAAATAAATGTGAAGTTATAGCATTAACTAATCACCATAGGCAAATGATGAAGGCATCTCCAGAAGCAAGAGAGTTAATGAAACACTCTTATGAGATTAAAAATGGTACAGGTATTATGAGGTATCCTCTTAAGTATAAATCCATATGGATTAATAACTGGAAGAAGATATATTCAAAACACTTTAATACAGAAACAATTAGATATATATTTTAACTATGAAAGATATTCAAAAAGAAAAAGAATTTTATGACAAAGAGTTTAGCTTTAGCTACTCCTCTTTAAATAAATTATTATTTTCACCATCCCTGTTTTACAAGGATTATATATTACAAGAAAGAGAAATAAGAACAGATAGACACCTTATTGAAGGTAAGTTAATACACTGTTTATTATTTGAACCTGAGAACTTAAAAGAGAAGTTTAATGTTGTCCCTGGTAAAACGCCAAGTGATAATATTAGAAAAGTTCTTAAAGATATGACACTATACACTGATGAGAAGAATCTAGATAAGGTGGAAGACCATATTATATTAGACTCTCTTAAGCATATGAACCTTTATCAGTCATTAAAAGCTGATGAAGCAAGAATTGCAAAAGTCAGAACAGAAGATCATAAACCTTATTGGGAGTTCCTAAGCAACCCGGTTGTGGATGTAGTAGATAATGATACCTTAGTAAGATGTCAAGAACAAGTAGAAATAGTTAAATCTAATAAAGATGTTATGGAACTTCTACAAATTGTTGAGACAGACTTTGAATTAGATCCAGTATCATCTTATACAGAGCAGTACTTAGAAACTAAATTAAACAATTATAAGTTTGGCCTTAAAGGTTTCATTGACTATTATAAAATAGATACAGAGAGTAAGACCATTACTATTTGTGACCTAAAAACTACAAGCAAAAGCATTGCTGAGTTTGGAGAAACTGTAGAATTCTACAATTACTGGTTACAAGCTGCTATTTATAGTACTCTAGTTATCAATAATGTTGATGATGAGTACAAAGATTACCAAATTTTATTTAAATTTGTAGTAATAGATAAGTATGACCAAGTTTACGTATTTGATGTTCAAGACTCAACACTTGAACAATGGGGATTATCTCTCAAGGAAACACTAGATCAAGCAAATTATCATTATACTGAAAAGAACTACTCACTCCCTTATCAATTTCTAACCGGTCAGGTTATATTATAAGTATGAGATCAGTATATACACAGTATTTTCAAAAGAGTAAAGTGTTTCTTTACCCTTTGCTTAAGTTAAAAAGAGGAATATCACATGTTCCAGTAGAGACATATATCTGCTGGGACAATGTGTACTCTACAGATGACTTTAAATTTTTATGTGTATATCATTGTGAACGGGATGATAAATTTCAAAAATTTGAAAGTAAGTACCTGATAGATCATAAGATGCTAGAGAATATAATTGAGTTGTCAGAAGATAAACGTGTTTACATTTTTAATCTGTATGACTATAAATATGACTTCAAGCGTTTTATAGAAGGTAAGTATTCAAAGTTTTCTTTGGGTACTAAAAATTTAATTCTAAATTTCTTTGGTAGTATTGGTAATATATCAGAGTATATAAGTTCATTTTTAGATCCAGAACCATATCATGAAAAGTATGCTGAGGCATTGCAGGTTTCAGTAGAATCTATTCAAGATGTGTATGAGGTATGTAGTATACCTGACCTGGAAAAAGAAACATTAGTGACAGATATTCCTTTAGAAAGTGAACTATTAAAAAATAAATACATATATTTGTCTAATAATAAAAAATCAATACATGAGTGAGATAGGAAAAAATATGATGATAATCTCATCACCATTTAGAAATGCTGAGTCATTTGCACTTGTTCCAGTAACAAATGACACTCCATACGTAGAGGCTATGTTTGACCCAGCGTCAGGCATCTTAGCCGTTATCAGTAAAGTAAGTAAACAATCTTTTCATATGGTACCAAGATTGGATGACAATGGTCAACCACAAAGATTAAAGGTTCCTAATAAAGCTACAGGTAAGACTGTAAAAGAACAAAGAGTATCTATGGAAACATTCTCTGAATTTTATATTACTGATAAAAAAGAGATCAAAGATTTTATAAATATATTTGCTATTAATTCAGAGTCATTTGACTTTGATAAATATGTAGATGTAGATATTAAAAAGACCGAGAAAAAACCTCTCATAATTACATAATTATTTGAGTTAGTTTAGTTTAGTTTTTAAATTAGAGGGATATGTCTATTGATGTATCCCTTTTTTTAACCAAAAAAGAATATGAATCATTGGGTAATGGACTATGAAACATTATCTAATTGTTTTGTTGCAGTGTTTGAGCATTATAAAACATCTGAAAGGAAAGTTTTTGTGATACATGACAATCAAAATGATTTAGTAAGTTTTGTAGACTTTTTAAGACAAAATACAGAAAATAAAGAGTGGCATATATCATACAATGGTTTAGCATTTGATGCACAAGTAACCCATTTTGTAATTGAAAATCACAGTGAGTGGTTAGATCTTCACGGATCAGATGTGGCTAGCATAATATATAACTATGCTGCTGAATGCATCATAAAAAGTAATAAGAAAGAGTTCCAGCAGTATCCTTTATGGAGAATGTGTATTGGACAAATTGATTTATTTAAGTTACATCATTGGGATAACCCGGCTAAGAGATCTAGTTTAAAGTGGATTCAGTATAGTATGGATTGGGATAACATGTTAGATATGCCCATACACCATGAAACTATTATTAAAACACAAGAAGAAATAGATCTTATAATTGAGTATTGTATAAATGATGTAGAATCTACTAAAGAGATTTATAAAAAATCACAGTCCCAGATTGCTTTGAGGAAAGAGTTGACAAAGAAATATAATATAAATCTTTTCTCAGCTTCAGAGCCTAGGATTAGTAAAGAGCTTTTTGCATATTACTTATCTAAGATGCTTAATATATCTAAACCAGAGATCAAAAGGATGCGTACTTATAGAGATACTATAAAGGTTAAAGATATTCTATTACCGTATATAAGTTTTAAGTCATTAGAGTTTAAAAACTTATTGGACCGGTTTAAGATGCTTGAATTAAATCCTGATAGTTTAAAAGGTAGCTTTAAGTATTCAGTAAACTATAAAAATGTAAAGACTGACTTTGGTCTAGGTGGTGTACACGGTGCAATATCTAGTGGAGTATACAAATCTGATGATGATTATGTTATTATGTCTTCAGATGTTACTAGTTTTTATCCAAATCTTGTTATTAAGAACAAGTGGGCTCCTGGACATTTCCCAGAAGAAGAGTTTTGTAATCAGTATGAGTGGTTCTTTGAGGAGAGGAAGAAGATTCCAAAGAGTAATCCTATGAACTATGTGTATAAGATTATACTTAATTCAACATTTGGTCTTAGTAATGATATCAATAGTTTCTTTTATGATCCTGAACTGTGTATGCGTATTACAGTTAATGGACAGTTGACACTTATGATGTTGTATGAAATGATTATGGAAGAAATACCAGATGCTGTATCTCTTATGCAGAACACTGATGGTATTGAGATAAGAATACCTAGGGATCAAACTGATAAGTATATGGAAATATGTTCAAGATGGGAAGATATTACAAATCTAAATCTAGAACATGATACATATCAAAGGATCATAGTTGGAGATGTCAATAATTATATTGGTGTTAATGACTTTAAGCAGATTGATCTCAAGAGCTGGAGAGATATTAAACATGATAATCCTCATTATTTATTTAAAGTGAATAATGATAAATTTTATTATGCTCCTACCAAGATGAAGGGTAGATTTGATTTCCACAATTTAGCTCTGCACAAGAATAAGTCAAAGCTTATAATTAAGAAAGCTATATTTTATTATTTTGTACATGATATATTACCAGAGGATTATCTTGCTAAGAATAGAAACATCCTTGATTATTGTATAGGTGGTAAGTCTAAAGGCAACTGGAAACAGTTTGCAAGAGGTCTCAACAAGGGTGAGTTCTTTCAAGAAGAGTTACAAAAGATAAATAGATACTATATTAGTAAAAGCGGTGTTAAGATTGTCAAGATTAATAGTCAAGATGATAGAGAAATACAACTTGAATCAGGTCGTTGGTTACAAAGTGTCTTTAATAAGATGGAATTGAAACCAAGATGGGATGATTATGATATAGATAATGCTTATTATATGAAAGCAATTGAGTCTGAAATTGACAACATTCTTGAAGTCAGCATCAATCAATTAAAATTATTCTAATAGGGTCAAAAAATAGGCCCTATTAGTTTTACTTTATCAAATATTATATTATATTTGTTTAAACTTTAAATGTTTATATATTATGGGTTATAAAAAACCAACAGAAACAACAAAGGCATACTTAGAAAATGCCCCTCTTCCAAACCACGGTAAGAGTTATACAGTCATATCTCATAAGCAGGTAATTGACAATACTCTCCAGATGTTAAATCAGAGTGGATTTACAGTGGAGAAAGAATTATATAGAGCAAATAACAATGCACAAGTTGCTCAAGGTATATTCCATATTAAACCAAATAACACATCTGATACTCAGATACTTGAAGAAGAAGAGTTAGGGATGATGTTTGCTTGGACTAATAGTTATGACAAGTCAGTAAGGTTCCAATGTGCTATTGGAGGATATGTGCAAGTATGTTATAACGGTATGGTGTGTGGAGATATGATGACTTTTGCAAGAAAGCATACAGGATCTGCAGATCATGAAATCAAAATGCAAATCTCTAATCAAATTAAGAATGCTGAGAAGTATTTTAAAAGAATTCTAGATGATAGAGATGCACTTAGAGGCCTACCTTTAAATAAAAGACAACAGTCTGAACTATTAGGTAGATTATATTTTGATGAAAATGTATTAGAAGCTAGTCAACTTACTTGTATAAAGAGTGAGATGGAGGAGCCTTCTTATGATTACAAGTGTGATCAGGAGAATGCCTGGGCTTTTTATAATCATGTAACACATGGATTAAAAAAGGCACACCCTAGAAATTGGCTAAGTGATACTAAAAACTTCCATGATTTTATTGCTGCAGACTTATTGGGCAATATGGGTATTCATAAAACAGATAATATAGATCTCAGTAAGTATGAGACATCTAATGATTCTACTATGATAGAAGTAGATTTTGAAGATGCTCATGTTGAAACAGTAGATGAAGTTCTAACTAGTTCTATGGAACACCAGTTAAGTTATCTTGGAAGATCCTAATTTCATAAGACCGGCTATATTGTTAGTAGTAGGACTAGCAATAATATACCTGTGCTATGTAAGACAGGATGAAGATTAAATAAATTCTGTGATATAATTTGATTAAGAAGGAAAACCAGCCAGCAGGTTTTTAAGAATTTCCCTGCTGTTCCTTCTATTTAGCATCTGGAGGAGTATTACAGAATGCTATCATGTTTTCTCTGAATTTAGCATAGTCACTAGAATTATTTAATACAGTTACAAGATCTTCACATGAAATTGAGGGGCTTGTTTCTATTACATCACCACTTGAATCAACAGATAAATTGTATGCAGCTGTTCCTGTAAGATTGCCATCACCATATTGAGGTAATCTTACTTCACCGGTCTGACCAACTAACTCCATCACTCGTTGTAAATTGTTAGCACTATTAACTGCTTTAAAAGCTAATACTTGACCAGCTTGTGTAGCATTATAAAATGTATCTATACTTGCTGCATCTATATTATTTTGATTCTGAGCATTACCTTGAAACAAAATTCTAGCACTTCCTTGTGCTGAAGAACCAACAATAACAGGTCTTATAATTAAAGCATTGTTAGGTATACCAAAAAATCCATCTTTATAACCTACTGTTAGGCTGCTATTTGTAATGTCAACATTGTTATTTATAGTTACTGTAGTTGCTGCTGCATCTTGAGTAATTTTACTATCACCTAATATACCACTTGGTCCATCTGTCCAAATTGGTACAGTGTCTGTTGTACCAGTTCCAGCTCCACCACTATCACCAGCAGCTAAGTCTATTTCATTACCATCTTCTGATTCTGTTATAGTAACTGAACCATTATTTGATGTAAGAGTTCTAAAGTTTAATGTCTCTCCTGTCTTATCTTTAAAGATACCTTGACCAAGACCAACATTATCTGCTTGATTCTCTTCTGCTGTAGTATCAAATTCTACATAAGGTCCGTTTTCTACTATAGTAAGATTTAAATTAAGTGATTTAAGTCTTCTAAAAGCATAATAACATGATGACTCCTGAGTTGGGTCTTCTGCCGGTATAATCTCTTTACCAAGAAATACACCTGCTTCTAATCCTTCTAGAGGCCAATTAACACGCTCACATGGATCTCTAAGATCTTTTACAGTTATAAGCCTTGCATCTTTAGGGGGTATAGGAGAAGCAACACCTGTCATATCAGGTTTATCATGTACACCTATAACAAGTACATCATGATCTTTAGGTGCTGTCTCATACTTCTTCTTTTTGAAGAAGCCCATTATATCAGTAAGAATATTGCTCATTTATTTTTTTCTTTTCTTTTTCTTCTTACCTGAGTAAGTACTAGCCTGACCATATGAACCTCCACGGCCATAGTTATACTTTTCTCCTCCTGCTTCCATCATAGACTTCCCAGATCCTTGAATAAGCATATCCACCATATCAGCACCACCGCCAGCTCCACCATAAGTCATTGTAACTAGTGGTTTAGTTTCTAGACCAGCTTGAGCTTTAATTCCTTTTTTTGCTAAAGCTTGTACTAATGCTTTTGCGCCTGATAAGTTTTTTTCTCCGTTTCCTTTTCCTGCTTTAAAAGCACCTTTATATCCTGCATTTGTTGGCATAATTTCTAATTTTTAATTGTTTATATCTAATTCTAATGTTGCTATTAATAAATAAAGCTTATAAGTTGAATAGTCACAGTTATCATCTGGTCCTATGTACTCATAACCTAAAGCAAACCTATTATGAGGCCAGTGAAATGTTATTGTTAAATGCCACATTATCTTCCTTGTCCTCTATATTTCTTTTTAAATCCTTTCTGACCCTTGCTTGCATTTTTTGAATGCACACCTGGTCTTTTAGTATTCACTTTGAAGCTGTAATCAACCTTCTTTAGTCTCATCTTTTTTACTTCTAAAAACTTTACCAGCTTCCGCTATACCAAAACTTCCTAATGTAATGATAACAAAAGAATTATATATGTATTCTTGTATCTGGAGTTCTTTTCCCCATAAACCGGTAGCAATATCTACTACACCAAATATAACCATCATTGTAAATGCTGCAAATCCTACCACATTCTTTTCGTTAATGTCATTATCATCCTTAAATATATCACTAAACGCCATTATTTTTTCTTTTTCTTGCTTAATTTTCTTAGTGTTAATGCAAATCTTGCACGCTGTGCAGTTTTACTATCTCCACCCTTTGCTTTTTCACGCAACCAAGAAACTTTTATAGTACCATCCTTCTTTATAGCTCCTGCACGTTTAGCAGTTGCAGTTAAAGAGCCTGGTTTTTTAATGGCCTTCTTTATATTAAGCTTCTTTTTTGCCACTTTTCTTTGGTCTTCCTCTACGTTTTTTACCTTTAGCTGCTTCAACAACATCGTCTACCTGATTAACAACTTCTTTAGCTGCATCAGCAACATCTTTAAGTTCTTTTTTTACAGCTTTAACTCTTCTTTTAGTTTCTTCAACTACTTCTTTAACGTCTTCTACTACTTCTTCTACTTCATCAGGAATATAATCTCCATCACTATCATTGATTTTACCAGTTTTGTAAAAACCAAAATAGTAGACAGCAACTCCTACAACAGAGAGAACTACAATAAGACCTATAATTTGTAACATGATTTTTTTATTATTAATTGTTATAATAATAATATACAAAAAATATGTGAAGAATACAAAGAGATTTAATCTTTGTCAAAGACACCTGTGTTATCCCAGAACTCTTTAGTAGGTTTAAAGTTAAAGTTATAAGGGTTTACAGTATAAGGATTTGTTTTAGGTTTTCTACTGATAGGTTTTTGTTTTAATCTAACGTTGACATTAGTTCTTTGAGCAGGAGGTGTATAATAATAGTTTATACCGGCTCTATCATATCTAGCATTAAAACTATTTAGATCTGTATTTATTGGATAAGATATTACATATCTATTACCTACCCAGTCTGTACCTTGTACATAAACAGTTTGACCAAAGGCTGTACTGAAACCTAACAAGAAGACTATTACAATTATTAAGATAGTTAAAGCTTTAATTGAATGGCTTTCAACTTTTTCTTTTCTATTCATAGATGTAAATATAAGAAAATTATCTGAGTCTACCACACTTTACTAAAAACTTAAAGTAGTTCATACTTGTAAAGTAGTGCAGGTTTCTATATTTATTAGGATTGAAGTTCTGCAGTCTAGTCTGGGTATATGTATCTTCTTCTAAAACTCTTATGTTCAGATCTTTAGCTGTCATATTATTATTAATTAAATAATTTTTGAAGTCTTTTACAAAATCATCTGTCTTTACTCTACAAGAAAAGTATTGAGTGTTAGGTTTAGAAGGATAGAGGCTTGTTACATTTAGTAAGAAGAATAAAGAATTTAAAAGTTTATCTGTGGTTCTTGATTTATAATAAGACACCTCAGCTATAAGAACATCTAGAGGATCAATTCTAGATGATGTTACTTCTATAAATAAATGTTTGTATGTTTTGTCAACATTAGTGTAGTTGTCTAAGGAAATATTATTGGTTAAGTATAACTCTTTAAACTTGTATGCATGCATACCATATACATTAGAGTTGTCTATAGTTTTTATAGTATCTTTTATGATCCGGATGTTGGGGCGTAATCTTATCTTATTTATTAAATCCTGAATAAAAACATTAGAGCCTGTATTAATATGATAAATAGAATAGTCTGTATACTTTTTATTATCTAAAGTCTTTATGTGCTTTAGCGGGCCCTGCAGCTGATACTTTGCATCAACAAAAGAAAGATCTTTATTTATAGAGTCTATGTAGTTTTTATTGTTAACCCACTGCATGTGAACTCTAGCATCTGATACTTGCCAGGCACCACCTAAATTAGATTCTTTATCTATTATACAAAGTTGTAGATCTCTATATGAATTTATATAGCAGTCTAACAGAAAAGATATATTTGATGATAAGTATATCTTATCATACATTCTTTAATCTCTCATTTTCTTTTTCAAGGAATGCAACTTTAGTGCGCAGTTCACTAACTTCTTGTGTTAGAGATAAGATTTGACCTCTCATGACATCTTTTTCTTGTGAGCTGTCTGCTAAGAGGCTCTCAAGTCTTTTTACTCTACCTCTAAGGTCATCTCTATATAAGTTTTGATCATTTTTTTCAGCCATATTTTTTCTTGCGTTTAGTTTCATTCTATTCTCGTAGAATCTCCAAGCACCAGCTGAGAATAAAACAGTAATGAGAGTTATAATTATTGTTACTAAGCTTTCTTCAATCATAATAAATATATATATTTACAATACTTTATAAGATGTCTTACTATTATAATATACAAAGAAAATTTAACTACTAAAAATTTTAAACATAAAACCAACTGATATGGATCAAATAAATCAAAATACTTTTAATAACAGATTTAGTTTAGAACTCCTTCCTACAGAAATGTTACTAGGAATTAAAACTGTAAACTGTGAAGTCAAATGTGAAGATGAAATATATAGACAAGTAAACGGTGTTGAGCTTGGCTTTTTATTTTTTAAATTTACATATGCACATATGAAATGGGAAAATTAAGAAAATCCTTTTCTCTCTGATAATTTTTCAGTAAATTAAATAGTGACGGAGCTGCACCAAGGTGTGGCTTTATTTTTCTTAAACTTTTAAAATAACAATTATGAACGGAAACATCTTTAGTTCAAGGGTAAATATTATGCCTTATGAATATCCACAACTACTGAAATATAAAGACGCAATCAGACATTCCTACTGGATTGATACTGAATATAATTTTACAGAAGATATATCTGACTTTAGATCTAAGATAACTGATGAAGAAAAAGAAGTTATTAAAAGAACTATGCTAGCAATAGCCCAGATAGAAGTTAATGTTAAAACCTTTTGGGCAGACATGTACAAGAGAATGCCTATCACAGAAATAGGTGACGTAGGTATGACATTTGCTGAATCAGAAGTAAGACATAAAGATGCTTATGCAAGACTGTTGAGGATCCTTGGACTAGAAGATGAGTTTAAAACAGTTGTTGAACAACCTGCAATTAAGAATAGACTTAAGTATCTAAAGAAATACTTAGATGGTACAAGATCTAAAGACAATAAGATGTATACTAAATCTGTATTACTATTCTCTCTGTTTATAGAGCACGTAAGTTTATTTAGTCAATTCTTGATTATGATGAGTTTTAACAAAGACAGGAATGTACTTAAAGGTATATCTAATGTTGTTGAAGCTACATCAAAAGAAGAAGATATACACGGTAACTTTGGTGCTGAAATTATAAACATTATAAAAAAAGAAAACCCGGATTGGTTTGATGAAGAGTTTAATAAACTAGTATACTCTGCATGTGTTAAAGCATATGAAGCTGAGTGTGGTATTCTTGATTGGATTTTTGAGAAAGGTGAACTTTCCTTTATTCCCAAAGACACTATACAAGAGTTTATTAAAAATAGATTTAATAACTCTTTACAGAAGATTGGTATGAGTAATTTATTTGATATCAACCAGGATCTTCTAGAGTCAACTAAGTGGTTTGATGTAGAGATTACTTCTACTAAAGAAGGAGACTTCTTCTACAAAAAACAGATAGACTATAATAAGAAAAGTAAAAGTATAACCGCAGATGATATATTCTAAAAAAATGAAATACTCTAAATACTATTGGCTGAATGAAAATAGCCGCACCTTTTTATCAAGAGGATATATAACAGAAACACCAGAACAAAGAATAAAAGACATAGCAAACACTGCAGAGAAGAATCTTAACATTGAGGGATTTGCACAGAAGTTTGAGGAGTATATGGCTAGAGGCTATTACTCCTTCTCTACTCCTGTGTGGATTAACTATGGTAAAGAAAAGGGACTTCCTATTAGTTGCTATGGGTCCAACGTTGATGATAACATGGACAGTATTCTAAATGCTGGTAGAGAAATAGGTATGATGTCAAAGTACGGGGGAGGTACTAGTATTTATCTAGGTAACATACGTCCTAGAGGTAGTAGTATATCAACCGGAGGGACTGCAGATGGTCCAGTACATTACGCTAAGATTTATGACACTGTGGTAGATGTATGTAAGCAATCAGAGGCTAGGCGTGGAGCATGTGCTGTATGGCTGCCCATAGATCACACTGACATTGGTGAGTTCTTAGATATAGGTTCAGAAGGTAATCCAATACAAAACCTTCAATACGGTGTAACTGTTACTGATGAGTGGCTTAAAGATATGGAAGCAGGTGATCCTGACAAGCGTAAAGTTTGGGCCAAGATAATCCAGAGACGTAATGAGTTTGGATTTCCTTACATCATGTATAAAGATAACTCCAACAATAATTCACCTTATCAAGAATTGGGCTTGGAGATTACTGCATCTAATTTATGTTCTGAGATACAGCTGCCAACGGATAGCTTTAACTCGTTCGTATGTTGTCTAGGTTCAATCAACCTATTGCACTGGGATGAGTTAAAAGAAACGGACGCAATAGAAACATATGTATTGTTTCTCAATGCTGTTATGAATGAGTTCATTACAAAGTCTCGTAATCTAACCGGTCTTAAAAGGGCATACAGATTTGCAAAAGATCATAGAGCTATAGGTCTTGGTGTACTCGGATATCACTCTTTATTTCAATCTAAGCTTATTGAATTTGATTCGTTAGAAGCTAAACAGCTGAATCATGAAATATTCAAAACGTTAAATGAAAGAAGTAATGAAGCGTCTAAATGGCTTCATGATGCAAAAGGATATGAGTCTTTGAGAGATGGTTATGCAAATACTACACTACTTGCAGTAGCCCCTACAAAGTCTAGTTCTTTTATTCATGGTGCTGTATCTATGGGTATAGAGCCTATTAAATCTAATTACTTTATTAAAGACTTAGCAAAGTCTAAGACTGTATATAAAAATCCTTTTCTAGAGTGTGAACTAGAAAAGCATGGACTAAATACTCCTGAAGTATGGGAAGACATTCTTAAAAAAGATGGTTCCGTTCAACATCTTGACTTTCCTACAAAAGGAGTATTTAAGTCCTTTATAGAGATCTCACCAAAAGAGATCATTCTTCAAGCCGCACAAAGGCAAAAGTTTATTGATCAATCACAATCATTAAACTTAATGATTCATCCAAGTGTTCCTGCAAAAGATATAAATCAATTATATCTTTACGCTTGGAAAGAAGGAGTTAAGACTTTATACTATCAATTTAGTCAAAGCTCAGCCCAGGCTTTCTCAAGAAATATACTTGAGTGTTCTAGCTGTGAAGGTTAGAATTGTGAAGACTTTTGTGCTTGTTGGATTGCCTCATTTAATTCAGGCAATTCAACAGGACACAATAAGTCCAAACCTGCTTTAAATGTTTCTTCTTTTACTCCATCAACAAATATTATAATTGTAGGAGCCATTCTAATACGGAATTCTTTTTTAGATTTAGGTGACTTAGCTACATCACATCTATAATACTGTACACCCTGTAGTTTTTTCCAGTCTTTAAAAGCATTGTCTTTATTAAACTCAGCCCAGAATTCTATAACTACTACAGAATTACCATCATCAAACTGACTCTGACTACTTATCTTGCTATGTATATCTTTATCTGTAACCCAGCTTTGACTATATAATGTAGTTGAAAATAAAATAAGTATAAATAAGAAAAGTGTTTTCATCTTTGTTTTTGTATTTCATAGAGTCTCTCATCTATCTTATCAAGTTTATCCTTGATATCATCAACATCTTCTTGAGTATCCATGATAGTTTGTCTAATAAGCTCATCTTTTAGATCATATTCTGTTCTATCTATAACCGGTTTGGGAAGTTCTTTTGCTTCTTCTATATCAGACTGTAAAGCAAACCACATACCTACAATAGTTGCTACTCCTGCCAGAATCATACCTATTGTTTTTAAGTCTAGTGTTACTTTTGTTTCTTCTCCTATTTGCTTTGCCATCTTATTTAAATGTATAATTAATACCTACTGATGAGTTAAATAGTTTACTATCCCATAGTTTTGCATATTCACCTTCTAAAAACACACCAACGCTCTTGCCTATTTTCCAACCAAAGTTTACACCTGCTGAATAATCTGACCACTGTTCTGGTTTAGCATCTTCAGCAATACCACCTTGACCCCAGTTGTTTCTATTAAGATAACTAAAAGTCTCATCTCCGGCTATATACTTATGATACGGTAGTATCCAATTTGCATAAGCATGAACCCAAAAATTTCTTTTATAATGATAAAAATCAAAACCAACTATAGGAGCAATCTCTGCAAAAGGATCTAGCTCTGCCCATCTTTCTCTGTTATATCTGTTCATCAGCTGTGTAAATACTGTCTCTCTAAACTCTAGATCTGTATCAGCAATTCTATTACCTTGTGGATCTATCCAGTACCAGTCACTTACTTCATTGCCAAACTCATCTTGTTCTGTATAGTATATATCATCATACCCATATTCAAATCCTAGAGTATACCATGGATTTATTGGATACTCTACTACAGTACCATCTGGAGCTGTAAAGGTTTCTGTTTCATTTAACCATATCTCAATTGGATTATATCCATAAGCACGTTGATGAGTTCTTGCTATTGCACCGGCTGATATGCTAAACTTTTTACCTATTGGTAATCTTGCTCTTATTTCAGCTGATTGAAAGTTTAAGTTTATTCTACCAACTTCTCTAACCTCAGCTTTTACAATATGATATTTACCAGTATGTTTTAAAAAATATCTATGATTATCATAGTTCTCTCCTCTAAATCTTTCTTTCTCATAGTGAAACTGATACTCTAAACCTTTAAATGCTGATGTTGGTGCAGAGAATGCTAGTTGATTTTCTGTACCATCATAGTAGTTTCTTGGTTTTCTTTCATAATCAAATCTTGCTAGCTTACGTATACCAACGCCTATTCTATAGTCAAAAGGAAAGTCAGGTGTATTATCCTCTACTCTTGGTATGTCATAAATAGAACCGTTTGGATTAGTTCTCACAAAGTAAATGGGGTCTTTTGCTTCAATAGAATTACGTGCATCTCCTGCTGCATATACAGTACCATACTGTAAGAAGTCTTCATATATACCTTTAAAAAATCCTGGTTTTTCCTCTTGACCAAATGCAAATACACACATACATAAAGCTAGAACTAACAGGATATACTCTTTACTTAAAATTCTTTTCATAATTTTTTCTTTTTAATTCCTTTCTTTTTTTTTCTGTTAAATAAACTAATAGTAATATTAATACTCAAACCACCTAGAACAGTTGCTGCTAAATCTTTTTTATCAAATCTATTTTTAGGGTCTGTGCTATCTAAATATTCTTTTCCAACACCGGCTAGTACAGATGTTAATACACCACCTATAAAAGCTTTCTTCTTGTCACCAGTTTCATGTAAAATGATAGCATAACCAAGACCACCTGTTATAACTCCTGCACCATAATGCAGTTTTTTATCATCAGGAATTTGTTGACCTATCATAAGGCCAGAGCATAAGAACAACAGAATTTGTATTATCTTCATGATACACGGTTTTCCGTTGGCTTATACTATAATATAACCAATATTGTACAAATGTAAAAGTAATACAGGGAGAATTTTCTGTATATTCTACTTAGAGTTGGACCATTTATCATCTAGTCCATCCCAGTAAATATAAACTGAATCATCAGATGACTCTTCGGGATCTGTCATTACCACTGAAATATTTTGGGTGTATATTGTATTCCTATACCTATGTAGGGTCTTATTCTATCTGAGTACCCAATTCCAAGCTGTAGTCCAACACCAAACTCTTTTCTCTGTGATCTAGAAAAAGCTTTGAATTCATCATCTCTTTTGATTAATATTCCTTTGGCACTGTTAAACTGTAGACCAGGATAGTCAGTTTTTAAATTTACAAAAACTTCTTTAGATTTCAAATTTTGAGAAAGGCTTGCCTCTAACCATATGTCTTGTGTTAAGTTAAGACTACCAGCACCTGTTGTTATTAAAGTGTCTTTACTAAAAATAGGCATCTTAAAATCTATAACTCTTGAGCTCTTCCCAAACTTTATAGAATCAGTAAAACTTACAGGATGTATATATGTACCGTCTAGCTGTGCTATACTTGGGTCAACAACTGCCTGGAACACTATACTATCACGTACTTCAGTTATATATTCAACAACCGTTACAGGAGGTTTATTTTTTTCATACTCTACTTCATCTCCTAACTCACTAACTTTGAGATGTAACCCTCTTATCTCACCGTTAAGTATACCGTTCTCATCAACATAATTCTTGATTGTATCTGTTAAAGCAAGATTGTTATTAGTTATTCTTGTTACTTCCTCTTTTGCAACCCTTGTAGAATTACATTGACGCATCAATAACATAAATAATATTACAATACCTATCCCCATTACTAATTTTATATTCTTTAGTAATTGTTCTATCACTCCCATCATATCTTTATTTTATAAAGAAGTTGCTTTCATTGATATAATTATCCCACTTCTGAAGAGTATACAGAATTGGAATAGCATCCTTCCAGTTTTTATTAATCTTGAGCTCTCCTGCTCTTATCCCTCTTTGATACACATACTTAGAATCACTGTAAAACTCATCTTCACTTTTTGTAAGCATTGCTAAAGGTGTTCTTACAGTTAATGACATAGCTTCACCAAACTCTCCAAGAGTTCTTGTTGCTGCTATAGGTGACTTCATCATTTGATACATTTGTGTCCATGCATCTGGTGCTATTGGTACAAACAGTATAAGTTCTTTATAAGTTCTATCAGTTTGATATCTTAAATAGTTCTCTAATCTCTTTTCAAAATCTGAATCATCTTCATCATCTGCAAACAGTGCAGATAATATTTGTGATATTGCTATAGTTGAAAGTATAATTCCTATCTCACCTAAAGTTCTATATGTATTTAATAATTTATTCTCTGCTCTTTGATCATTTTGAGAACCATCACCTTTAAAACCATATGCTTCTTTAAAACCTTTACCATATTCAGTAAATGCTAACTCACCTTTTCTAATCTCACCAAGAGAATATTTAAGAAAACTCATAAAAGATTTATATCTACCTTCCATCCATCCTAAGTTCTCATCATAGTACTCTCTACGGAATCTAGCCTTTATAGCTGGTGCAACCCATTTATGGAACTGTGCAGCTAATCTACCAACAGCATGTGATTGCATTACCATTCTATCTTCTCTAGCATAGTTACCGTGTATCTGTTTATTTACTTCACGTATTTTGTTTCTAAGATCAAATCTAAAGTCATCATTATAATCTACTTCATTACCGTTCTTAAGAACAATTTTTGTAAAGCCTTTCTTTAAAACATTTGTTTGTGTTTCACCATCAAAATCAAATGCATCAAATAGAGATAGCTCTTCACCGGTTGTTGGATTCTTAATTATTGTATCCATTAACATAGCCATACCTACTTTAGTTTGTACGTTATATTCTGCAGCATCCTGGAGTATATAACCAAACTCTGTGGCTTTCTGGTACCAGGATGAATATGCTTTCTCTCCTTGTCTGCCTGATTCACGTATATCTGTTTTGTCATCCATCATTCTGAATAAGTCAACAAACGCTTCATATTTACTTAGTGGTCTCTGTGGATCATAAGCAGATCCTTTTGAAAAACTAAATGCATTTCCTGTAGCAATATCTGCTAGATTGTTTAGTGTATTGCTTTGTGCTGTTCTTTGTATTAGATCTGAAAGACCTCGTCTGTTAAACTCATATACTGCTCTATGGTATGCTTTCTTACTAAAGAACCTACCACCTAACATTTCTATATTATTGTTTAACTTACCTAGAACATAGTTATTAAAGTTACCAAACGGGTTAAATGCTACATATGATAAAGATGAATAACTAATAAGACCATCAGAAAGTTTTTCTAAAAATCCTCTTGTCATTTGTTCATTGTCATAGTATACCATACTCATCCACTTCTTAGCTCTCCTAACTATATTAGACTCAATATCTTTTTTCTGGCCTGTCTTAACCCTCTTTCCATTTATATACTTATATAGCTTTGTATCACCTGAAGGTTGATATTCTCTTTTTTCTAATACTTTAATCATAGCCTTCAAAGTATTTTCTACCTGACCCATAGTCTCATAGTGCTCTGCCATGGAATTAAACTTAATTAAGGCTGTTCCTAGATCTAGATTAAGTTCACCAAGTGTAGGTGCATTTTGTAATGAAGCCCTCCTACCTTTTAAAATCTTCATTTCTTCAGTATACCTTGTAAGATTTATCTGACCTTTCTTTTTCTTTTCATTTAAAGCATCTATCTGCGCTTGTACATCAGCTATATCTTTTTCTGTAATAGGTTTTCCTGTATAGAATATAGGTAACTGATCTACAAGGTTACCACGTTCATCAGTAAGTACAACTTTTTGTTGTGCAGTCTCAGTAAATAAATTTTCTACACTCCTTGACATTTTAGACCAAAGTCTTGTAACTAGATTAGGTTTTTCTTTTAAGTTTTGATATAACCTTGCCTTTATCAATGGGACTCTTCCAAGCATCTGACCTCTCTGACCCATAGGAAGTTTTGCTAGCAACTCTTTCTCATACAACCTTACAAATGTTTCATAAAAATCTTTTTGTGCTCTACCTAATTCATCAGTAGGATTCATTATAGCTTGGTATTTTTCACTAGTCAGAAGCTTACCATCACTACGTCTTGATTCTCTTGCAACTTTAAATTCTGGTTTTACTACAGATATTGTTTGTCCATATATGACCTGCCCTGTAGGTACACCATCTTTTCTTACAGCCTTTGTATATTCTCTTTTATCAAAGTACTTAGCCTGGTATTGTGCGTATGCTCTTGCAGATACACTAGATCTTTTCTTCCAATATCCGTGCTGGCCAGTTGGGACATAGTATTCAAACTTTTTTCTTTCCCTTTTAAATTCTTCTGTGTATTGATGATACTCACCACTTATAGGAGAGTTACCTAAACCTCTTGTTTCCGCTCTCCAAAAGTTAGCATAAGCAGCTTTATCCTCTGCAAGTTGTTTATTCCAAGCAATATCCTCTGCAGTTGCTGATGTGATATCTGTTACATCTCTATACTCTTTCCACTGTCCATTATCATCCATAAGCTTATCTCTAAGCATCTGCTCTTCATTACTATAAGCTTGACCTAATTTACTAACATATCTACCTGTAGGTTCACCATTCTCATCAAACTCCAACATAAAGTGATATAACTTCTGAGGATCGGTCTCAGGAGATAGTCTCTGTAACTTAGACGCTTTAGATCTGATTAAAGTATCTCTTTCTTCCAGCCTATCAAGAAGTTCTTGCTTTTTTGCTTTATAGATTTTATCCATAACAGCAAGTATAGTATCACCAGATGTTGCCAAATCACCGGTCAAGTATTCAGTCATACTAATATCTTGCCCCATAGTCATTAGGTCATCAAGATCTTCTTTTGTAAAATCTCTGCTTGATCTACTTTTTATAACTTCTCTTGTATAGTTTGTTATAGCTTCATCTACTAAACCTTCAGTAGCTTGATCACCAACCAACGTATTAAGTAATGTTTGAAATTCTAATACAAGAGATCTTTGAGTAGCATTTAAATCTTTTGATTGTTGTATAGTAAAAAGTCCACGGTATGTTTCTATAAATCTATTAAAGTTAAGAACATAACCAATATACTCTGGTTTACCAAAGTTTGCAGGATCTTGTATATACTCAGAAAACTTTCTTGTTTGTTTTAAACCATCTCGTAGTAGTCTAGTATATAATGTACTTCTAGCTTTAGGGCCTTCTTCTTTAGCAACAGCAATAGCTGCAAGTGTGTGTTGTATATTTTCTTTAGTTGCTTTAGCAGTCCTATCCATGAAAATGCTACTTTCTATTTTATCAATAGCATCCTCTTTTTTAATTAGTGCAATCTCATATGAATCTAATGCACCGCTTATTGTTGCATACTCTGTAAGACCGTTAGCATCTAATGTATCTTCTGACATCTGATCAACTGGATCTAGTATATCATCAGGTGTTATTCTTGCATCATCTGATAACTCATCTGCTGCATCTATTTGATCCTTGGCAACTGGGTCTACAAATGATGGTATTAACGTGTTTACCATGTTAATGTTTTGGCTGACAGGATGAGGCATCCAAGTGTCAAACTCAAAATCACCATTAAACTTTTGCTTCTTTCCTTTACCGGTTATATCAACCTTTATATGAAATGTAGAAGTAGAGAACTCACTCTGGTCAACTTCATAACCCATATTCTCTAGCATTCTTCTGTATAGATTTACTTGGAGATTATGTTGTTGTCTTGTAGATAGTCTGTCTACACCTTTTTGTTTTAAGAAACTATCATTCTTGAGATCCCAACCTTCATCATACTCTTCATTATTTCTAACAAAGTTTTTACTAGTCTTTAAATCTATAACTCTTAAAGCACCACTGCGTGTTACAATAACTAAATCAGCTGTACCAGCAATCCCGGTCTCTTTATCATAAAGAACAACTTGAGGTATTGCTATTGCACCATCTGTTGTAAGCATTCTTACATTAGCCTCCATAGTTTTGTAGGCTGCTTCTGCTTTAACAGGGTCTAAGAATTTAATATTATCTTTTATTTCGTCAAAAGTTTTGTCAGATACAATAGCATCTAATATCATATCAAACTCATTACCAATATCTAAGTTAAGCTGATTCTCTGCTTGTTGCTTTGGAGTCATCTTACCTTTGATAACTTGAGTGGCTGACAAATAATCTTTACCGTTAACTATATCTAGGTATGTATGGTCTTTCTCATTTAGAACTACAAGCGTATCTGCACCTTCTTTTGCACTGGCAGATAGTGTATCAACCTCTTGATCAGAAGTCTGTGCTAAGTTAAATAACCTCTTTATTACTTCTTCTTGTTTTGAGTTTACAGCTTGTCCTAAAGCATAATCTATAATGGATTGCTTCTCTGGAGTAAGATTATATCTAACCTTTGTATCAGCTACTCTTTCTAATTTAAACTCTATGTCTGAAGTATTAAGAAGTCTTGCAATATCAGATAGTTTGGCATTAGTAGTTAAAGATGATGCTTTAAATTGTAATGGACGCCCTGTTAAATACTGACTAAAGTTTTTAATTATCTCAGAAAACCACTGTAAAAATTGTTTTATAACATCTTTGAATGATCTTGTTGGATTTGTTTCATACTCATTATTAAAATGTCTAGACAGTGCTTGAGTAACAAGTTCTAGGTTTCTATGTCTTTGATTAAAACCTCTAGCGTCTGTATAGGAGTCTTCTATTTCTTGATTTAATACAGGAAAGTTTTGTTTAGCTTCTGCTAGTAATTTGTTAAACAATTCTGTATTATCTACAAGTAACCCATCTACAAATGGGTGTAGTATTTCTTCTATTGCTGTTTCATTGCTTACTCTTCCTTTTATTAAGACAGCATTGCCATTTACATAGAAAGATCTAATCTTATCAAAAGGCACCTTAGCTTTTTGTGATTCAGGTAAAGAATCATAGTACCGCTTTGCTTGAGCAACTGTGACAACCTCAACATTAATCTGCGGGAATATATTTGCTAAGTGTTGTACTAATTGTACAGAGTGTGTAGATTTATTATTTGTTGTAGCATCAATTAGATCTTTAGGAGTAAATACATTTTGCTTAACTATTACTTCAAAAGCTTTTTCTGTTCTCCTAAATGTTACAGCTTCTTCAGGTATATTATTTATCCTTAAATATCTTTTAGTAAGAGTTAGATTCTTCTGTAATACTGATTCATTGTATGTCCAAGTGTTTTGATCCCATGTTGTTCTCTCTGAGTTATTAATATAGAACCTACCTTTGTACATGCTACCATAACCAAGCCTACTAAGATTACCTAATAAAGCATCACCAAACTCTCTTCTTTTCAAAGAAAACAAAGCTTGTTGATCTTTCTTAAGCTGCATTGCTTGTTGTAGTGTTGGCAACTCTTCTGATCTGTTTAGCTTCTGCCAAGTATTAATAACATTTTCTGTTTTAAGATCAGTTTTAAATTGTTGCTTTAATGCTTGAAACTCACTTGTATTTCTATTTATACACGCCATACTTATATATTATAACATTCTTTTAATTTGTCTAAGAACTCTTGCTCACTTGCATATGTACCTGTCTCATACTCATTTATAAAGTCCTCTAAGCTATTTATACCATTCTCTGCTAAGGTAGCTTTTTTCTTGCTATCTTGTTGTATATTATCATCCCAATATTCAGTAAGCTCAGGATTTGTAGTTTCATTTGTACTACTTGAAGTGTTACCTAATAAAGCAGCTATTGCTTGATTATCATTTTGTATATCATCTTCTGTAACTTCTCTTTCTACAAGCTCAGCTTGTGGTACTTCACCAACTGTAGTATTCTTACCATCATACTCTACTGGTGCACCTTGTGCAATTTTTTGTGCACTATCTGTTGGTCCATCACCAATATTAATCTTATCAATCTCATCTAGCACATCTCCATAATTATCTGCAGTATCCTGACCAGTTGTATTACGTACATACTTTCTAACTTCTATCATAGTTGGTCTTTCACCAAACATAAACCCTATTGGATTTTGTGAATCTGATCCCATTGGCTCTACCTCAACATATTCAGCATAGTTTCCACTAACTAAGTTAGCTGCTGTTATAGGTTGTGGATTTACACTTTGTACTTTTGATAACTCAAAGTATCTATATCTTGGTTGATCCTGAGTTCCAACATTTACTTTAATTACATAAGGTAATAATGCTTCCATATAACTTCTATCCCCAGACTTCTCAAGAGTAGTTGATATATTCTTTCTGGCTAGTGTATTCTCAGCATTACCACTCTTAGAATTACTAGGTTTTCTTACTGACAAGAAATCGTCTGACTGAGTTATCCTTTGCCCTGGATATACATTAACTATTAACTTTGATGTCTCTGTTGTTTCATCTATGTATGCTACTTGTTTATTTGCATTTTGAGAACTCTTACTAACAGCCTTCTTGCCATCTGCAATATTATAACCAAACCTATTATTTAAACTATCCTTAATATACTTAAATACCTCTGGACTATTCTTCTGTAAAGCTTTTAGTTCTGACCTTGGTATTAAATACTTAGGGAACTTAACATTTTCATACTGACCTATTAAACTATCTAATGCATCCAGTTGAGCTTCAAAGTTTGCAACAAAAGTATCTAGCTCTTCATTTGTATAGTAGTTAGACTCAATATCAGCTAGTCCTTTCTTATATATAACTCCAAAACTATTACCATTGTCTCTAACAGAACGGTTGCCATCTTTTCCTAAAGCAGAAGCATTATCACCAAACACATACAATGTATTCTCATTAATACTTACAGTATGTGGTTTATAAGGTGAACTTTGGATTTCTATCTTTGTTGGATTAGGATTATATGTTGCAATATTATATGTGTTTCTTAAGTCTCTTCTATTACTAGCACTAGTTAAGTAACCCTTTAAGAAGTCTTCTACAAGATCATTATAGTTCATTCCAAATGTAGACTCAAAGAATCTATTACTACCATCTCTTAGTGCTGATTCTACATTATTTACTTGCTCTAAATAAGTGTCATAAGTAAATGGTGTGACTGCATCAAGTAATGATTGATAGCCGTATCTAAAACCATCCTTAACCATCATGTAGTGTATAATTTTTACAGCATCATTTCTGGTCTCTAGATTACCATACAATCTTGCAAATGATGATTGCAAGTTTACTTTTTGACTATCACTAATTCTATTAAAAGTATTTGCTGCTGCTTTATCAATACCATCTTTATTTCCTTCTTGATTTGCATTCTCTAATATTACAAAACTGTCTAAGAAGAAATTATTATTATCTATACTTCTAAGTCTTTCTACTACATCTGTAATTTTCTCACCCTCTAATTGTGGATATATTAAACTATTGCTCAATGATCCGGCTTTTACAGGATCATTATCCACTAATTTTTTATCATAAGCTTTAATGGTAAGGTATGCTAATATATCTATCCTAATGTTTTCCTTAACTTCATCAGTAAGCATTCTGCTGTTCATATTAGTCATAACCTTATTATAAAGATCTTTGAACAGCGGTGTTTGAGTTAAGAATACTTTTGGTAATATCTTAGATTCAATCTCATTAAATATTTTTATGTATTGACCTTGCCATGTATTCTTAAACATAGGTCGTACATCAATCAATGGTTGCTTGGCAGCAATTCTTTTTTCTCTATAGACTTTGTATGCTTTATCAGATAAACCAATACCTAAGTCTTTTAGATCTTGCTTTCTAGAAGCTATATCTGTAACTGTTGCACCAAGACCATTAGTAAGATTCATAACAGAACTTAGTTTTCCAAGATAAGTCTTAATACTATGTGCTGTTTGAAATTGTTTCAGTGTTGAGTATTCTTTTATTGCTTGATCTCTTGTAAACTCATCATCTTTTACTTTCTTTGCTAACCCAGCTTTTGACATACTAATCTTATAGTTAGCATCAATCTCATCTATAAGTAATGCATCTGTTACCTCTACCTCTGAAAGATCACCAAACTCTTCTTCAAGATTTGCAAGCCTTTCTCTCACAAGTGTTGCAATACCAGCATCAAATTGATCATCTTTATTTGTGGCTTGATAGTAAAGTTGTCTTAGTGATGGGTGGTTTATTAATAATATAGATGTCTTGATAGGTACACCTAATGCTGTCATTGAAGCAACAGTTGCTAATGCATCTCTATTTAAACCTAACTTACCTGACAATCTTAACTTTCCGTTATCAGTCATTGCTGTAATAAGAGCAGATAAAACATATTGGTTTCTATAATTACCATTGCTATCTTGTGTTTCTGAAAAACTATTATATTCTTTACCTCCTAATTCAAGTTGTGTAGTTGTACGTTGTTTACCCGCTGTAATTTGCTCTATAGTAATACCATACTCCTGTAGCAAGTTCAAGTATAAGTTAGGTAATACTACAGCACCAATAGATTTAGCTCCTGCTTTATTTGCTTCAAAGCTTAATAGTTGACCTAATGGGCTATCAACATCTATATCCTCATTATCTAGCATTTGCTTGAAGTAAGGAACTTCTGCTGCTAACTCCTGTAACAAGTCTTCAAGAGGCTGTGTAACTGCAGGTTGATAAGTAATAGGAACATCCTCACCAGGTGTATTAGTAACATGCTCATTACCCATTAAGGTAGACTTATAATCAACAATCTCATTGCTTATTGCTTCTATATATGGTTCATGCCCTGTCTTTTCTTTATACTCTGTGTATTGTTCAAATGTTATAGGTAATCCTAAAGCACTTAATGCTTTCATTGCATCCTCATTAAAACCTGCATCTGATCCTTGATCAAAGTCCACAGTAACTTCAGCACCGCTATTTCTAAATTTAAGTAATGCTTCATTTATACCAGTGCCTGGTTTTTTAACAGAGTTGTTTATTGCTCTTATATAATCTGAATACTTACCATCTTCTGTCTTAGCTTTTCCATACTCAAAGAACTCACCATCTTCTTCATAAAAGTCTTTTGATTGTACATATACCTTATCAATATCAAAGTCAGCACCTGATATCTCAATCAACTCTCTAGCAAACACTGCACTAGAACCATAGTATGTTGGCATAAAGTCAACCATTCTAATGTTTACTGTAGAGTGATTATCCTGTGATGGTATTCTAACACCAAACATTTTACTTACAGCTTCTGGCATAGCTTTATCAGTGTCTTTGATAAGATTACCTACATCTGCATGATGCGCTGGCATAATAGATTCTGTATATCTTTCTTGTTGATATTGACCTTGATCATTATAAACCTTCATGTTAGATCTTAAACGGTCTATTATAACAACACCTTCTGATCCTGCATTTTCTACAAGTCCTGCAAGACCATCAAGATTTTTATCATTACCTTCTTGGTATCCGCCTTCATCAATGTTTGCTACAATCTCTGGCTTTGATCCCATTCTTTCCCAAACATCTTCTCTTATAACCTCATGCTTATCTGGCATTCCGTTTTCATCTACTGAAAGAACTCTTCTATATATTCTTACACCATAGTCAGACACTAGAGCTAATGACATACCTGTAGTCTTTTCTGCAAGTACACCCTTAGAAAAGAATGAAAGGAATAACTCTTCAAACTTCTTAACTGTTTGCGGGTTATTTAAGTTATACTTTTGTTGTCCTGTTTCATCAAGTGAGAACATTTCAAGTGTATTACTTGTAGCATTAGATGCTTCTAAACTTGATTGTGCATACTTAAGATATATATAGAGATCTGGTTTGATTTCACCTTCAGCAATACTTTCTTTTAATAATTCATTTGCATATTCAATATCAAAATTAAATAAGGAGTTTCTTCTATTTAGGTACTTGAGAGTTACTCTATCACTAACAGCTTTATTATAGTTTTCTCTTATCTTACCAACAGTAGTCTTCTCACCATTTAAAATTACAGGAGTATTATCGTTCTGCTCAGATGTTACAAGAGTTTTAACCTGTGTAGGATCTGTAACTAAAAGCTTATTAGATGGATTTACTGTCTGTAGACCCATAAAGTTTGCATCAAGAACCATAGATTGGTCTTCTTTAAACGCATTTGTATTATCTAATTCTGATAGTGGATTAACATTCTCCTTCAGCATCTTAAGTGCTGATACAGGTGCAGCTAAGGCAATAGTTTCTTTACCTTTCTCAAACTCCTCCAACTTAACTCTTAAGTTATGTAGTCTTACTTTATTTGCTTTTGGTTCTGTAAATCCAGATTCTTTTGTTGATGTATATTCAGGAGTTAAAACAAAAGCTGACATCTTAACAAAAGTTTTACCATCAGCATAGACAAACTTCTTAGAGTTTATCATTTCACTTGCTTTAGCATAGCTTTCATTTGTCTGATCAGCATTTCCAACTAACTCTTCATATGCTATATCTTCTCCTTTTTCAATTCTATTTAATAAGTCTGCTTGCTTAGCACTTAGCTTACCAAGACCAAACCACATATATCTAAACGCCTTGGTTGTCATCCAAAGTTGTGCATCAGCATTATCAGTCTTACCATCATTAAATGTATTATCTACACTTGGTTCTGTAAAAGCAAATAGATTCATCTTTTGCAGAGGATGATTGATACCATACTCTTCTGCTTTTATTATTGATGCAACACTATCGTATGCTGCATTCTGTGCCTTAGCTCTTTTGACCTCATCAGTAGGATCTTTAAGAGTCATAGCAACATCACCTAGTAATACTTTATTTAACTCAGAAGCATTAATCCAGTTGTTAAAGAAAATCTGCCTTAAGTTGTAGTTAATATCATCTGTTAAATTTAACAACCTATTAGACAGTCTAACTTCTGGAGTTACTGATCCATTTGCATTTTGCAATCCGTTTCTAATATATGTACTAAGATCTGATTCATTAGCAACAGAGTCTAGCTTTCTTCTAAAGTTGAGATACTCTTGCTCTAATCTATCTCTTAAGAAGTTGTCAAATGCAGCTTGATCACCTATAGCATCTTCAAATGATATGTCTTCTCCATTTCTGTAAGCTTCATTAATCTTAGACTCTAGGTAAGTTTCATAGTTATTAATAACTTCTGATGCACCATCTGTATCTTCTGTAGCATTGTCTTCTGTTCTAACCACTTCATATAGGAACATTTCTTTTGTACCCTTTAAGAACTGTCTCATGTCACCAGACTCAACCCAGTATTGTGCCTCACCTATACGTACAGGATTTGTGTGCGTATCTGTCTTTTCATTGCTAACAGCTGCACCAAGTAGATTAATTATTCTATCTCTGTTTTCTGAGTTAACTCTCGTCTTACCTAAACTCTTTATAGGGCCTTCAAAACTATTTGTTGCTTTATCAAACTGCTGGATTAATACATTACGTACTTCGTTGTCAGCAGTAAACTTAATAACATTTTTTGCATTCTTTTCATTATATACAAATGCATTCTGATCACCCTCTTTAATTCTATTTACCTGTACTTCTGAAGTTTTAGCTCTTACAGTTTTAGTAAAAGTATCTGTTTCCTTTGCTTCTCTAAGTATATAACCAGTCTTTGTAAACTTAATATTTCTCTTCTTACCACTATTATAGTCTACTATGTTTCTTTCAGTTGCTGTATCAGGATTTGTTTCTTTTTTTATTCTTTCAAACTCTGCTTTAATTTGATTTTTAAATACATTAAGAGCTTGATCAGTCAATACTATTTCACCTTTCTTATTTTCAACAGCTTTGATGATTGGAAGTTTTGCCATATCACCAGTATTAGAAGCCTCAATAACTCTTATCAATACAGGAGCTAAAGCTGTTTCTACAAGCTCACCTGTCACAGGATCTTCTGTAATAATTACTTGATCCATTCTACCTGTATTATTTCTAAATAAATAAGTATATGAGTTAACTAAGTTTGTAATAAAATCCTTTGGAGTAAAGTCACCATACGTTGTACCTGTACTTCTTGATTCATCTACACCATCTTCTGTAATATCTATGTTACCTGTTTTACCACCTGATATTCTAGTAATCCCTATCATACCAGCAGAAGCCATGCTTATAAACGCATCATTATTTAGTAACCAGTTATTAATTAAGAAGTCATCATCCTTTGTTTTAAGATCTTCTAACAGCTCAGGATTATTTAATGCAGCCATTCTTTTTAAATGATATGTAGGCTTTTGATGTGCGTATACTAAGTCACCGTTTGCATTTTTAAATACTGATGCACCAATTGTTTCATCAAATGGAGCGTTTGTCATAGACATTTTTTTAAGCACTCCCTGCATACCTACCTCAGATGTACTAAATACATATACATTATTTTTTATGGTACCTTTTAAATTACTAAGGTCTTCTGAGTCTAATGGTTCTGCGTTTTGATAAGCATCTAATAGTAGTTTTTCATCTGCAGAAAGATTCTCAGGTTTTACTCTTTGTAGTATGCTATACTTAATAAATGTAGGACTTATAGTAATACCAACTGTTCTAGATAAGTTCTTTGATAGTCTTGTAAATAGATCATTACCGTTCTCATCTTCCTTATACATATTCTCTTTAGTCTTTTTACCTAAAGGTTTATTTGGTGAAACTGCACTCTGTAAAACATTTAGTACGCTAACAGCTTCATCTCTTGCTGTTTTATCTACTGATAAACTATTTCTGTAAAGGAAGCTATAAGCTTGACCCCACTTATCTATCTGTGAACTTGCATCATCTCTATTTGCTGCAGAATACGTTAATACTCTTCCGTTCTTATTTCTATGTATAAAGATGTAGTCAACTCTAAAGTTTTCCATACCCTTGATAAGAGCATTAAAAAACAGAGGATTCTCAACACCTTCTGTCCATTGATTATTATTTATTTTATCCTGAGTGATCCCAAGGTCATTAAAAAATCTATTAACAACAGCTCCTGTTTGTGGATTTGTTTGACCAAATACATATAACTGTTTTAGTATTTGTGTTGGATCTGTGGTATTCTTTACAGCTTTTAGCATACCATTATATACTTCTGCAAAATCTACAGGAACAATAAGTTTTTCTCCAGGTGTTAATTCTGTATTTCCAAAGATGTCTTGCTGTTCTAGCGTAGTAGTCATTATATAACGTCTAAGCTTTGCAGATAAAGAATTAAATCCACCAATTAATGATGCATCTACATCCCAATTATCAACGTTTCTTAAACCTTGACTATCTTCTTTTTGCTCTGCCACAAATATTTGATCTTCTAAATTTATATCTACAAGATTTAAAAACTTAGATACAGAGTTTTTAATTTCTTCAGGGAAGTTTTCTAATGCATCACTATAGTCATTCATTAGTAGTAGCCTCTCGGTAGTTTGATTTTCATTAGCAGGACTACCTACATCATATAGCTTTTTAAAATCTTTTAAGACATCATCTAATAACTCTTCTCTTGTTATATTTGCATTAGTATTAGCCTCTTCTCTTTGTATATAAATAGCAGCCATGCTTCTGACCATTGCATTAGCATTGTCAGAATCTAAATATTGAAAACCAACCTTATCTCCTACCTCTATCTTTTCAAAAGGCACTAGAGCATTTGCTTCTATTGTTAACCCCTGTAACGCAGCTTGTGTAAAGCGGTTTTCAACCGGTTGTGCTGACTTATACTTACCAGAATCAATATTTTTAAATAGCTCTGTAAGCTCATTCTTACTGTATACACCCAGTACAGATTTAATCCATTCAAGGATTCTAGTGAATAAAGACTTAACCTCACTACTTGTGTTAGTGTCTTTTGGGCTCGTCTTGAATTTCTCAAATTCATCTGCCAAATACTCTTCATAATACTCTTCTATCAAACGTGCTTCTGACATATTCTGATATGTGTCAGCAGAGTTTCTAAATTTATTTAATTCTTCTTTAAAGTTTTTACCCTCAGCTCTTAGCTTAGCTCTTACTTCTCTTCTTGCTATACCTAGATATTTAGTTATCTCTTGATCAGTAAGTAGCATTCTAAATACACCGTGGAATGCTTCATGATATTTAAATGGGCTTGTTGCTCCTGTATATATAGTACCTTTAACATTAAGACCACCAGCTAAACTGTTAAGACCTAAAACAAATGCACCAACTCTAACACCACCTGCTTTCTGATTATTAGCTAATGTTCTTATATCTTGTACAGTAATATATGCTGGTAAGTTAGCAATAGCCCACGCTTCAAACTCATCTATACTTGTAACATCTGTAACTGATAGCTCAGGACTTATTACTTTATTAGCAATAAGATTATTTAATTCTGCATTTAATCTTTTTAATTCAGCATCTTGTTTAAGTGCTTTCTTTAAATTCTTTAATTGCTTTGCAGCTTTTAACTCTTCTGTAATCTGAGCTTTTCTAGCTTTAATATCTTCTTTTAACTTAGCTTTTTGAATTTCTAAATTAGCTTGTGGATTATTAGAAGCAAGTTCTTTAATCTTTTTGTTAACCTGTGCTGTTTTATCAGACATTATTGCAGTCTCTCTATCTGATAAAGTTTCTCCTGTCATTACTTTTCTTGCAATGTTCTCTATTCTTTCATTGCTAACTTTACCATTATCAATAAAGGCTTGATACTCTTGATCAGAAATTTGTCCAATAGGTGCATCTTCTTCACTCATTTGAGCAACCATGTCTTCTAGAGTCCTAGTATTCTGTTTTTCTTGCTCAGTCTTTTTCTCTTCTACGTTAGCTGCATCTTCACTAGCTTGCATGCTAGCAGAATCTTGCGTAAGATCCAATCTTATATTGCTTCTAACTCTACCATCTAGTGTTGTAGTAGTAAGGTCAACCAAGTTTCTAACACCTTTATCTGAAGAAGTAACAGGTATTTTCATATCAAAGCTCTCCTTCATATTCTTTGTGGTGACTTTGATACCTTTTTCTTTGGCTACTTCTGTTTCATTCAATAAATCAAATAGTTCTGCTACATCCCCATAGCTTTCTGACTCTGCTATTTTTGCTACACCCTCTTGAGATATTACAATAGGATTTGGTTTACCTTTTAGTTTACCCTTAGTGTGTAGTATAATAGGCTTACCCGTCTCTTTATCTATAATATTTGCTTCTATTCTACCTCCTGGATCTACTCTTAACTGTATCTTATAACCAGGAATTGTAGAGATAAAAATATCTTTAGTAAAGTCTTCATTCCATTTCTTATTATAAACTAAGTCTTTTCTTTTTGACTGGCTTACATTTTCTGGATCAGATAAGTTTTCTTGTCTTGTTTTAACTGCTCTATCTATAAGTTGCTTAAACTTGTCATTGACAGCTGCTGGTGTAAGTTCTGCTGGGTTTAGTTGTGCTAAAGTATAAACACCCATAGGAGACTTTATGATTGCAACATATGCTCCCATATTTCTTGCTGTCTTATATAATCCTTGTGATGTTAAATCTTGTTTTATTTTTTCTACAACTGCTGCCTCTTCTTCAGCATCTTCTATATTAGTCTTAAAGTCTTCCCTTCTTGTTACTTTTGTTTTACCATTCTCATCTACATCAGTCTGGTATCTGTTATCTAGAATAACAATATTACCATCAACAGTATAGTAGTCTAATTCCGTTAGAGACTTAGGTGCATCAAAGCTAAATGATCCTTCATTATATGTAAATCCAAAACCAGTACCTAAGAAATCACTAAGTTTTACAGTAACTGTGCTATTCTTACCTAACTTCTTTTCAACAAACTCTAAGAAGTTAGCTGATATAGTAAAGTTATCTCTAATTTTAGAAAGTGCATTTACTTGATTACCAAAGAATGTATTTTGCGCAGTATCTTTATCTATTGTTCTAGGATCAATAGCTTGACCTTGTTTATTGTAAATAACAACATTGTCATTTGGTACATATCCAAATATACCACTTGCACTATCAGACGGTTTAATACCTTTTGATTTTAAAATACTATTTATTTTTTTAGCAACTTTTGGGTTTCCTATCTTAAGAGCAATAGTATATTTCTCTGACTTTCTCTTTATATATGGGTTTGAAGATTTACCTTCATATGCATAGTTCTCTCCTATAACCCCTCCATTAGGATTTACAGTTATAACTAGTTCTATAGTAGCTCTTTCTTCTGGAGTAAGCTCAGTCATAATCACATCATATCTTCTCTGAGCTTCTTCTCTTGATTCTCCTTTGTTTTGATGAGCATATGTTTTAGTTGGTTCACTAATTTGTAATCTACTTACATCAGTTGGTACCGTGCTAAAGTCTAGTGTATCTATTATTGTATATGCATTAGCAAACTCACCCGGTTTGATTACTTTTGTAGCATCTTTTCTTTCTTGACCTTTTGTATCTACTTTATCAACAGGAAGCAAGGAAAGATTTCCAAACTTTTCTAGAGATGTAGGAGATGTAGTTACTATAAATTTGTTACCGTCTGCATCTTCTACTTCTGTACCATATGATAACATTATATCATTTCCGTTTACATCTTTATCAAATGCAAACGTATCTGATGTAGGTACTTTTTCTGCTAAAGTATTTAAACCTTTTACTGCTGCCCCTACTTTGCTATATACTCCATTTGGTGTTAATTCAGCTGCTTGTAAAAGTTCTTCTGATACATCTTTATTATCAACAGTTCTAATTTGCCAGTACTTTGTGGCATCTCCTGAGTCTGGATCTATAGTAGAAAACTCTACAACAACATAACCACCTCTTGGTTTTCCAATAACTTTACCACCATACTCTACTTCTTGAACACCGTCTCCTAAATCTTCTGCTTGTTCTACTGTATAGAAGTCATTGTATGTCAATCCACCTGCCTCAAGAATATCTTTTACATCTGGATTTGTTTCTTGATTTACTAACCATGATGTAAAACCTTGATCAGTATTATAGGCTTCCATTAGATCTTTCTGTGATTTATACTCTTCTTTTAAACCACCTTTGTCATACCAATACTTTTTAAGAGCTTCATAAGCTTTTACTGCCAACACAGCTTCTTGTGAATTTAACCAAGCTGCTTGACTCTTAGCTTTCTTACCAAGAGATTGCTGATCTCTCTTATGCTTTCTATATAATTTATTTAGCAGTGCTTTAATTGTAGGATTCTGTGTAGTATCAGTACCAAACGTTTGACTTTCTGGAGCATTTATTTCTGCATTATCTAACACACTATCAATCTTATCCTCTGACTCTTTAGTTTCTTTAGCTCTTGTTTCTGCAGCTTGTGGATCTTGTTGTACATCTTCTGTATCAGATATGTCCATACTATCATTATAATTATCAATGGCTGCACGGACTTTTAGATATAAATCTTTATCCATTTTAGGATCAACAACACCTTGTTCATTAAAGAATAATTGTAGGTATCTTGCATCTCCTGTTTTTAGGAACATCTCAGCTTGATCAGCATCAGGGTATACACCTAAATCATTTAATTTATTGAGTAATAAATTTGCTTCAATCTTGTTAATATACTTCTTTACTCTCTTTTCAAAATCAGTCTTGTTCTTTTTAAATAGCTCTTTGTTGATAGCATACTGTCTCGCAACAATTTTATCTAATTGTTCAGGATTGCTTAAATATTGTATTGCTTTATCATATGTTTTTGCTCTACCTTTTAGTGCTTTGTAGTCTACAATTTTCTTCAATACCTCATCTATTCTTGCATTATCTACAAACCCATCTTTACTCTCTGCTAGGAACTGGACATAGTTTTGAAATACACTTCTTACTTTACCTATCTTTCTTCTATCAAAAGAACCATCTTTAGTAAGATTCTTTGGATCATTTAATATTTTTCTAATAGCATCTAAACGTTTTGCTTTGTCTACTAGTTTTTTCTTCTGTTCTTTATTTCCTTCTATGTCATCTAGAACTGCAGCTTCAGTCATTAAAGTCTGAATCTCTTTTGTAAGAGTGTCCTTATCTAATAACACTGTTAAATCAGAAGCCTCTAACTTTGATAAGATAGGATCTGCAGCTAGTTCATTATATATTTTATTTGATCTTTCAAGTGCTCTGTTGAAACCATCTTCAGTAAACATTTGCAAGAACCTAGCATGTTCAAATGCTATTTCTTTTAATGCCTCATCATTATACTCTCTTGTTCCTTTTTCAAACTTACTTCTATCAAAAGGATTTACATACTTATCTTTATTTCTATTATATCTATCTTCATAAGTATCTATCTGACCAAGCATGTCTGTTATCCTTTCTCTAAGCTTACCTGATTTAATTTCTTTTTTAGATGCAGGAAATGCTTCTGATAGTTCTTGATCTGTCAAGTTTAAAAAGTCTTGAAGTTGGTTTCTAAATAAACCTGCTGTTCCATTTTGGAATATGGTGTGATACTGATGAAACTTACCAAAGTCTTTTGCATCTGTAAAACCAAATTGATCTTGGTCATATAGATTTTTCTTCATTTCATTTGCAACTTCTTTTTGCACCATGAAGTTCATCTTCTGTGGATCAAATAATGCGCTAGGATCTTCTGCTTGTTTATTCCATGCTTCATTATGTGTGTCTACAAGAGACTTAATAAAATTTTCTCTCTTCTGTTTTATATCAGCCATACCTTTAGGATCAGTAACCCTTTGGTACACATAAGGTAAAGCTTGGAAATATAGCTTTTGCGGTCCTTGCACAATACCACCCATCAAGAAACCAGACATAAATGTTTCAAAACCTTGTGCACTAAACTGACTACCAACTGCTGATGCAACAACATTACTATGTAGATCAATACCTCCTTGCGTTGGATCATTCAATACTGCAGAATAGTAGTCTTTAGTTCCTTTTGATATAGCTTCTTGAGCAACTTCTTGAATACCCTCCGCAAGATTTTGTGAAAAGTATCTTAGACTGGCACCAGCCGCCATAGACAGTGATCCTTTTACACCTGCAGCTTTTAATCTATTAAAATAACCTTTGATTCCCGTTCCTGCATCTTTAAATACATTCTTTGCAATTTTACCATCAGCACCAATTGTCTTAGTTCCTTGTATAATTCTTCTACCAAATCCCGTTATTCTATCATTCATTAATCTACCAAGTGACTTATTAAAACCACCCATTGCATTACCTAAGACAAACTGATTTGATAAGTATATAAGAGGAGCATTCCTCATGATTGTTCCAAATGCTGCTTTCTCTGCATTCTCAGCAATACCTTCCATTTGTTCAGGTGATATATTCTCATTACCACTCTTGGCTCTTTCTATAAGCATACCATTAGATATCTGCTGTTGGTACACCATACCCCCTTCAAGTTTAGACTCAGCCATAGCAAGGTTTAGTGATCTTGCATCTCTATAGAATCCTCCCATAAATTTACTGGCCTTAGCCATATTGGTAAGATTCTGAGCACCATTCTTAGCTGTATGTAAACCTTTAACAGCAGCCATAGTCTCAGGAACAAACAATGTACCTATTGCACCCCACTCACCAGCTTTAGTTGCTTTCCAAAAATCTCTTGCTTTATCAACATTATTTATCGTCTTAAGCATATTCCTTGTAGCCTTAGCCATTCTAGTAATAGCAAAACTATTTGCAATAGCTTTTCCAATTCTACCAAAATTCCACGCTGTTCTTGCAGCTGCCGGTCCTCCTGCAGCACCACCTGTAGCTAATGTTGCACCTGCTAATAATAATTCTTCTACTGCAATAGATGATATAATACCTACAGTATATCCACTATTTAAAAGCATGTTATTTGCAAAGCCACCAAAACCACCTCTAGAAGACATACCTATAGCCATTGCATCCTCAAACTCTCCAGCTGTTTTAAGATCTGGTGCACTAAAATAAGGGTCTGCATCAAATAAGTCACCTACAGATCTATATACACTTGTAAATCCAGAACCTACAAGTCTTCCAAATTGACCCCACATTCTAGACATATCATCATATATATCTGAATTAGCATTATAAAATTCTTCATTATTTGCATATGGATGAAAACCTAATTCAGCAAACTTAGGATGCTCGTAATATCTATCAAAACCAGATGCTTTTCTACTAGCATATATAGGATCTTCTATAAAAGGTTTTTCTGGACCTAAATCAACTCTGCCTGGATTGTCTATTAAGTTCTGTAGATTACGCATAACACCCTCTTCAGTACTTATATCAGCGGGAAGTTGTTGTAATCTTGGATTGTACTGACCTACACTATTTTCAGGATAAGGTGTATTCATATTAGCCAATGAAGTTGGTGCATAACTATTTATGACCGGCTTATAAGAGTCCAGCATTTTTACATAGTCAGCATCTAAGCTTGGATCAAACTCTTCTGTATTAGGTCCTTCCCACCACTGATCTGTAGGTATAAACTCAAATCTATCAGTAGGAACCGATGCAGGTACTGTACTAGCACCTAGCCCTGCTGATTCAGCATTTATTTTTGGTTCATTTGGTAAGCTCATATTATTTATTTTGTACCGTTTTGTTTTGCATCTGCATCATACAGAGTGTTATTAGAGTTCATTTTATCTTCAAGAGTTATCTCAAAATATTTAACAGCATTATCTAAATGACTTTCTACTGTTCCGCCTTTATATGTACTAGCTATCCATTCATTTAAATTAAATGCTGGTGTTGCTATATCTACAAAATTACCTTCTTCTGAAGGTTTATATTGTTTGTAAGTAATCTGTGCCATATGTGCTCCATTAACATCTTGAAATACTTGAATTGAACCTCCGTTTGTAACCGAGTTAAAATATTGTTTATTATCAGAAGTGTTTATTTTATCTTGTACATATGAATAATTATACATACCATCTCTTCTTATACTTATATCCATTTCTTTATCAAACGCAAATGTTAATGTACTATATGATGCTAAGTCTGCATTACTTATCATTGCAGGATTAGTTCCTGTTGTTTTACCTGCTTTAATCAAAGGTAGTGTTTTTTTAACCCATTCCTGATCAAAATTAATAACATATGCTGCATGAGTCTTATCACCAACCTCTGGGTTACCATATACATTATTATAGGTTATTGTTGCTTGTGGTCTACCCGTTTGTGGTTGATCTGGATTTTGACTCCAAGATTTCATATCTCTAATGTATGATCTAAATAAGTCCATTGCTATTGTATTACTTACAGCATTAAAGTCTGCTCTAGTATTTCTACCCATATCACCAGGCTGTATAGTCATCTTTTGAGTAGGAGTCTCATTAAATTGAGTAATTATATCCATAACTATTGATGCACCGTTTGCATCCTGATTAATCATTGCAGGATCTATATCAATATCATATTGAGGATTAATTATTAAATCACCTACACTGCCTAAATATTCTCTACCACGCATAAACTGTGTAAAATTAAATGTGGTAAAGTCATCAGTTGGGTTACCACTTACAGTAACTTGTTCTGGTGTACCGCCTTTAGTCAAAACTTCTGTAATATCTGGTGCTATAATTGAACCCTGTGATTTATTTAATGCACCATACATTAAATCATAAAGCATTGATGCATCTTTTTTAGCCTCATCTGTCATAAAGTATTTCTCTGTACCCGCTAATATTTTGGTACCATCTTTTATACTACCACTTCCATAGTATACATTTCTTTCACCAATATAGTTTTCATCATGCCCTGAATCAGGACCAAACCAAGTATGTTGTGACCACCATCCTCGGTTACCATCAGTAAGTTTCTTTTGTCTAGCAAGGGTTACATATTCATTTACAAACTCCTCTTTAGTTTTTAAATGATGGTTGCCATCACCTAAGTTAGTAAATAAGAAGTCTAATGGAAGTGCACCACTACCGTCTTTATTTAATGTACCCTTATCAGGGTTTGTAAACTCTTTAACTTCACTGCTACCTTCAAATAAATCACCAGCTGCTGCCATCAAGTTATACTGATTAAAGTAGTGATTATGCAATCTCTGATTACCTTCAATTAGTTTTGCTTCATATTGATTTACATTTTCAAACTGAGATTTAAGTTTTAGATAATCAATTCTTTTTGCTCTAGCTACTGCATCAGATGGATCTGCATCTACTGCTGTATTATCATAAGCTAAATGCGGATACTTTTCAGCTAAAGCATTTTGATTTTCACTATTTGGTACTAGTATGCTATTAAACTCTGCATATATTCTATCTATATCACCTTTATATTTAAAAACACCATCCGCACTTGTATTTAATAATTGATAGAAATTCTGTCCATCTGTTGAATTGACGCCACCTATAGGTAATTTTTTCTCTTCACCATCAATTGTAAGTGTGTATAAATTATCTGTAACACCCGGTTGCATAGATCTAAGGGCTGTTGTAATAGCTTTTATTTTTTGTTCTGTATTTACATTATCAAACTCTGCAACTTTGTTTAAGTTATATTTTACAATATCATATTTTCCTTCTCCATCATCTACAAAGGTAATATTACCAGGACCACCAGGTTTAGCGTTTAATGATGAATTGCTTAAAACTCCCGGTTGATTCTTAGGATCTAATGATGCCTTTAATACTTCAAGATCAATTCTGTTTTGTTGTCTTATAGCTTCTAATGCTTTAGAATATTGAAACTTTCTTTGTCTACCATACTCTGGGTTTTCCATTTTAATAGTAGTAGAAGCGTTCATCTTACCAAAAGATCTAGCAGCAGCAATCATATCATCTTTGATATTAAACTGCATTTGCATATTATAAGCTCTATTAAGAAGATCTTGTGTAGATGAACTAGTAGTAGGCATAACTCCTTCAGAAATAATATTATTGCTAGTTTCTATTCCAGCCTTTAAAGACTGATATACTTCAAACTGTTGACGCATTTGTCTTTCCTGTACAGAACCAGCAACTATACCTTTTTGTTTTTTAAATAAATCCCAACTTGCATTACTATTTGTAGATTGATTTAACTCTGTTTGCTGATTGATTTTTCTTTCACCAGCCTGTGTAGTAAACTGATTTATTGTTTTAAGAGCCCATTGTCTTTGACCCTCTTGTACAGAGTTAACAGCACCTGAATCAATCATTTTTTGTGCCGTGTTTCTACCATCAACATAGCTCTGAGTAAAATAAGCTTGTTGTACTCTTGGGTCACCAGTCAAAGTTCTTTGTAGCATTTCTAAAGCCGGACCTGTTACAAGATCACCGTTCTCTCTTGTAATAATCCATTGACCATCAGGACTTAATTCATCCATTTTTACATTTAAACCAGACTCTTTTAATACATCTAATGACATTTGATATAAGTTAGCATTAGGTATATACTTAGGTATAGCCATGTTTAGTGCATCATCTTTTGGTGCATTAACAAAATCTTGCATCTGGTAGTCCATTGCTTGTAGTCCTGTCTGCCACCACATCTGCCTTCTATCTTTATCAGGATCGTTCATCAATCTATTAGCATAAGCTCTTTCATTTTGATATGCTTTAGTTCTAACCATATCACCTACAATTATATCTTCTTCAAAGAAAGGTTTAAATACAGCCTTAGCTGCATCAACATTTTGGATTAATGATAAATCCATTCCTGATATTTTTTGTAGTTTATCAGCAAGACCAGCTGTGTACTGATCTCTCATTGTCTGTGTGTCTTCTCTAGATAGTGGTGCATAGACAATCTTACTATACATATCATTTAATTGCTGATAGTTAGTATTATATCTATTTGTTTTTATATCTAATACACTAGACAAAAACTTGTAGTCCGGAGTAAATGGTTTAAACTCCGGCATATATGATTTAGAACCTGGTATATATGTTGCCATAATTTGTTTATTTACGGTAGCATTGACCCACTATAAAATGGGACAGCCATTCTTTTTAATTTTTTTGTTTGTCTTCCTTTCCTTTCTCCACCTCTTGCTTGTACATATCCTGGAGTTTGTGTTGACATATTAGTATTATTACCTGGATATCCAAATGGATTTGTATATGGATTCATCATTGCATTTTGATATTCTCTTTGGATATTAGTTTGTTGAGGTGTTGAATTATTATTTAGACCCATAAACATTGTAAGCATCTCAGGTGATACCTTGGTATCTGCTGGCAACTCTCTTCTTAATTTTGCATAACTGTTTAAGAATGCCTGTTGCTGATCAACCGGTTGTACTGCATCAAATGCTCTTGCATCCACTTGTCCTATCATACCGCCTGTCATAGGATCTATATTAAAGTAATCTTGTGTAAGATTCATATTATATGTATTGGCTCTGTTAGTTAAAGCATTAGCATATGCATCAGCGTATTGCTCTCTATCAAAGTTCTTTTCATCCATATAAGTTTGTAATGCATTAACTGTATCATCATACTCTTTAACATTTCTATCTCTTCTCTCACGGTTAATCTTCATGTCAATCATTGCATTCTGATACTCACCTCTATTTACAATACCTACATTCTTGGCTTGTATATCATTTACTGCATCTGCAACAGCTTTCATTGTTTTACCAACTGCAGCACTATTTCTTGCTGATCCTGCAGACGCTCCTGAATACATATTATTTGCATTCATCAATATAGAGTTCTGCTCATTAACTGCAGCAATAGTTCTTGTTGGATCTATTACATCATAACCAACAGATACATCTTCTACTTCAGGTTGCCATGGTAAAAATAAATCTCTTTCTCTATTAGCAATAGCATCCATCTTTAGTAAGTCCTGTACCCAAAAATCTGCATTAGGTAAAGGTTTAGGTCGTGCTACATCTGGTGGTGTAAATGGATCTTTTTCTTCTTCTACTACAACTTCACTAGGTTTATATGTCTTAGTAATATTAAGCTGATCTTTCTGACCTAAAGTTGTATTACCATACCATGTATCTGCTTTAGATACACTTTTCATGTATTTAAATTCAGGATCATCCCCTTCTTTCCATGCTGGGTTTAATACTACATCACCTTGATCATCAACACCCTCTGTGAAATAGCTACCAAGTATTTCTTCATCAAACTTTTCACCATTGATCATCTTTTTATACTCCTCAATTCCTTGCTGTTGTAAGTTATTGATATAACCTTGTTGGAAGGTTAGAGTTTCTTGTTTACTAGGTACAGTTAATGGAATATAGCCAGGTTGACCTTCCATCTTTGTATTATAAAGATCAATAATACCTCTTAATTCTTTTGTTGCATATCCTCCAGCTTTATCTAAAGAAAATCCTTTATCTAATCCTTTTGATCTTATATCAAAACCATTATCTTCTAAAAGCCCTGGGTGTTCTTGAGCAAACTTATATATCTCAAAGTTTCTTCTTTGAGCTTCTTTATAAAATTTATGATAGTCATCTTCTGATACTGGTTTCCTACCTGCACCTTCAGTACCTTGAACATAAGCTTCATACCTAAGCTTTCTAGCATCAGCAAACTGATCTGAGTCATAATATTCTAGATACTCTGGAGAACCACCAGTCAATGATGTTTCTATAGGATCTGTTCCTTCTTCTGGTTGAATGGTTGTTGTAGTTGTAGATACATTATTAGTATTATTGGTATTGTTAGTATTGCTAACATTAGGATTACCCATACCGTTATAAGGATCAAGAGGATATCTATCTTGGAAATTAGGAATACCGTCTCCATCTGTATCTTGTTTTCTAGCTCTTCTGTTGCCAAAGAAACCATACTGTGCTTCAGGTAATTGTTCTCCCATCATTGAAGGATCACCCATAGGCATTGGAGCAGCCATTCCAGGCTGAGGCATCAACTGTGCTTGTGCTAAATCAACTTGACCTTCAGGTGAAGGTGGCATTTGACCTTCTCCTTGTTGTTGAGCTTGTGCCATCAACTGCTGCATCATCATTATTTTCTGTTGCTGCTCTGCTGGTAAAGCTTGAAATGCTTTCTCTTGAGCTTTTTGCATATTTATCTGCTCTATTTTTGCAGTAAATTCTATTGGGTCTTCACCTATAGACATTAGATAAGGGTGAGATGCTACTGGTACACCTTCTTCAAAATCTTTTTTAAGTTCTTGACCAAAGGCTAATGTAGATAAACCTAACTTATTTTTCTTCAGCATAAGTTCTGCAGATTTAACTTGAATGTCATCTGCATATTCATCTTCAATGGCTCCGTAAAATTTATTTAATTGATATTTTTTAGATACATCAGCAGGTGTCTTAGACTTTCTGCTAGTAATTCCAAACTCTTTAAGCTCTTCACCTTTCATCTTCAACGCTTTGGTATCAGAAAAGATAAAGGACTGTTCTGGTAAAAACATAGGGACTCCACCACTACTATGTCTTGGACCAGTAATATTATATAAACCAAAGTTACCGTCATTATTTAAATCAGTTAAAACAGTTTCTCCTCCTTCAGCTTCTATATTAGCTTCTTCTCTTGGTACAGATGATAAGCTGAATCTTACATCTTTATCATTATCATCATTTATCTGAGAACCTGATACAGTTGTAGGTATAGTTGTTAAACCAAAATTTAATTGATCTCCTGTAGTAGGTCCACCTTCTTGCATAGGTATCAACTCTCCGTCTTTCATAGACATTCCTTCCGGTAGACTGTTAATTTTTATTTTCATAATTATAGTATTTCTATATCAGCTCCAGCTGAAATTAATTTAGCAACTGTTTTATAATCTAAATCAACAATATTTTCTTCTTGTTTCATTGGAGGCATCATAAAGGTTTCTTTACCCATTCTTGCCTCATAAGCTCTTATGTTATCTGGTTGTATTATACCAGTATTCTCATCTGTTAAACCTCTATCTCCTTCTCTTGATTCAACCATTCCATATGCCTTATCAGCCATACCAGAATAAACTAAATCTTCTTCTGCTTTACGTGCCTTCCTGTTCTTAAACATTTCATTTATAACTCCTGCTCCTGCTACAAGAAAGTTAGACACATCTCCAAACTTTTCAACAAATCTACTATCCTTAATACGGTTGACTGTTCCCATCAACTTATTCTTTCTTTTTATCTTTGGATCTTGCATAGCTGTAGGATCTTCAGTTTGTGTTGCTGCAGGATCTCCAGTTTGTGCTATATTTAAACCTCTAAGTTGCATGTCCGGAGGATCAACTTCAAGTGGTTGTATACCAATTGGTTCTAGTCTAGGAAAATCTCCAGCAGGTGCAGTTACTGTAAATTCATCAAGTTCTATATTCTGTTGAATTTCATCATCTGGTATTGTTGCATTTGCAGGATCTTGCAAATATTGTAATAACTGTGTATTTTGTGCTGCAGTTCCACTATACTGCTGACCTAAATTAGCATCTTGATAGATAGCACCTCTTTCAGGTATGCTGGGTAAATCTTGACCCATACCTGAATAATACTCATAAAGTGTATTAGCACCACCATCTTGTTTTTCATCAAGTGGTTTTTTAGCGTTTAACAAAGATTTAATTGTATGTAAGTAGCCACCATCATCATTATACCAAGTTTTTTCGTCCATGTTATATGAGTTACCATCATCATCAACAGGACCTGTATTAAATGGTATTCTATCTTTATATGTTACTGTAGTTTGACCACCATCAGGATTTATTTCATTTGCTATATGTTGAAGTAAATCAAAATTAGCCATTCTTTTAGCCATGCCCAAATTCTGACTGCTACCTAAAAGTAAAGTATCAGCACCAGTAACACCCATCTGAGACATAATATCTTTTACAGCTGTCTCATCACCTTTGTTATTTAATCCAAACTGCTCTATATATTGCTGCAAGTAAGGATGATCATAATCTTTAATTCTTTTCTTTCTTTCTTTATTAGTTTCACCTGCATTTTGCCTCATGTCAAGTTCAGGTGGATCTGCCATTTGATCATTTAGAATCAGCTGCATAGGATCATTAGGATCATCTACTTTACCAGTTGTGTAATCACCATCTCTGACACCTTGTATAACTCTACTTACAACATCTTTATCACTATCAGATCCTACTGAAGTTAAACTTCCTAAGAAATTATTATACATATCTTTACCAGACTCTTTAATTTGAGTAAGTAAAGTTCTATCTGAATCTTTGCCATAATCCATATAAGCTGATACCTCATGACCTAATCCCAAAGCATTAGCACCTATAATTCCAGCCATGTCATCCGCTCCAACAAAATCTAAAAGTCCTCCTATGTATGGTGTACTTTTTATTTTATCACTAATAGCTCTAGCAGTAAGACCACTTGTAGTTCCATGACGTAATGGATCTGCATTTTCTGTATAGAATTTTCTAATTACTTCACCTTTTCTACCAATATCACTATCCCTAAATTTTTTCTCTAAGTTATCTAATTCTCTATAAAGGTTTTGTTCTTGCACATGATCTAGCTGACCTTCTTTCATGTACAAGCTATTTAATTGATCAACAACATTTTGATATTCATCACTTTGATAAAATGCAATTTCTGCTTCTTCAAACTGTTTGTATCCCGGAATATCTTCTAATCCGGCTTCTTTATCCATAACACCACCTAAAGATTCATTAACCTTTCTTTCTATGCCTGGGATATCACCTTTCCTTACTAAATCATAAACACTACTTTCATCTCTAGTATTATTTAAATTTATAGTCTCAATTCTTTGCTTTTGGAGTTCTCTTAATTGCTGCATTCCAGCTTCTAAGTCTAATTTTTGTTGTTCTGTAGTAGGTATGCCTCCTGCATTTTGATATACAGGTAATTCCGTACCTCTAGATGCTTTACCTTTTATATTAGGTTGATTACCAACACCAATAGCTTGTGTTATATTTCCTTTCTTAAATGCAGGATTAGTAATTGCATCTGTAGCTTGTGTACCAATACTTGTATTAGTATCCATAACACCAGCATATCCTGCTGTATCTTTTATTAATGAACCAGCTGCTGTTGCTAAACCATATCCAGGTACTGCAGATGATGCATTTAATATTGCATTTTCCGTATGTACCTTTCTTTGCTCTGATCCTTCTGGTGCTGCATATGCTCTTACTCCAGATAAAGCTGAATTAAGAAGATCTGCTCCTGCCGCAATAGGTCCAGAATAATCTTGCATGCCTGCTACAGTTAATCCTGTTTGTGTATAATCTAAAGCTTTATTAACTGTTGGATTTTGAGAAATAGTTTGCTTAGTAGATTGTCCTTTATAATCAGGGATAAATCCTTGTTCTCCTTTAAGATAACCTGCTAAGTCAAAACCAAACTGTGCTCTTTGTAAAATAGATGCTGAATCTAAATTTTCAACATCAATAGATCTAGAATCTATTTTACCCATGTCTATAGAACCTCCGTCTATACCTACTGTACCACCACCTTGTCTTTTTAAATTAAACATGTCTAATGAATACTGTTGTGATGGATCACCTGTGTATACATTATTTAACATCATTGTATCATATAAATATGGATTTGCACCAAAATATGAAGCTGCTGCACCATCTTTGTTTACACCATAAGATACACCTGCAGGAAGCTTATCATCTTTTAAAAGCCCAAAGTCTTGAGCAAGAAGTTCAGCATGTCCTGGATTATTTTTAAGACGTTCTGTAAAATCAGATAATGAAACACCATCATTAATTAGATTCATCATATTACCTGACAAACGTTTGTTTTTACTTAGTCTATTTTTGAGTTGATTATTTGCAGAATTTAAAAACTTATCTGAGTATGGATTATATATCATGTCATACTGACCAGTATTAACATTATAATTTAGTTTTGAGTTATCCATTAAATCTTGATTATACTCATCTTTAGTTCTAAGCTTCCCATCAAAAAGATCTTTGTTTGTTACAAAGTAATTATCTTCACTGTCATTCGGGTCAAAGGTAACTTCATAATTATAATATGAACCTCTTCTATCTTTTTGTCTTAGTCTTTTAGCTTTGTTATCTCTAAAGCTTCCATCCATCAAACCATCACCATCAGTATCTTGTGAGCTAAACATGTTATTAAAACCCTGAGCTAATACCCCAAGAGCTCCATCAACATTACCTTTATTACCTAAATTTTGTGGTAAATAAAAATTCCTAGCCGGTCTATATCCAGTAATAGGATTTGCATTAGCTGTAGATACTGTACCAAAGAATCCACTGGTAGGCATTCTCATAGCTCCTCTAAGAGCCATACCTGGTGTAATACCTATATTACCTGCTTGTGCTTGAGGAAGAGTGCTACCTTCAATATTTCCTTTATTAATACTTTCTCTAGAAGCACTTGCTTGTTCTTGTATTTGAGACATAATATTTGACAACATTGTCTCATCATAACCTAAACTTGTAAAAGCACTTTGTATTTCATCTAATGGAATTTTTTGATCCATAAGATTTTGAAATACTTCTACCTCACTTATACCTCCTTGTAGTTTTTCTCTAATTCCTTGAAGAACACTATCAGTATCCATAGTCATTTTAGGTACGGGAGCACCACCCCTCTGCAATAAACTTTTTTTATTTAAATTTAATCTTCTCATAGTACAATTATAATATACAAATAATTAGGCACAAAATCTAATAATTTACATGCTTCCCTCGTCAAGGTAGCTCATTATATAGTTTGGTGCAGACATTCCAACCTGACCTGCTTTGTTATAATAAACCCTATTAAGTTTATCATAAATAGCTTCTGCTTTTTTTAAGTTTGATTTATTATCATACTTACCATTAACATAATCTCTATATATTTTAAGATCAGAAATCTCACCTCCTATACTTTTATATTCATTAATTATGTAAGTATATTTTTCATTATTTATAGCAGCATCATAGTCTTTATTAAACTCATCATTGTTTCCTAATATCTTATTTACGTAAGTTCTTGTCTCCTTTGGTAGCTTATCAACCCAATCTAATGAATTGTATATATCAAAGTCAGCTTTCTTTTCATTTAAGAAATCAACTAAATTTCCTCTACCCCAATTGTATGCTGCTAATGTTTTTGCTATTCTTACTTCATCTGACTGATTTTCTTTATCTATAAATGAAGCATTATATAAATCATTCATGTACCACTTTTGTACATCAACTGCATTGCTTACATTAGTTAAGTCTACATCACCTTCAATATCATTTGCTTTAATGTAATCACCAAGAACATTAGGTCTAATTTGTGTTAAACCTTTTGCGTTTGCTGATGAGGTTACTTTAGGTCTAAACGTTGATTCTGCATATGCTTGTTTTAATAATATATCAGAACCTACACCACCTCCTTCTTGAAAGGTTGTCTTTTCTTTAATGGTAAAGTACTTTGAATTTTTGGCTACACCCCGTGTATATACATCTCTATTAGGGTCTTTGCTGGTTACACCCGCCCATTGCCTTGGTAGATCTTGCATTATATCATCTACCTTTCTATTATTATAATAGTATGAAAGTATAGCTGCAGTCCCTAGTGCCGCCTTCTCAGCATCTAAGAAATCTTTATTACTTGTTATACCTAAAGTTTTCAGTCTTTGCTTTAGATCTCCTCCTTGTTCTGAGTCTTTCTCAACCCACTTCCATCTAAACTGAGTTAGACCTACGCTATTTTGATTTTCATCTGCACCATACGTGTCATACTTGGACATGTAGTCTGGACTACTTGAACCAGATCTATCAAAATATTTATTTGCAGCTCTACCTAAATTACCTACTGCACTATGGGTATCACCAAAATTAGTCTCATTACCAAGTATACCAAAAGCAACTTTAGCAATATCATTATAAGCATCTCCATCAACCTGCATAACTTTCATTATCTGTTGTTTGTTATCTTGTAAAGACTTTGCAAATGGTACTACAACGTTATTATATTCTTCTTCATCATTAAAATCAAAGTATGTAAATTTATCATTTGCAAATGACTCCTTGTCTATATCTATTTGTATAGGTCTATAATTAAGAGTATTTCTTGTTTTATTTATACCTTGCCCTCTTTGTTCATTACCTTCAAGATCAATATAACTCTCAGCGTCTGCTCTATTCCGAGAGGAAGTTTTAAAGTTTAACTGTCCATTTTGAAATACAAACTTATTTCCATCATCTTCAGGTAAAATAAATATCTCACTTCCTTCTCCTATATCATGTATGTTATGCATATCTATTAGATCACTACACGTACCGTTAATACAACCATTAGTCATTCTCATGTTAAAAGGATCTTCAGCAGTTAGTGCATTAATTCTATTTGCACTTTTACTACTTGGTACTGTATGTATAACAGTAGATACTTCATTACCATCTTCATTTTTTAATACAAATGATGGTGTTTTTCTATTCTGCCCTGAGTCATCATAGAAACCGCTATCTTCATTTACTGTACCAATGGTAAATTTACCCGCACCAGTTGACTTATTACCAGCATTCCAATTTGTTTCAGCAGAATATCCAGGCATTTCCATAAGAGCATCTACAGAGCTAGCACCTGTTTCAGCCATTGCTTTATTTAAACTGGCTTGGTCAAGCTGCTCTCCATTATAAAAATAATCTGCTTTAGTTACTGTCTGTGCATCTCCTGCATTGGAGCCAGATAGTATTGGATAGCTCTCTTTAGGTTGCTCCTCACCAGGATAATATAAATGCATTCTTCCCGCATTTTCATCAACAATAAGATATGGTTTTTCAGCATTTGCTAATTGATAGCTAACTATAAGATCTGCTTGATCCATTCTGTTAAGATTAGCATTATTCTTTTTTATATTCTCAAAGTCTTCAAACTCATCAAATTCTACTATATTGTCATCAGTATAGGGACTAACAACAGACCTGTTCTGCTTATAAATCTTTTCTCTTTGCTGTGGTTTTAAACCTGCTGAAACCATATCTTCTTCACTTGGTTCAAATGTTTCGCCTGCTAAATTAGTACCAAATTGTTTTCCGTTATATTCAAATATTTTATTAGCTCCATAATAATCTCTTGCAATTCCAAATGCTGAATTAAAATCTTTAGCCTTGTTTATTTTATCATTTATTTCTTCTGCGCTTAGTGTAGCATTTGCTGCATTAGAATTTGTATTTGCAGGAGGTAAAGTATTAGAAGGTTTTCTCTTAAACTGACTTGGTGTAGATAATAATTTATTTCTTAATTCTATATTCCCAGCATATGATCCATCTGTAAGTCCTTCAGCTTTTGCTTGTGACCAAGGAGTACCTGTAACATCTTGCCATATTTCACTTACAGAACCACCTTGTTGTTTTTTACTTATTGTTTTAACTTTCCCATTATGAGTTCGTGCATATATATTATTTTCATCTTCACCTATCTTTGGACCTGAGTAGTTTTTACCTTTCCATTGCCAGCTAACTGTCCCTCCTTTTTCAAAACCAAAAAAATCACTTATACTTTTTCCAGCATCTTCTAAAGCATCACCTGCAGGATTTATAACATTCTTCTGCCACCACGGGATTATATTATCTACACCTTGTGAAGAAATATCAAATGGTGTATTTTCTCTAATGGGTTTATTTACATATTGTTCCCAACTAGCTTCTGCTGCAGAAGGAATTGTTCCGTCTGGTAATTTTATAACGGCATCAACAAAATCTCTACCTGATGCAAACAAGAGAGGTTTCCACCATTCATCACCCGCTTGCACTATCTTCTGTATCATAGGATTTTCAGATAACCCTTCTACTGCTTGAGTAAGGTCTTGCCCATCTAAACCATCAAGATAATCTGTAACTGCTGTAATAGTTCTTGGATCAATGTCTTTTTTAGCAAACCCTAACTCCTTCGCAAGAAGTTTTCTAATACCTTCTCTCTTAGTTACTTTATTTCCTTTGTAATCTTGTTCTGGGTCATAGTAGTCACTAAAAGTATTTAGAATATTATCCATAACTTGATTTGGATCAGTTATCCCTGCTGTTGTATTTGCTGGATTATCTGGATCTAGACCTAACCCTAAACAAACACCTGTAGCACAGTTAGACTCTATAAAGTCATATCTTCTTTGATCATCCCCAGCTGAAATAGGAAGTTCATTTCTTCCTAAACCTAAGTTTCTGTGAACATCACTTTTCCTGCTAGGTCTAAACTCTTGTGCTTGAACTAAAAAATCTTTGAGTTCTTCATCTGGTAATCTTAAATCCACAATTTGTACATCCTCATCATCTTCATAATCTCTTTCTTTTACAGGTTTATTTCCTTGTGTTGCCCATCTATTTATATATCCTTTATATTCAGTACCGGGTAATTTATTTACCAACTCTCCTGTTTCTTTATTAAACAACACTGCTTCAATATGACCAGGAGTATTCTTTCTGTGTCCTACTGGGTAAGCAATAACTCTAAGACCATAATCAGAAGTATCAAGTTCTTGAATATTCTGCTGAATTTTTTTCTTTCTACTTTTGAATACTTCTGTTAAACCTGATTGGATATTGTTAAGTATACCGCTTGACTCATCAGATACATTTTCACCATATATTTTTTCTCTGATTGCTGTCTCTGCATTGCCAGATGCCAGTGTCCAATCTGGTTGTTGTTCTGAGTCCCATTCTCCTTCTCTTTTTCTTGTATAAAATTTATCTCCTTCTCTTTTATATTCATATGAGTCTCCATTTGGTCTAATTATTTCTTGACCGTCTTGAGCTTTAGATAATGTACCACCTTTTCCAAACCTATGTGTAAATGAAATAACAGGATCCATTTTTTTATTAGAGTTACCTTTAAGTGGTATATTAAAGTCAAGACCTATATTAGTGTTTCTTGACAAAGGTTGATTTATACCTACATCAATATTACCTTGATTTTGAGATTTTACATCAAAGGGTAAAACATCATCAAAGTATTGTAATGGTAACACACCCCTCACGTCTACTTTAGTTTGTGTAGGTAGTACAGTGCTAAATCTTGGGTTAATGTTTCTAAAATCTGTTGAAACACCAAGCTGTATATTTTTTTTATCTTTTAGTGGGTTGCTTAATGCTAATGTGTCTCTTAAAGGTATTTCAAATACTCTACTGCCAGGAAATTTGTAATCATCATCATTAGGGTTCATAATTCTACTGTTGCCTAAATTATCCATTCCAAGTATAGAAAAAGGGACGTTATCCATAGTTATTGGTGTGCCATCTTTATCTCCTCTTATAACGTTAAATGGATTCTCAAAGTCAGGACTATCTAGTTTATAACCTTCAGTAGAAAATACCCCGGTTACATATGTAAACATCTCATTGGGTCCACCTGGTAAACCTCTTCTTTCTGTCTTGGTATGTTTTTTCTTATGTGCCATTATCTAAAAGATAAATTAAGTTTTGTATTATTTAACTTGAGTAACATTTTTCTATCATTAGACATTCTTCTTCTGAGTAAGAACTTATTATAGTAGTGTCTAAACTTCTTATGTTGTAAAGGATCTTTATTATAGTTTAAGTTAGTAGCATTAAGATCTCTAATGTATCCGTTTTCTTGTGTAAAGAATATTTGTTGCTCTGCATTTGTAAACTCTCCTCTGTCATTTGTAATATCCCAGAACTGATTGATCCTATACTTCTGCTCTATCTTAGATGCCACAACATCAATATCATTTAGATTAATTTGTGGAAAGTTAAGACGTGCAAGAGGATCATTCTTAGGCTCTTGATTAATTCTAAGAAGTCCAGAAACTTGTTCTGTATTATGTACTATTAGCTCATCAAAGTTAAAATCTAAATCATGCCATCTGTCATCTCCACAACCATTAAACATATCTCCTTTGTATACATATGACTCTAATTGATATTCTAAATTTCTTACTGTATTTACTATCTGTCCGCTATTCTCAACAAACTCAACTTCCCATGGATAATCTTCTCCATAGTAATTTGCAAATAAATCACATCTATAATTATGTCTCCACAGAGAACCTCTTTCATAACTTGCTTGAGTAAACTGTTGAAAGAAAAATGTGCATATTAACGGGTTTGGATTTGTGTAACTTGAACTACCAACTAAATATATATCATCACACTGACCAGCTTCGGTAGTTGTTGCACCTACAAATGGAGGAGGTGGACATTCACATTCTATCTTTCTACATATAGGTGGATTATCAGGATCACATTCACCAGTAGCTTCTGTGTATCCGTTAGCACCTGGAAATACCATTGTATAACCAGGAGGACAATCACATTCTGGAGGTGTTCCACATACCAGACCAGCAATAATAGAAGATGCAGTAGCAATATCATTTGGTACATTAGCATCTATTCCAAACTGAGTTTGATCTCCAGCAAAACCATTTGTTGATGTTGATGTTGGACCAGCGGTACAAGTTATATTATTCATTATAGCTTGGTTAGGAGCATTCTGATTTAGTCCAGCAAATAATGAAATTACAAATTCAAAAGCTGCGCCTGAACCTCCCAATGTAGGAGATTGGAATGGGCATCCTACATTAGCTGGTGCTGCTGCAGTACTATCAGTTATAAATAAAAGAATAGATCTATAAGCAGGATTTGCACTTCTATCTCCTAATTCTGAAGTAGCTCTCTGCTGTCTAACTCCATCACCGCCAACCATACCGGCTTGTATCATGGTACCACCACCACCGCCTCCCCAGTTAGCATTATACCAAGCTGTCACAGCAGGCTCACCAATTGTATTACTCATGGAAAATCCATTCGGGTTCATTGATAATGATATAGGATTATTTGCAGGAGGGTTAAGCATACCAGACCATCTAGTAAATCCTACTTGTATATTTCCATTCTGCATTCCATTAAAAACAACAGGATCATTTAAGAACCCAGTTAAAAATGCTTGTTGAGCAGTTCTACGTGCACCATTTGTACTACCAGAAACATCCATTGCAACAACTATATCTAATAAACATTGTTCTAAACCTCCTGTTATAGTTACTCCAACTTCCTCAACATTAACTGGTGCAGGAGCAGTCTCTTGTAGTGTTATTTCACACTGCCCGGTTACAGCATTAAATGTATATCCAGGTGGGCAATAAGGTTCATCTGATTCAATTGTCTTAGTAGTTAAAAAGTGATTTATACTTGGTAGGCAAAGTTCTGGGTGCCAGTCATGAAATGATATCCACGCTTTTGCTTTTGGATCATAACTTACTGTCCATGAAGCATCTTCAAAATATAATGGGTCTCCAAGATCAATTGGTACATATTTATCAGTAGGTACTGGAACTAATATAGGATCTGTTATAGGTTCTAATATAGGATCTAATACAGGATTCGTAGGACCAGTAGGATTAGTTATTGTTTTATTTGGAGTTACAGGACCAGGAGTATATGATGTACTTCCTAAACCTACAGTTTTACTTAACTGGGCTTGTGTTTGTGCAAACTGTATATTACTTCCTACATCAGTTCTTGATGGTTTTACTGGATCAGCGGTACCAATAGGACCAGTGCCTACAGGACCGGTGCCTACAGGACCTCCATCAGTTACTAAATAAAACTGGCAATCATCTTTATCAAATACAATGTTCCATTTTTCTTTTGCTTTATAATCTTTTTTACAGAAATAAACAACATCATCATTTATATCATATATCACCTGACAACCTACTCCTATAACAGGATTATCTGCTAAAGGTGTTTCTTCTAACTCAGGGAATTGTCTTATTAATTGTGAAGGTAAATATTTATTAAACCACCACTTCATACCTTGATTGGCAATATTTTCTAATTTACCTGTATAATGGAAAACTTTACCTTGTGCTTGTGATAAAAAGAATAATCCCATTGGTGTGTTCATGACAGCTCTGTGACTTTCACATGAACCATATTCATTTGATAAGTCTGAGTTTGCAACATTCTGAAATGGTTGACTAAATAACCCGCCATCACCTAGAGTCAATTTTGTACCTAAGTCTGTTTTCAAAGTATCAAGACCTTGGAACATCTGTGGTGATTGATATGGGAAAAATATTATAGCTCCACTCTTGTTAATAGGTTTTATTACATTAACAGGATTTTTAAAGTCTTTATAGTTGTTAGGTAAGAATACTCTCCAAAAATCTTTCTTAGATTCTTTCTGTGCTTGTAAAGAATATATTAATCTTTTAGGATAATAACTAAAACATTTTTCAGCAACATAAGGATCATAATCTCTTGTTTGTACTTCACCAAAGTTAGATATCTGTGTCAAAAATTTTGAGACACTTAATGACATATCATACTTATAAAAGTTATCTTCTTTTACAATATCTGCATGAAATAAATCATCTGTATTAGAGTATGTATAGGTATCATAATGGCGTTTAGCTTGAGTATCTTCCCAATCCCTTTGAGCCATATTATATTCAGACTCTACAAAAAAGTCCTGTACACCATTACAATGTGTGTACATATATCCTATTCTCATATTGAATATAGGATTGAACGAATTACCTGAATTAAATATTTGACCAAAACTAAATCCACATTCACCAGTTGGTCTATCTAAATAAAATAGGTCATTAGGTAGAGCATTACCTCCACTACCAATACCAAAATTAATTATTGTACCAGCAAGTTCTTGAGTATCAAATAGACGTGTGTTCATCCAATATCTTGGATATGGTATATTTATTCTTTGCAAATAGTTATATGTATACTGATCAGGTTGCCCATTCAAAAAGTCTGTAAAGATTGGCATTATTGTTTTCTCAGTATATCTATTTACATAAACATCTCCGGCAAATATTTGATTACTTTCAAATGTTTCTGTAGGAATTTGTGGTTTTACAAACTTAACACAATCCCTCATTTGTATTTGTTTTATAGAATCTATTTGACCATATTGATTTTCAAACTGAAATTTTAAACCTCCATATAAACATGAAATAGGAGACTTTTGCATTCTTTCTGGTCTATCCATAAAAGCATTACCCTGACTAACACCAACACCAAATGCTCCACCTCCTGTTCTACCACCTCCTACAACAAATCTTGATCTGTCTTGTGTTTGTGGATTATCAAATTCTTTGTCTGTATTTACTGCAACAGTAGAAGGTCTAAATAGATTATTGATTTTATAACTTTGAATAGCTGCATCACCAAAAGTTTGAAATGAACTACCAACATAATTTGAATCTAAGTTTTTACATCTAAATAATGTATCAATAGATTTACCTCTAAAGTTATCATAAAAACCATGTGAATTATATTTAAAAGCAAAATCATCTTCTTTTACAAGGTTATATATTAAATCAACTATTTGCTGTGAACCAACTGCTATATTCATTCTAGAAATACTACGCCCCATAATTGTTCTAAATAGATTTGGCATATTAGATGTAGCATTATCATACATAACAACATTATCAGTTCTACCACCAATAACACCTGGTTGTGCACCCATTACATACTGAACACCTGCTTCACCTGCATTTAATACAGTACTCAATGTTCCACCAGTTGTTAGATCTGCAATATCTACAGCATCATCTATAAGTATATCTACTAATGTATCAACTAAAACAGTTACACCCCCATTAATACCTAAACCAGTTACAGCTCCCCAATATTCTGGGTTTGGATAAGCTTGCCCACCACCTACAGCAGTTGCAATAGTAAAGTATGGGGCAGTACCAGGCATCAATGCACTAAGCTGTGGTCCTATGGTGTTAATACTTCTTGTACCTTGCATTTGCTGTATTGCATAACCAACACCAATTAATCCAGCTACAATTGAAGCACTGTTTCTTAATAGTTTATTCTGAGGATGATTCTCTGATTTTATAAAATGACCAATAGAATTACCATGAAGTTCTCCATATATCCTAGTCTCATAAGCATTTAAAAATGGTCTTTTAAAAGTTAACTCTGGGGAGTGAAATGTAAAAACATCTTTTTTATAAGTAGTAAGAGGTGCGTAGCCACTTATACTATCGTCATATTCATCACAACCATCTGTTTTAGGATTATTTTGATTACCCGCATTCCAGTGATACATGTCTCCTCTCAAATCATTATAAGGAAAGTTTGGATATAAACCTTCATTTGATCCTTCTCCCACTCCACCACTAGGTATCTGATACCCACGCATATTTCTAAATATACCTTTTGCAAGTATTGATTTATTTCCTTCTCTAGAGCCTCTTAATATTTCATAACCAACTATATTTTCAATTATAGTTCCATCATTATATAAAGGAGGTTTAATATTTTCAAATTGAACACCAAGTATTCTTACAGTTCCTGATCCATCAGATATTTCTACATTAGAAGAAGTTTCTTCACTGGGCATCTTATGATGTCTTATAGGTTTACCACAGAGATCATAATCTGTATTATTTGTATTACCTATGTTTATATTAGTTTCTGGATCTGTGTATGTTGCATTCCATATTTCTGGTTGAAGCGGTGGATATATTTCTGTAGACTCCCAGTATCCCATTTCTCCTTCAGCTATGATTACACCGCCATCATCTAATTGATCACTTAATGTTCCTGTTTCTGCTCCTGTATTATATACTTGCCAATTAAATTCTGGTGCACCTGGATCTAAGGTATTCTGACTGTTATTAACAGTTAATTCTGATTGTCCTGTTTGCCATATACCATTTGCCATAAACCCACTTGTCTTTGGAGCTCTTCCTGGTATATGGTAAGACTTAGATCTTTCTCCTGTATTGTATATCCATCTTATAAAAAAAGCATATTGCTCGTCTCTCATAAACCCTGTCTTATTTCCACCTTTATAGTAATAAGAAGCAGGGTATTCAGCTATAACCCATTTAGCTAATATCTGATTTGCAATAGGTTGATAATTAAAATCAAACTGTTCTGTTGGACCTTTTCTTATAAGCCAGTCATTTACTACAAACATAGAATCTGACTTTTCATAAGCGGGAGATCTAAATGGTAATTGTTCTAATGCAACAGAAGGTAATGATTGATCTATATAATCTAAACCTATGGTGCTTATTTCTGTACTATATAGACCTATCCTTTTAGCTACATAGCTATTTTGATTATTACTTAAAATAACTAGTTCAAAAAACTCAAACTCTTTATCTAAATTACTAACCTTAATATCAAGAGCTCCTGCTGTACCATCATGATCAAACAAACTTTGTATATTAGAAATACCAATATAATCTGTTACTTTCTGTTCATTTAAGGTATATGCAATAAACGCCTGATATGTTCCATTTCTTAATTGACCTCCATCTGGAGCTTTTGTAATTTTTATGCAAGGTGTATCTAATAAAGGAGCAATTCTTAATTTTTCACAATCCAAAAGAGGAGTGTCTTCCATTATAATACATGGGTCACCCAGTGCACTTGTTTGCTCTTGTATATAAGGTACTCTATCTAAATTTAAAGTTCTACTTGGATTAAAAGAATCATCAAAATATATTTGCCATGTACAATCAAAATTTTCTTTTGCTGCACCAGTAATCAAATATTTTCTATTGAAATTTAAACACTGATCATTAACTATAGTTTGATATGTGCATTCACTGTCATCAAATATACCAATCTCAGAATCTAAATCATTAGTTGAAAGAATAGCCCATTTGTCTGCATATAAATGGATAGTACCTATTACTGTATATGGTATCAACCCACATTCTAAATTTGCTGGCTCATTACCTAACATGCCAACATCACCATCTACGGAATTATTTGCTGCGTTTCTAGCATGAGTCCAATTTTGTTTAGGTTCATAAGAAGGATTAAAATCCTTATTCATTCCCTTTACAAAAGTATTAGTCTCTATTGAAGACGTATTAGGAGATTTAGGTTGTCTTTGTTTCTTTGCCATGGTTCATTATAATATTATCCAACAGTAGGATGACTTTTAAACATGTTGTAATAATTATGATATTGAGCCCTTCTATTAAGCCACCACATTTTTTGCATCTCCTTAAAGTTTGGAGTATTAACAAAACCAAGAGCATTATTTCTTGCAGCTCTTAAACGCCCTTCTATTAAACCTAATTGATTAGAAACGTTTTCTCCTGCAAAAATCATATTCTCTAGTATTCTTTGCTTTAGTGCATATTCATAATATTCATTACAATATGGATGATCTAAAACTAAAAGCCTTCCTTGACTATCTTCCATAGCACCTTGAAAGCTCATATAAACTTTACCAGTTGTAAAATTAGTTATAAGATATCCATCTTTTATTTCAGCTATATAAGCTGCTTGCTCTCCTACATTTGCACAATCACATGTTGCATCATTAACATTCTCAATACATAAAGGATAGAATGCTGTGTAGTGTCTAAATTGTCCACCCCCTATTCTTTGTACTAACTGGTAATCTTTATCACATGACTTAATAACACAAACATCTCTACACTCTGGATCTTCGCATGGACCTGATTCTCCAGGTGCAGGTACATATGGAACTGGATTATCAGTTTCTACATGTGTACCAGATGGCATTTTAGTTTCAATACTGTATTCACCACACATAAATGCATAATTTAAATATGCAAAATCATGTGGTAGTTTTGCCTTACCATGCTCTACATCTAAGACTACTTCTTTTGTTCTATGAATCCTAAGTCCAAGATCATAGTTAACTCTCGTTGCTACTTTAATAAGCTGCTGAGGTTCTATCATACCTTCTAAGGCATATGTAGAAAAGTCAACAGTTACGTCTTCTAACAACTGATCAAATGTTCTGTATTTTTGTGACACGCTCATAGTTTACCATTTTACTTTATGTGACCAATATCTTGCAGAAAGTTTTGATGGTTTAGAATCTTGTGCATTATGTCTAGCATAATATGATTTCTTTCTTGCTTTGTCTTTTTTACTTTTAGGATTCTTACCAGCTCCTCTAACACCTTGCTGTCCAAATCTTATTAATTTTGTTTTATCTCCCACTTTAGCAACAACAACATGAGACTTGGTCTTATGTCCTGGTGTACGTTTTGGTTTATTATAACCTGATACTCCAGCTCTTACTAATTTAGGATCTCTTTTCTTGGCCATTATTTCTTTTTTCTTTTGGTTGTTCTTCTTTTCTTAGCTCCTGTTCTATTAGTTCCTTTATGAAGACCATGCTTTGCATGTTGCTTACCTGCTTTAGTTGCAGCTCTTTTTTTCTTATTTGCTGCAGCTAACTTCTTCCTTCCCTTAGATGTACTCTTAAGTTTTGAGATTGTTCTTGAGGGTGCATACACCTCTCCTGTCTCAGAACTTTTCTTTCCAGAAGGAGTTCTCCATTTTTGCTTAGTCCATCTATCTAGACTTTTTTGTTGTTTTGTTTTAGCCATTACTTGCCTACTTTTCTCTGAGCCATTTTATGTGACGCAGTAAATGTTGCACCTTTTTTCATAGCATCAACCATAGCTTTAATATGCTTCTTAGTATGATGTACAGAATGCTTTTTAAGTGTAGTAGCTTGTCTGCTAGTCAATCCTTTTGTTGGAACACCTTTTACAGTCTTAACTGATCCACCTTTCTTATATACGCTTTTAGCCATTGGCTTTGCACCTACAGGCTTTTTCTTTTTTAGTGCCATTACTTTTTACTTTTATATCCTCCACCAGCTGCTTTATAACGCTTAGCTAACATTTGAGCTTTACGTGCTGACCATTGTCCTGGTCTTCCACCTTTGCTTCCGGCTTTGATTTGGTTAAACAATCTTTTACGCATAGTAGGTTTAGTATAGTTCCCACTACTATTTACCGTACTTTTTTTCTTTTTCTTTGCTGGCATAATTATCTATTTATATTTTGTTTATTGTCTGCATCTTCTGACGGTACCTTAATAGTATTAAATATTACAGCAAGTACTTGTTGTTCTATTTCAGCAAATAAAAATTCTGGTATATTCATTTGTTGCATATATCTAGGAATACAGTCATCATCTTTATCACAAGTCCACTTTGATATATCTCCTTCAAATACCCCTTCTAATAAAACAGCATCCCAATCTATATTTGGCATATATAAATATCCATTTAGATACCAAAAATATTTAGTTGAATTATATTTAAATGATGTTGTTTTAGTCATTGAAGTATATGTACCAGGTTGAGTGGCTTGCAATTCTATAGAACCATCTATTGAACTTACTGTTCTAATTAGTGGTCCCCAATAACCTTCCATAAATGTTGGAAGCTTATCTTTAGTCCTTTTTATGATACATCCTGATCTTATTCCTGTACAGTGAGCTTCTACTTTATCTACTTCAATTAATTCTAGATATGGTAATGTTTGCCAAACACTATTGAATTTCATAAGTTTGTTAGCATGGTCTTGCCTTCTCATTAACAACTGAGCAAACTTTAGAATTAAACTATAAATGTATCTATCAGTAACAAAAGCATCTTGTACTTCTGCTTTTACCTGACCTCTAATTCTTGATACTACATCTCCTATTGTTGTCATTTTACTTTAGCTTTCAAATTCATCATAACCATCTAACTTTGATTTTGGAGGATCAAAGTTGAATAAATGGGCTATTCTATATTTATTTTTCATTACTCTATACATGTTCCAATTATCAGGATATGCTTTAGCAACTGATCTCTTAAATTTTCTACAGGCCTTAAATCTCCAAAACTCCCTGTTTTTAAATCTATATTTAGTAGACCAGTTAGTATAAAATATCTTTCCTATGTTACCATCAGTTTCCCAATTTTTATTTTGTAAAACCTTACCATATTCTTTTGATAATGCATAGTTTGTATTAACAGTTTTAGAAGGTGAACATGTTCCTATAAAAAGAAACCCTAATGAATCTGGTAATTCTACACCATCTCTATTATCTATTACTCCATTCCATAACCTATTATTATATAATTTAATAATATCTTTTAACTTATCATTATCTATATTTTCATAATGAGGATACTTATCTTTAAATTTCCTTATTATTTCTGCATTTAGTAGCCCAAGTCTTTTTTCTCTATATCTAGGAGCTTTCAAATCAGGCTTTCTAAAATTGTTAATCATAGTTTATATTTATAATTTACAAAAAAAAGACCACTTATGAAAGTTTAAATGGTTCTGATTCAGTTGAGGTATAAGTTAATTCACATATGTTACCTTCATCTTTTGTCTGCAGTTCTAGTTTTGCTGATCTTCTATTGCCTACATACTTATTATGATAATGGTAGTAATCTGTTCTACATAGGCTTGGTAATGTCTTGTGTATGAAACCCGTTGTCTCACTTGTTGTTACATATTCTATTTTCCTATTTTGATGAAAGTGTCCTGTAAATAATGTTCTATTTTTAGTTCTACCCCAATCAAGAGGAAATTCTGAAGCATATACAAGAGGTGTATTTTTACTTACTGCATCACCATGTTCAAATGCATTGAAGTTATTACCCCATACATGAACTTTTCTTTCTGCATATTCTGTATCCCATTCTATTTGATCACTTACTATAGACTTAGATAAAGCATGAACTAAATGATAAGAAGATAATCTATCATGATTACCAGGAATATATACCACAACTAACTTGTTACAGTGGTTTACTAAAACATTTATAGCCCAGTGCATTGCATCAAAGGCTTGTATATATGCATTAGTTGCTCTAGTAGAGTTATCTAATGGAGTTCCACTTGTAGTTGTACCATTCCAAGTATCCATATTTATTAGATCACCTCCTACAATAAAATATAATTTATCTATATTATGAGCAGCAACTCCTCTTTTTATTAAATCTAAAACAGCTTCTTCAAAATCTTGATCTATTGTTTCATTCCCTTCTTTACCAAAATGTATATCTTGTAGTGACATTATACCACATACGTTTTCTTTTTCATAACTAAAACCTTTTGGTACTTTTAGCTTCGGTATTTTATATTTTTTGGGACTCCAATTATTAATTAATTCTTTTAAATAATTTTCTTCTTGATCTTTTAACTTAGTAACTAGAGCGGATATTCTCCAGTGATCTGACATTTGCTTATTCCAGAATTGAGAAAGTTTCCATTTAGAAGTATCTATATTTAAAAGCTTTACTATTTCTTCAGCAGTCTTAGGCTCAGACTGAGAAACACCTGTAAAAGTTGCTCTGCCTTCATCTATATCATATTTCTGATCATAACTACCTGATACTTCTTGTGATGATAACTTATTTAATCTTCTTGTTTTTTTTCTGTCTGACAGTATGGTTTTCTTTATATCTCTATACTCCTCCTCTGATATACCAATCTTATCTGCACAGTATTTATCATTCTTTTTCCATTTTAAAGAATGTACTACTTTTTTCTTTAGATTTGACATTAGAAATTTATATTAGTTAGAATTTGCAATTTAGTAAATTTTTTGCTATAAAAAAAGAGGGAGCACTAAAGGTGTCCCTCTTCCAACTTCTGTAATAGAAAACCAACAAACTATCACTTCTGTTATAATGTTGACTTGTACACCCAAATTTCAGAGTCACATACCTCCCCTGCAATTGCGGTTGCTTCAAGTTTAAATCTGTATCCTGTCTGAGGAGTAAGATTAGGAATAGTAAAACTAAATACCCCTGCTCCTACAGTCCCTTGACTTACCCATCCTGTTGGGTTAACCGCTGTATCCATTAAAATATTAATAGTTGCTGTTCCTGGATCTTCTCCGGCCCATAATATTTGAATTGTATTTGCGGTTACTGTACCAAAATATATATTGTTTGGTGCATGAAATTTGTTGCTAGATGTACAATCTGTAAGACCATTAAGAGCCTGACTAGTAGTTGCTCCTATTAATCTCATCATTCTTTGTAGGATAGATTCTAATCTTTCTCCTTCACTTATAACAAACGTTTCTCCTTTATCATCTTCTACTTCTGTTGTTGGACCATTCCATACAACACATGCCATAGAAACAGACTCTTCACATCTTTCTGCAGGAGGATTGCACTCAGTATAAGTACATGGATTTGAAAGAGCACCATTACCACAGCACTCACTCGGATGACATTTTGTACAATTGCAAGCCATATTTTATTTTTTTAATTATTTATTCTAAATTATTTGTACAAGTTATACAATCAGTTTCTATTGTATATGCTTGATTTGTTCCTGTATCACTAGTACCTTGAACTTGCCAGCATGTTTCTTTTCCACCAGGACCTGCTGTTCTAACTACATCTCCTACTTTTAATGTTTTAGCTGGATCTTCTAGTATACTAATAACTATGTCTGTTAACGCACATTCCTCATTATACTCTTGTAGTCTAAAATAATTATTTACTACAACTGGAGGATCTGCAGGAGTAGGACAATCAGCTTGTCCATCTTTGAATAAGTATACACCTTTTTCAACCCAGTATCCTTCATCTGAAAGATTAGCAATAGAAGTTAATGTATCTGCCATTGATGACTCACCAGGCTGATTCCAGAATCCTGTAATATTTTTAGTACGTAAACCTTCAACCATATTTCCACCTGAAGTAACTGCTTGAAAATAAGGCATAGCATTAGCAATTCCTTGCATCATATAATTAGCTAAGTCAGGATCTGTTATTATACCATATTCATTTGGAGCAATTAGCCTACCCGCATAAGCACCAAATTGCTGTAATATATTAGCTGCTGTTACACTTTGAACATCCATTGTAATAGGAAGTACTGCTATCTGGTATCCGCTTTCAAAATAAGGATTTCCATCAAAACCTTGACTTATACCAAAGGCACTTGTTTGTGATCCAGTAAGTATGTCTAAATGCTCATCATAATTTTGTAAATACTTTGCTGTAGGTTGTCCGTTAGGGAATGCGCCCCATCCTGAAACTAATGTTGGATCATGATAATCAGGAGATGAACCATTACTCATGACTAGAATAGCACAAGATTTTGCTTTTTTTCCTGATGTCCATTCTGATGGTAGTCTTCTAATTGCTACCCACTCTGGTGAACCATTTAAAGATGCTCCGGTCTCTCCAACTATCATTGCTTTACCATAACCTAACCAAGCAGAGTCAGTTGTTGGTATGATATTATATCCATAACCTGCAGCATCCCATTCTGGACATTCTGCTTTAGTTTCAGATTCTAGCTTATCAATTACAGATTTTACTGCAGCTGCATCAGCTGTAGAAAAACTACTTGTATTAACAAATACATTTACATCACCTTTATTAGGTCTGCCTGAACCAACTGAACTACCCATAATTGTAATTGGGATAGTAACTGTTGAACTAGAACAAGCACCTTGTACTACTGTACTAATTTCTAAAGTTATAGTATCACCAATACATTGATCACTACCATTTTGTTGATACACAAATTGATTATTAAATGTAGAGCTTTGTGAAAGAGTACCACATATTGGATTTTGAATTACATTTATTACTGGCGTTCCATCTCCAATTAAGTAAGGTACAGTGATTGTAGTATCTCCTCCAACAGGAACTTGTAATTGTTTTGTTATCTTCCAAGGCATTATAAATGCTGGACATTCACAACATAGAAGGACAGCTGTACAGTCTCCAAGTTCCGTCCAAGCAGAGTAAACATAATATATAGGTTCACTTGCTTGTGCTTGATACTTTCCAACATATGCCCAATATGATCTTGTCATTGAATTACTACCTGGAACTTGATAAGATACATTATCACATTCAATTGCTCCTTTAGCAACTTGTATACCAGCTGGACAAGCTAAAGGTTGTAATGGAGTACCCAATAACTCTTGACAATTTTCAGCATCACTAAATACTGTCTGCTGATTTGTATTAAAGTCATATCTTAGAATAGTAAGTTTACTTGGGAATAAACCATTAGGTAAACAATTCTCAAGTGCTTTTACATAAATAGATCCAGCAGCTACTCCTGTATTTACAGTAATAGTATTAGGAAATGAAGCTGGTTGGAATGTACCAATGTCTGTCCAATTTATAAAGTCTGCACTCCATGCAACAGTTATATCACCAGGTGTAGCATTTCTTGAATCAATTTTAATATCAAAAGTTCCATTAGCAGATACTGTTGTATCCCAAGATAACTCAGGGTTTTTACAGTAACCGTTTCCTGCTTCTGTTGGTGGTTGTTTTATTAAACCATTAATAGGATCATAGTAATATGGTTTCTGAGCATCACCAAGGTTTTTTCTACCTAAGTATATATCTGTTCCTGCTATGGTTGTATCTTTTGATGTACCAGAATGTAACACACTTGTACAATTTACACCAGGTATGTCATATGTTCCTAATGGACATGTTACAGAAGCTCCAGAAGCTGTTGTAATTACAACAGTAAATTGAAGAGTTAATCCGGGTGTTAAACTATTAGCATCAACAACAGCAGATAAATTAGTACCAGGATTAGTTATCAAACCACCTGCTACTTGTGATCCCGTTTCTACAAATGTTGCTGACCAATCATATGTTACAGTATTACCTAATGAATTAGACCATTGAAATACTACTGCATCACCTTTTGGTACTATATTAAATACTTGTGGGCAAGGTACTGACATAGGTATGCTAATCTGCGTACTGTCATTACATTGCTCATTTCCGCCACTAACACAAGTTATTACCTGAGCATTTATAGGAGCTGTAATATCTAAAGTTCCAATTTGAATAACAACAGGTGCTACTGAACCACTTGATCCTGTTCCTAGTGCTGACCCAACTACATTAAAATTAGTACTTATAACGTTTCCTTGTGAGTCTGTTAAAATAATACTAGACCCACAATCAGTAAATCCTTGAGGAATAGTTGTAGCACTAAAGTTAAAAGCAATAGCTGTTGCTGCTCCTGTAGAGTCATCTGTTCTTACGTCTGCTGTATATAAAATATTTACACCGTCACAACCACTATCACAACAATTTTGTTGAATATCAGAAACTGCATTATATAAATCACATATAACAGCCCACTGATTTTGGTGACTAGCAGCTAAAGTATTAGCATTTACTACCCAACTTCTACCTGAACCATATGAAGTTCCAGTAGTTAAACTAAGGAAGGTTCCATCAATACATTGTGCATTTATAGCTGCTTGTAATTCAATATTATCTCCAACTAAAGCAACGTGTGCACAAAATGCTGACTCTAATGCTAGTAATAAAACAGATGCTGGACCCGGTTGGCCTCCTGGTATAATACATTTTGATACTACTAAAGGATCTCCTCCTGTTGAAGGATTACAAGGTAATACACAATTTTCTAATACTACAATTCTCTCTATTAATTCACTTATTTGATTGTTGATAATTGCTATAGCATCTAAAATATCACATATTGTGTTTGCTAGATATAAAGCATATTCATCTATTGGTAAAGCTGTTACTGGATTACCCTGTGCATTATTATAATGTAAACAGTCTGGTAATTCTACTATTATATTATCCGGACCTGTAGGAATAGCACATACATACTCAATTATTGCATTTAAATACTGAGCTAAATCTGGATTTTCTTGAGAAGGTGGTGGTATGCAATTTAACTTTAGTTCTCTTAAGTCAGGATTGCAATCACATGTTGCGTCTATAATATCACACAACTCTTGTGCAAGTTTAGCAATTACTTCACTAACTGTATCTCCATTGCATAAGTTTATACATGGAATATCTGGACCCTGCCATATCACACAATTTGATGATATAGGGTTACATGGTGCTGAACTGCCGTTATTAGTAGGAATCATAAATATTTTTTTTACAGCTGTTTACGTAGTATACTACTATAATAATATACAAAAGTTTTCATAAACAAGCAAGGTTTATATATAGTATCTATTTTCATATCATTCACTCTTATTTGATGATGGTAGATTGTCACAGCTAAAAGGTGTTCCAATTATTGTTGTTTTAATTTCCACTTCATCACACATTTTCATTGGTGTGCAATCTGGTTTCTCTTTACCTGTGTCTACAGTAATAGTAATTTTTTGTTGTCTACATTTACCTTCAGTCTTAAAACAATAACATATCTGTATAGTATGATCAGTGTTTTTTCTAGCATTAGGAATAACTTGGTAAAACATACCATCATGATCCGTAAAACCTGTATTGCCACCATCTAAAATAATTTCATAATTATCAACTGGGTCTCCATATTGATCCTTTACATGTATTGTAATACACTCACTACCATCACAAAATAAAGATTCTAGTTGGTTAATCTTAATTAAAGTTGCTTGTATTGATGCTTGAATATTTTGTAGTTCAATATTAAGTTCTTCAAGACTAACATTTAACTCATCAATAGCAGCTTGTGTATCTTTTATTACTTGTAAAAGGATCTCTTGTTCAGATATGAGTTTATCTAAAAGTTCTGATAGTTCCTCAAACTCTCGTTTAAGAGTTTCACATTCTCTTTCTCTTGCTTCATCTCCACAAACTTCTTTTAATTTTACTTCAAGAACTTCTCTCTCTGCTTCTAGCTCATCTATCTGCTGTTGAATAACTTTTAACAGTTGAGTTGCAGTCTCTAGCTTATCAGTTAAGTTGCTAATTGATAACTGTAAATCTGCAATTTGAGCTTCTATTTTACTTTCTGTAGCACATAATTCTTCTAGCTTATCATAAAGTTCTGCCAGTTGATCTAATATATTTTTAGAATCTTCTGGTTCAAAATACCCGCATCTTTTACACCAATCAGGTGCTAAAGGATCATCACAAGGATGTAGAGGTGAATTAGGATAAAAAATTTCAGAGTGTATTTTTTTTATTTCAGGTATATCTTTCTTTAAACTTTCCCAGTCAGATATTTGTTTTTTGATTGATGCACCTATTGGATCTGAAATGCAACAAGGGGTAATACCAAATCTTTTAGACATAAAATCCAGATATACATTTTTAGCAAATACCTGTTGTGATTCTATTATTTTTATAGTATCGGTCATCTATTTAAATTTTTCTTAGCTCTTTCTATGTTCTGTGTTAAAGAACCTCTTAGTCTTTTATTACCTCCATTTTTAGCATTATATGCTGATAAACATGTTTTATGAACTGTAGCCCCATTTGTTGCTTTTGTTTTTTGACAGCCACATGTAAATCCTTTTCCGCAATGTGCACATCTCATTATGTTAGTTTTTATTTGGTTTAACAACAGAGAGCTGAGCAATCAATTTTGCTCAATCTTCTCTTAGCATAATTATATAATTCCATACCTGCAGTAGCATCTTGACAGTATTCTACTTTTGCAACAGCAGCATCTATCAATGTTTTTATGTAACCTAACTCTGAAATTAATTCAGCTCTTTCACTATCTGGTTCACATGGTTTCATATCAATATCACAAAGAACTTGATGATATCTACTAAGAATGTTGCATACTCTAAGATGATTATATTCTACGTAAACCTTTTCTGTAGGTGCTACACTATATCTTATTATATATACACCATCTACAATATTACCTCTTGTAGTGCCACAATCTTCTTTTTGTATACCCAATGCACAACTGTTCAAACATAAATCAAATCCATGTTGTACATTTATTAAAGTAGGTTTGTTAAATCCCGGAGAAGTAATCAATAATTCTTCACAATCAATAGATAAGTCTGAAGTGTACTGACTAGTATCTTTTATGCATAGTATCTCACAATTGGATACAGGAGATAATTCTAAGCTTAATATGTGTTTATTAGCCATTAATTTTTTGTTTTAGATATAGAATTAATACAATACAATAATAATATACAAAAAATAATCATAAGATAAAAGAAAAGGGCCAGTTATAAAACTAGCCCTTTTTCTATTAAAGTTAAGAAAATTGCAGATTACCCTTCAATTGGTTCTCCTGGTCCTTCTTCTTCTCCTGGTATTTCAGGTGTAGTTTCTACAGGGAATGACTCAACTGGGATTCTAGCAACTTCTGCTAGTCCGTCCCATACTTCTTTTATGAACTTATTGACAATATCAGATGTTTCACTTCCATCACACTTAACGTAGATTTTGTAAAGATACTGATCATTATCAAATACTCCCGTAGGGTTATTAAATCTAGGAATACTGTGTAATAAGTACCAAGCTTTGTACATTACAGGATTTCCTAAAGCATCATTTCTGTCAACAGAAGCTAAGATTCTGTCAGATCCTTCAATCTCACGGATTCTTGCACTATCTCTGTTCCCTTGGTTAAATGGTGATTGCATGTAGTTCTCAGTCATTATGATTTCTCTTAATACTGTGTCTCCATAAGTTCCACCCATTTGTCCTGGTGTACTTGTAGTAACACCACAATCAGAACAAGGATCTCCAGACTCATCTAGTAAAGAAGCAACAAGAGTTACAGGTTCTTTACCATAAAAGTCTCTAGTATCAAATGAACAGTTGCCAAACTTAGTATCTACATAAGCACCTACTAAACATAGTTTTACTTCTGTGATATCTGTTGCACCTGGCGTGTATCCAGTTGATGTAAGAACTTGTTCAATTGTATATTCAGCTGTTCCTGATGCAGTAGTTACAACAATACCACCTGAAGTTGCTGCGTTTTTCTCAGCAACAAAAGGTTTTACAATAGGATCTTCTAGTAACATTGCACCCGCAGTTGCTAAAGCAACAGCTGGATCAACATACTCTTCTCCTTCTGCACAACATGCTCCACCTGAATCACCAACTGCATATGCATTACGGTTTAAAAACCTTAATGCTGCTGAACCTTTTACATCTAATCTTAGATATAGTGGGCTTCCACATGGAGCACACTTAGGTCCTACAGAGATACAAGTTTCACCTTGAGTAGGTGTAGTACAGTCCTCACTCCAAAGTCTTGTTACATACTTAGGATTAATTCCTTTTGATTTCACGGATTCTGCGTACCCTCCGTGCCCTGGGTTGTTTCCAATAGTGTCACCGCCTGGTACATTGTGATAAGACCCCTGAACAATATATAAAAGTCCAGCGTTTGGAGAACCAATTGCACCCGTAGATACAGTTGTCCATTTGTCATCACTTACCAATCCGATCATACCTGGAGTCAAGTCTTTAGTAGCAACTTCTGTGCTAGCTACTTTACTTGGGTTAAAGCTTTTACAAAAAGCATGATTAAAATAAGCCATTTTTCTTTAATTTTTAGTTATACATAATTTTAATAAATAGTACCTACTTAGGGTACAATAATAATATACATAAACTTTTTATATATATCAAATTTAATTACTTCTTTCTGCGGCTTGTTGACTCATTTGAGCTTCACCGTAGTTAGAAATATCACCTGCTATAATAGCAGCTGCCTCGTCAATAAATAACTCAACAATATCATCTTTAAACTCAGAATCTACATCTACTGCTGGTGCTACTCCAGTGTATGGATCTATAATTCCAGCAACCTCAATATATGTGGGTCTTCTATAATATGTTAAAACAGGATTTACAATATTAAAATCCTCTTCTCTGTATATTCTTAGCTCCCCATCTATTAAAGTACAAAATGTTTCTCCCCATTCAAAACTAGGTTTTTTGAGGGGATCTCTCAATATAAGATTTACGTTAGCTTCTTCTGCTAAATATACTGTCATAGACCTTGCTTCTGGACAACATTCTGTATTAGCATCTGTACTTACTCTTTTAAACTCTAAGTACTCTTCCTTACTAGGAAAGTTATTAGATTGAAAGTATGTTGCAGTACTTGTGCCTGTTAAAGGTATTTCACGTAAAAGAATTTGCATATCATCTATTCTTCTTTTAGATGATTCATCTCCTTCTTTATACATGTTACCACCATGCAAGTTACGTCTGCACCACTCAACTTGAGCTTTATTAAAAGCTTCAATCATTTGCCAAGCTTCTATATTATCAAAATCTTGACTATCTAATTTATTAAGCCTTTGTTTTAGTTTTAATTGAAGTGTTGCGTTATTCATAATTTTTTATTTTAAGAGTTCCAATAAGATTCTACTTTAGATAATAGACTCATAAGTACTTCTTCTTGTTCAGGTTTCTTTAGAAACTTAACTACTTCTTCTTGTCTCTTTCCTAGTTTTAAACCAGTATCTAATGTTTCAATCCATCCTCCTGCTTTTGATGTAATAAATCTATAGTAAAGGCAATCCTTAACTAAAGCAGTAACTTTTAAATCCTCCATATTAAGCTTAGAAGCTTTAATAAATGATTCTGCTGCTTTCTTTTTATTACTTTCAGTTCCTTCTCCATTAATGTGAATATCCATATTCTCATAAATAACATCTACTGGAGTATTCTTTGTATATTGTACACTATCAAAATCAACAATCTTAGCTACGTACATAAGTTTAGTATTATTCTTATTATACATTTGCTCTAAAGCAACTAATGCTTTATTTCTTAGTTTACTATATTCAGTTCTTGTAGATATAGATTCTTCTACTGTATCTAAATAAAATTTTGGAGTTGGGCTAGACTTCTTTGCATCCTTTAATGATTTAGCTACAATAGAAAAACCACCTGCTTTAATTGCATGAATCTTTATAAGATCATAAGGATCTGTTTCTGGATCTAAATAGACTGGGTCATTACCACATCTTAGATTAATTCTAGACCAAAACTTATCATTGTCTGGTTTCAATAATGTTAATTTATTCCAGAACTCTTTATCATCTGGATCAACAACATTAGCTGCTAAATCTTTTTCTAGTTGAGAAACTGTAGCTCTAATTTCTTTAACTTTGATTTCTCTTTCTCCAGGTGGGAGTAGTTTAACATCAGGAGCAAATTCATTAAGTCCTGTTACATATCTTTTAACTCCATTTATTTCTAAACAAGCTAAAGTTTCTTCATGATATACTCCATCATGTAATGCCATTCCATAGTTTTCTAAACCCATGTTTTGTTTACTTGGGTTAAAAAAAGGCTTGATAGCAATAGCCTTCTTTTTTCTCTGCTGATATTTTTCAACAATAGTGTAATCTTCCATTTTTATTGGTTTTAATTAATAATTATTACTTCACTCAAAAGTACAAAAAATTTGTACAGTTTATTATTAATATATCTATAAGCAAGCTTTTACACTTGCTTAAAGTTTTGATTCAGTAATATCTAATCTAAGCTTCAGCACCGCCACCAAGAGCTTCAGCTACTTCTAACATCAATTGAACTTCATCACAAGTCAAAAATTGAGTTGGTATGCCATCAAAAATTGTTGTAACTCCTTGAACTTTGTAAAAACCAGGTCCCTGATCTTCACAAGGTTCAATTACAAAATTTCCTTCTGGGTAGTTGATTGCAGGTATTGATTCCTTTAACTTCTCTATTAATTCACTAAAATGTCCCATGTCTTATAATTTTATTTAATTATGATGCACCAGCAAATTGCTGCAATGATTGATAAAGAGCCAAAAGCTCATCAACCTCTTCACAATTCAAAGTTTTAAAAACTTCATCACCCTTTGACTCAGCATGAGGATTTATTCCTTGCACTGTATAGTGATCAGGTCTATCATCACAATTATCAAATCTCATGATCACAGAACTTGACTCTTCAGGGTTAGGTGACCCTAGTATAGTTCTTATCATAGTATTAATTTGTTCTTTTACTTTTTCAAATGCGTCCATAATATTATTATTTTAATTAATTTTTAAGCTTCTTTAGGTGCTCCACCTTCGGCTAATAGCTTTTGTAAAAACATTAGCTGATCAACTTGTTCAGGATTTAATTCACAACATTCAGCTGCTTGACCTCCAGAACATGCTGATGAAATACTTGTTCTACCTACAGCTAAAGAGTTCATTTCACCAATACCAGAAGCTACACCTTGTCCTATTGAGATATAATTATCTTCTGCTTTTGTTAAAGTGTCACTCATAGCATCAGCTTTAAACTTAAGCTCATCATTCAATTTTGAAGCTGCAGAACGTAAACCTTTAAGTTCAGCCACTACTTCTTCTTGTGCTTGATATTGAGCTCTTACCGCTTTAATTTCTGCATCTAATTGAGATATTTGAACTTCAAGATCTGCAATTTTAGAAACTACTCCTTCGCTCAACAATGTAGTTAAGTCCTTACATGCAGATTTACCTGAACCTTCTTTCTTGGCTGACGCACATTTGGCTTCAGCAGTATCAAGATCTTCCTTTAGCTTCTGTAATTGTTCATTTGCTTGATCTCTTTGTGACTTAAGTACATCCAGCTCCTGGTCAAGAACATCTGCTTCTCTAGATGCTTCTTTAGCTTTATTGGCGTAAATTTCATCTTGGACAACAGAATCAGCACGCATAGTCTCTATACCAACAATACTATCTTTAGCCTCACATAGTGCAGCTTCAAATGGTGTTAAGATTCTAATTTCATAAACTACAGTTTCACAACCTTCTACGTTAGCGGCTATTGATACTTCACCTTCTTCTGGCTCTGGCTTTTCACCTATAGGCTCAATTACTTCACCTTCATGTCCTTCTCCTATTGGCTCTACAATCTCTTCCATTACCTCTTTGGCATGTTCTAATCCTGGAGGGCCAATTGGCTCTTCACCAAAATTTTCTAGTCCAGTTTGAAATTTCTGTCCTAGACCATACATATCACCAATACGTAGACCAGCATTCCAAGCTTCATAAACCGTCTTAAAAACTCTAAGTTCAGTTTGACCTCTATGCACACTATCTACTACTCCAAGTGCAGCAAGATTTGAACCGGCATTACCATCAAAAATATTACTTGTAAATGGAAGCAAAGGCTTCCCTACTTTTAATTCACTCATTTTTTTATATTTTTAAATAAAAAAGGGAGGGGTTACCCTCCCCTTTCTAAGGTTAAACTAATTCAAATTTAGAATGAGCCTCCAGTAACTGGATTTCTCATTACAATTTTCAAGACTTTAGTCGGATCTTTAACCCATACAGCAGGCATGGTTTGAGTCATATATACTCTATATCCATTGAACTGTCCTGTGGATGCAAAACCTTGAGTTCTTCCCATATAGTCCATAGTACCATTTTGGTAGAACCACTTAAGTTGATTATCCCAAGAAAGTTTCAATAAGAATATATTATCATTACCTTCTTCTGTAACATCAAAAATGATAAAGCTATAAGAGCTTAATGGTCTTCCATCAATTAATGGATTCTCAATATCATTTGTATGTAGGTTATCAAACGCTGGATTCAATACAAATTTAACATTAGCTAAGAATGGAATAGTAAAGCTTGTGTAAGCAAAACCAAAATCAAGATCCATTCCTTGACCTGTTACAGCACCAATATCAGATGCATTTTGTACTAAACCTGAACCAAATACTTCATCAGCAATTGCTTTGTTAATTAACTGCATACCACCAATACCTGTTTGTACAACAAGTTTTCTTTGTGGGTCTGGTCCTTTAAATTCAACTTTACCTTGATAGAAGTTATAAAGTTCAGACTTAAACATATCCAATGTAAACTGTGACTTGTTATATACTCTTTTGAAAGAGTTATCTAACTGAGACCAAAGACCTACTGATAATCTAATATCATCTGGACCATCTTGTTTAATTCTACCACCTTTACCCCACATTAGGTAAGTTTCAATATCATTAGCAATTTTAGATAAATGAGCTGCTTCAAGATTTGTGATGAATGTTCTTGTTAAAGTACCATTCTCAAATGCATCTCTTGCACCTGCTTTACCCATATTTGCTACTAACTGCTCAATGCTTGATACAGATGGGTTGTTTGGATCTTGGTTGAAGTTTCTCCAAATCTCTGTTACAGGTACTGTTCCGTCAGCATTCAATCCTCCTTTGATCATAAGATCAGCTCTAGAAGAAATAGAATAGTGTACGTGTGCCTCAGCTCCTCCTACAAAGTTGTAGAATTCTCTGAAACCAGATCCTGTTTCAATATCTGAAAATCTTTCTCCATACTCACCTCTTGCAGAACCTTTTCTAAAGTACTTAGTTCCTGCTACTAAATATTTAGCAGCGTCTAACGTAGCACCATTATCATTGTTTACAAGCTGAACAGTATAGACATACCCATCACCCGCTGGTAAAATATCATCAGCAGTAACGTATAGCTCTAAACCGTTGTATTTGTCATAGGTAATAATATCACCATGTCCAAAAGAACGTTTAGATAACTTAATTTTGAAGGTCACACCATCTGCACCTAGTTCACTAGATGATTCAATGTTACCTACACAGAACGGTAAGTCCTGTGCTACTGGAGTTTGCCATTTATACTCACCTCTAGCATTGTCTACCTCAATTGTATTCTTTCCACCAAAAGAAGCCATTTGATATAAAGGCATTTCAACTTTTTGAGTCATTGCCCATAAATCAACTGGTCCCATATCCATAGGCTCGGCAGAACCAAGCATCTGGGTAAGGTGATAAGAATCAACATGAGAACTTGCTTTGTAGCTTGTATCTCTTAGGAAAATTCCATTGTTTAAAACTGGAGTTGCCATAATTGTTTTCTTTTTTTTTGATTAATAATTAATTGTTTACTTATATATATATTCTTTAATATCTTTTAAAAATGTTGTTAGGTCTAGCAATTTTCTTTTTAGAAGTTCTTGCGCCTTCTTTATCTCTTTGTTCAACACCTAGTGAACTTCCTCCGCTATTTGCTTGCTCAGTTTTTAGTTTTCTAACAGTTTTTTCAACTGCTGATTGAGCACCCTTCTCCATTATTTTAGTCTTGTATCCATTTGGATCTGCAAGTAACCAAAGAGCTTCAGCTATAAGTGGATAGTTTGGTTCTACAAACTGATACTTTTCTAATAGATGTCCTAATAGATTTGTATTCTTTCCACTAACTGAAGGATAATTTGGTTGAACTAATCCGTTATACAACATTGCTTGAACTTTTCGGTCAACTTTAATTTCATTTACTTTACCTTCTTTTAAGGTATCATATACACTTTGCATGTAATTTTGTGACGCTTGTTCTTGTTGCTTACGTTTCATCTCTTGTTGTTGTAACTTTTGTGCAACAACTTTTTCTTGCATCTTATCCAATTTCGGTTTGAACTTTTTTGCTTGTTGTTCAAGCTTTCCAAGATCTTTCCAAATTTCTATTTCTTCTGCTATTTCTTGTTCTGTTCCATATCCTGTAGCAGATAAATAGTCTACAATAATTCTTTCTTGGTCCCTTTCTCTTTTTATATCTAAAGATTTAGTTTCCTCTGTTTGTGCAAGAGTTTGAAATAAACCCTTTAAGTCTTGACCTCCTTCAGCAACATATCTTGCCGCTACCTGGAGTTCTTTTGGTAAACTGTCAAAGAACTGTTTTGGAGTTTCACTTCTAACTTGTCTTGCTCTTTCTTCTAAGTTAGCTTCTATTAACTCCTCCCAATCTTTAGTTGAATATTCTTCTAAAGATTTGTCATCATCAAAAGGAACAATTTTATCATCTTTAATAAGCTTCTTAAATACATCACTTATTCCACTTATAGACTTACGTCCCCTTGTTTCTTTCTTCTTTTCTTTAGCTTCAGGTTTTACTTCTTCTGTTTCTTCTTCTATTAAAGAATCTAATACATCAGAAGCTTCTTCTTTAGCTTCAGCAGTAACTTCTTCAGCTACTGTTTCTTTTTCTTCTTTAGCAGGCTCTTCTGTTTCTGCTGTTTCTACATTTAAATCAGTAGCTTTTTCTACCTCTTTTTCTGTAAATGACATATCTGCTTCCCTATTAGGTTTAGAAAATATGCTCTTTTTCTTTTCTGTTCCTTCTGATGGAACTGTTACTTCAGATGCTGTAGGTGCACCGTTAAAAATCTCATCAAGATTTACTTCAACATTTGCTTCTACTTTGCTATCCACAGTATTATTATTATCACTCATGTTATTGGTTTTTATAGTTAATCAATTATCTACATATATAATATACGCATATATTTTTAAATAAACTTAATAAATTTTATTGAACTTTTCTTTTTTGTGCAGTATATAGCTAACACTAGTTAGATGTATTACAATTAGCTAGTGGAGGTTTAGGTAAGGTCCAACTATTAGTACCACTAAACATGTTACTACACTGTCCATCTACTACTCCAGATAGGTCCCAGTTAGAACCATCAAAGTTCATTTGCCGTGCATCCCGAAATGCAAAACGTGCTGTCCTTACAGCACTTGTATTCCAAGATCCTAAGTTCATGTTAATCTTAGTAGATGAGTTAAATATACTACCCATATTAATTACATTAGATACATCCCATGCTCCACAACCAATATCACCATTATCAGTAGGTCCATCAGCATGAGTTAATGCCATAAAGTTTGCAAGACTTACAGATTCATTAGTATTAAAAGTCCAACCTTCTATCCATATATTTCTGGATGCAAATGATGGTGATAAACCACCACCTCCATTATGGAAACATCTATAAAAGTATCTACAACTATCCCAGTTAGCATCTTGTAATGGTTTAGATGATTTAGCAGCAGTTAACCCACATACATTACTATCTTTAAACATTTGCTCAGCTGTTTGTATATTACTAAGATCCCAATCACCAAGCTTTTGCTCACCTGGATAATCTCCTGACCATGCTTGTCTGTTAAATCTAAATGCAGCAAGCATACTTACACATTCTGATAAATCTGGTGTATCAGATGGGTTTCCAATACCTGGATCATTATTATCTGGATTACCATATGGATCAGGATTGCTACTACCAGTAGATCCTTGGAACATGTAATCCCAGAACTTCCATTTAGCAGGACCCCATCTTCTTATTCTAACAGCTGCATAAACTGCCTCAGTATCTGAAAACTTAAAGTGATTAAAACTAGTTCCAGGTATTGTATCATCATGTGCTACATATACTAAAATTTTTCCAGTTCCTGCTGGTACAAGGGATTTACTTAACTGTATTTTCCTATTCCCTGCAGGGTTATTTAATTTAAATTCTGCTATCTTTTGACCTGTAGATTCAACTTCAACTTTAATTTTTAATGCTTGAGGTCCATTACTCTTATCAACAGTAATTGCTTCATCAGGTGTTCCTGGCACATTTGCAATTATACTAAGTGCTTGGGTATTGCTATCAAAAGCACCATTTGTACCTAGTTCAACAAAATCCTCTGCTGTCTGAGAAGCAACTTGATCATATCTATATTCATAAGTAAATGCATCCCAAGCGGTTTCTCCTGTTGCAGTACTGGAATAAAAAGTATTTTCTTCTTGAGGTTGACCTTGATTGTTTGTTGCAAAAACTCTAAAGTAATATGTAGAAGTACTATCTAGCCCAGTAACAGTGTGTGTATTTGTAACTGGAAGTGTGCCTGGAAAGTTAGTACCAATAGGAGATACTTGAGCACCTGGAGTATCTAGTGTGACTTGAGGATCAGTTTTAGAATATACTATACCATAAGCATAAACAGGTTCATTCTTTCCTGAATCAACCAATTTAAATTCTAGCTCAGCTTCTGTAAGATTTGTGCTTAAAACTTTAAGGTTAGCAACAATAGGAAGATCACTTTCTCCTTGACCCCAAAATGCAAATGGTATTTTCATCTTAAATTATTTTAATGATTAACTGAAGCAGCCCCTAAATAACTAGGTGCTTGAGGACCTACACCAGAATCTCTAGCGTGACCAGTAATTGTAACAACATCATATTTTTGATCTGTTAAAGCCCAAACTGGATCAACACCGTTAGACCATTTAACATTTATCCAAGTCATAGCTAAGTTGTTATTAAGTGGTCCGTATTTTAAAACAAGTTGTTTAGTACCAACAAATGTTTCATCTTGAGCTGGTAATAAAGTTATTTCAAGAGGAGTTGGACCACCTGGAGGACCACCCATCCCTATTATTGCAGTCATATCTAATACAAAATAGTCAGATTCGCTTAAATCAATTGATAATGCAGGATTAACCATGTTCCCAACATATTTATCAATTAGCTTCTCTTCTGGAGCAGGAGAAAGGTCAGATGCTTTTATTAATCTTACATCTCTTTCAGATGGTGCACCTACGCTTCTACTTTTAATTTCTGCTACAGCCAGATAATCATTATCTTTTAACTGCTTACTAGTAATTATTTTCTTTCTTGTAAATAGTCCTAGTATATCTTGTAATATAGTATTCATTTTAAACTTCTTTTAATTATAATTTACTTATTTTTTTTGTCTTTTGCAATTTTATTTCCACCCTTTACATCATACTTGTTCTTATTCTCTCTTGCTATTTCTAAATTTTTATTAGCTATATCTCTCTGAGTAGCAAGTTTTTCACGCTCTATATCCATTTTTTGAGTTTGCATTGCATTCTTAGTTGCTGCTTCTTGTCTCTTAAAGTTCATAGTTTCTCTATACTCAGCCCTTTTTCTAATATCTTGCATTTGATCTTGGAAATCTGATTGCATATTTTGATTTATATCTTGCATAGATCCATAACCAGCAGCTCTTATTTCTGCAACCATTACATCTTTCTGTCTTTCTTTTTCATTTTCTTGCTGCTCAAACTGTAATTTCATTTGCTCTTCTTGCTGCTTAGCTTGAATCTGTTCTTGCTGCATTTGTTGTTGCTGTTGCATTTCTTGCTGTCTTTGCATAGATTGTTTAGTTTCTGCATCTTTAAGTATGTCAGATACTTCAGCAATGCTATCAGCTTTTATAATATTACCTAGATCATAAATAGTTGCACCAGAAGTATTATTAGTCATTGCTAATTGTTTTAACTGTTCTAGTGTTTGTCTATGATTTGTTTTAGTTGTACAGAAAATATTAAAGTCTCTCATTAGTAAATCTGTTCCATTTATTGTAAAGTTTACTTTTTCTGCTTCTGATGAGATATATGATAGTCTTACACTTGGATTTGTACTATAGTAAAACTGAGCCAAGTCTGTTCTCATTTGATGTACTCTTGGCATTAGGTTATCTGAATGCTGAGTAAAATAAGTTTCTGTCTGTGCATATGATTGGTTAAGAGCTTGAACAACACCTGTTGCAGTTTCTTGACCAATAGGAGCACCTAAACGCTGAGGATTAATTCCAATAGAATCAAAACATTGTTGTTTAAAATAGTTGGCTAATTGAATCCTAGACATTAATCTACCAGTCTGCTCCATGTTTAGAGTCTGATAATGATTAAAGTTTGTAGCATTCTCAGTATTAGTTATAGATGTATCCAGAGGAAGCATGCTAAAATCTTTCATTGCTGTCCATGCTTTAGCATAGTTTGATTTACCCCAATCTTCTCCCATAGAGTGACGTGGTAGTGCATTCTGGTCAAACATAATCACAGTACCTAATTCATCTACTAAGATATCTGCTATTTGATTATTAACCATATTATACCCTACCTGATAAGCTTTCATAAGATCAACCAATGATGTTGACCTTGTATTTCTATCAGAAAATACTCTACCTTCTACAGGCAACTTACAACCGTACAAGGTTTCATTGCCTTTAAATTGGAATGGAAGTCTTCCAGGTTTTGTTCTATCTATACCTAAATATATTGGATTTATATTATCTGCTGACATATTAGATCTCCACATTGCTGGTAAGTTTGGTCCAATCTTTACACCACCCCATACTTCATTAATCCAAAACCAATCTAAATGTTCACCTTGAAGTAAGTTTTCTTTATTTTTATTTTTAAATATGGATGTATCATATAATGGTTTTACTGTAACCTTAAATGTTTCATCTACTATTTCCTGTGTTATTTCACCATCAGCTTCAATCTTGGTAAGGTGACCAACTTTTCTTTGAGTTTTCCAGTATGATGTTGTTACTCTCATCAATTCACCTTCACCCCATGCGGTAACATCCTCCCCTTCATTTAGTATTGAACTAATAACATCTCCACCTCTTGCGGGATCATTTGACCAATTACTTGCATATTGTCTATATGCTAAACCTGGCATATTAGTATTCCACTTATGAGATCTTGAAGGATCATAGTATGATCCATCATTTTGATATCCATTAACTTGATACATAGCTGATCTTGCAGGATAAATCTTTTGTAAAGATTCTAATTGTTCTTTTGTCATAAGATAACCATATCTATCTATGACATCTGCAACTGTCATTAAATCAATCTTACCAACAAAATTAGAGTCAGATATATATCTTGTATCAGGAGATTTTTGATAAAATGTTAATACAGGATTCCACAGCTCAACATCATAATCATCTTCTAACATGCGGAAATGCCAAAACTCTCTATCAGTAATAAGCATATCTCTAAATGCTCTTTCTTCTAGTTCTTGCATTTTGAATCTTTCCTCATCAACATTAGTTTGATGTGATGCCCATTCTTCTATTAAACTTCTATAATCTTTAGAAAAGAAATCTTCTATTTCTGGTAATGATTTTATATTCTCAGGAGACATTTGTGCTTTTGCTTCTTCAGAGCTTGGATCCATGCCCATCTCTAGCATCTTAGCAATTAACTTTGCTTCTGCATCTGCAAGAAGATTCTCTTCTACCTGCATTCTTTTAGCTTCAAGCAACTCATTATATGATAAATCATCTACAGCTCTAAATTGAACTTTTGAATATCTCTTTGAAAACTCACCGGATAATACATTTATGACATTGGGAATAATAGGATAAAACTTGAGTTCTAAAGCAGAGTTATCTTCTTTAGTTAGTACATCCATTAAATCTTTGTACTCATTGTCTTCTTCAACAATGTAGTCAGTCTTATCAATAATCCCTTTTGCTAATTTATAATTTTTAAGTAACCTTCTTGCGTTTAATCTTAAGAACTCCAAACCTTGTAACTCAAGCCAGTCCATATTCCAAGCTCTCCAATCATCATCTTTCTTTTTAGCAGGTAGAAATTGTATTGGTTGTGTAAGGCTAGATGAGGTAGGATAACCTTCTCCCTTTGCTCCACCTTTCAATTGCATTGCGTTTAGTACTCTCATATTTATATGCTTATAGTGTATTTGATTGGCTTATTATAATCTTTAGTGTATATATAAATATAACTAATATTATCTGTAGATGTTGAATAATATATCATTATCTAAAGTTTTTAAAACCTGATCTTCTCCTTTTATTACTTGTTTTACCTGCCTTACGTCCTATGTTACTAAATGGACTATACTTTAATTTAAACAAATTTTGTGAATTATCCAAGGGTTTTACGGTATCAGATTCACGCCTTCTGCTATATCCTCTATTAGATTGTTGTACTTTAGCAAATGCAATTAATGCACAAAAAGAAACCATTCTATCTACGTTTAAACCAGGATAGTATGCAAGCATTTCTTTTATCAGCATAGGATCAGGTATTCTTTCTACACCAAATGTTTGCTTTGTAACGGTTCCATTTTGATCAGTCTCTTCATCTGTTACCTCTCTTAAAAATTCTAACCCGTATGATATTAAATGGTTTTTAAATAATGTTCCTGTATTCTTCCAACCATACTCTTGATATACAGTTCTATTTGATCCTAAATCTTTTAAAAACAAAATTTGTTGTTTTGGAACTAAATACTTTTGCTTTCTTCTTGAGATCATATGCTGTATAAATAATGAAATATTATTTTCAACAACAGTCCATGCATTATACCATTCAATAATTTTTTCTAACTGTTCATGTGTCTTGTTAATATCATCATATCTACCACACCATGACGCAACAATCTTATCTCTTTCTATAAATGTCTCAAGTCCACTTGATGTTTCTCTTGTTACCTCAACTGGATTTTTATAAACAAATATACTACATAATGAATCTGATGTTGTTGTTTTACCTTCTGATACAGGGTCAATAGATGCATAGTAAGTACCAAACTCAGGATTCTTAGTTGGTTTCTCCCATACAACTAAAACACCAGTTTTGTCTGTTTGCTTTTTATTTACAGGAAATTGTGATATAGGAAGCTTCCTGGATTTCTTAGCTATTATACCGCTCTCATCTCTTTCTAATTCTATAAAATCATATGAGTATTCTTTTTCTTCTATTCTCTTAAGTTGTTTAGATAACAACCCTTGTGGAAAAATTGATTCTTTTCTATAAGCAAACCCTTCAGCTATATTAGTTGGTTTCTGTGATATACGTAATTGATACTGTTCTGGATTTAATTCATCTTTCCAACGCTCTCTTTCAGTGAATATGGCTTCTAATGCTTCTTCTATTTTAGAATTACCATACTCATCAATGTGTGGAGGCATAGACCATTGCTCAGGAATAAATAATCCTGACAAACCTATCGTGCCATCTTTATCTAAAAGGTTACTTTCAACAGCATAGATATCATTTATTGTAGGATTAAGTATCATTTCTTTTAGTGGATTACATTGATCAAGATCACCCACAGATCCAGCTGCTATAAACACACCAGTAGTCAACATTCCAGATGTCATTGCTGGTCTTAAATATTCATATGTATCCATCATCTTAGGTGCAATACCTGCCTCCTCATGAAAGAAATATGTTGTAGGTCCACCAACACCAGTGGTAGCATTCTTCTCAAAAGATGCTCCTTGTATTTTAGATTTTAATCCTCTCTTTGTTTTTCTATTACCAACTTTAACTTCTATCTGTTGTTGCCA